>JGI20214J51650_10001825_pt1 | contig 13530 bp, 9 predicted proteins | sample WetSurMetagenome_FD_51650 | JGI IMG/M metagenome (IMG submission 51650) | reverse complement strand
GTTTGATGTTCGATTATCCGGAATCAACTGCATGGGCTTTCAATGGAGGCTTCGATAATAAATATGCGACCACTGCATGGGCATATCGAAACATGTTTAAATTAGCGTATGAAGGTTTAGGGGAAGATTCATATATTGATGAACGGTTAATAGGGAGAGGCTCTGATGTAACATTAGGCCTGATAGCCTCGCAGAGGGTTTGGGGAGATAATGATCAGTTTCTATCTGAAATGGTGCAACGTTGCGGATTACGCTGGTATAAAAACCGGGTATTGGTAAACTATGATTTAGATGCTAAGGATCCTTTTAAAGCAACACCGGCTTATAACAACGACGGATTGAAGACATTAATGACGATGTGTTATGTCGTAAGTGCCCGATTTCTTATGGCACGTGGATTTTATCAGCTTTCCCCTGATCAGTTGTTTATTATGAGCCGCACATTTCCCTACCATGCTTTACCTAAAAGTTCCCGGCCAATCGATGCCTTCACTAACGGAAATAAAGTACCCCGAATATTTGATTATGAGGTCAATCCTGACTGGCATCAACTTACATTATATAATCCCAATAAGGATTCCACCAGGCTGATTCTAAATGCTTTCGAAGTAAGTCTGGGATCTAAACTCAATGAAGGTGGCCTGGAATTAGAAGCCGTTAAGAATTATTATTTATACGATTTCTGGAACAATCAATTCCTGGGAAAGTTTAAAGGTAATGAGATAGTAAAACAGGAATTACGTTCCGGTGAAACCCGGATGATAAGCATACATGCAGAAGAAAGAAATCCACAGTTCATCTCCACTAATCGTCACATAATGCAAGGATTGGTTGATATGTCGGTTTTGCCTGAATGGAATGACAACAATAAAATGTTAACCGGGAAATCAAAGGTAGTTGGCGGTGAGTCTTATAAAGTGGTAATCGTTTTTAATGGTTATAAACCTGTTTCATGTACAGCTGATAATGCCAGGACAAAAATCGAAATCGTCGACAAAGAAAAAGGGTTGGGAGTATTGTCTGTCAATGCAGATAATAATGAAGAAGTAGAGTGGAAGATAAAATTTAGAAAATAGCCATATAAGACAGATTGCAAGTAAGTTATTAAGCTATAAGTTCAAAGTATGCCTGAATTTTTCGTTACAAACTCTTATGACATTAAACCATATACAGTGGTTTACCTGAACAACAATTCTTAAACTTTTTACCGCTTCCACACGGACAGGGATCATTCCTCTCAGGTATAACCTGTTTAATTACCTGTTTTTCCCTGTTATTTATCCAGTTCATAACATTAGCCGGTGCTCTCTTATTTCTGAGTTCTTTCGCCATGTATTCCATATAGGGTTCAACATGATGGAAGAACATCTTATAGCCATCACACAAATAGTTTAAGCCTGGCTTCCCATCCGGTGTTTTTAAAAACCTATGCTTGGGACATTCTCCATGACAGGCATATCTTACATCACACTGCAGGCAAAATAATGGCAGCTTATTGCGCTTGTCAATTCCAAAGTCAAACTGTACCTGAGATTTTGCCATCTCAATCATTGATCTCTCAGGAAAATTTCCCAGAAAATATTCTGGATAAACAAAATGATCGCAAGAAAAAAGGTCTCCATTATGCTCCATTACAAGAGCATCTCCACATGTTTCGGAGAAAACACACAAACCAGGCATTTCGCCGACATAATTGGCAAGGGTAGCATCAAATATCTGAATATAGTATCTTGCTACATCTTTTCTTACCCATTCATTAAAAATGGTTATAAGGAACTGACCAAAATCTTTTCCCTTAACCGACCATTCAGTCACTGACGCATCATCTCCGAAAATTGGAGCCACAAGATTCAATCTATCTTCCTGAGCCTTGTTGGCGATTCTTTCTACAACAGGCAGAAACTGAATGAATCCGCTGCCAATATGTTTCAGAAACCGGTATGTTTCGGATGCAAAATGAACATTATAATTGTTAACACAGCTCAGTGTGTTGAATTCTACTTTATGCTTATGAAGTAATTCAACTCCCTTCATTACTCTTTTAAATGTAGTTCCACCTGAGTTTGTCTTCCTGTAATGATCATGATTATGTTCTTCACCATCAATGGAGATGCCTACAAGTATATTGTTATCTGCAAAGAACTTACACCAATCTTCATTTAATCTGGTTCCATTGGTCTGAAATGCATTTTCAATAGTTTTTCCTCCGGCATATTTTTTTTGGAGATCAATCGCTTTCCTGAAAAATTCCAGACCCATAAGAGTTGGTTCACCACCCTGCCATGTAAATGTTACAACAGGTATCTGGTTTGCCACAATAAAATCCCTTGTGAAATGTTCTAATAACTCATCCGACATTTTGTAATTATTTGTGCCAGAATAAAGTTTTTTCTTTTCAAGATAATAGCAGTAGGTACAATTAAGGTTACAGGATGATCCTGCAGGCTTCAGCATAACATGAAAAGCGTTTGGCCTTTTAAGCTTAAGGGCATCTGTAAAGAGGATATCCATTTTTGATAGGGATGATGTTGTGGGATACAAAAATACAATTATCGTTAAGAAGAGCAAGTTAATGTTAGAAACCATTTTTAATAATCATATTGAGAATTTCTGATAAGATTAGTATTTTTGAGTATAAGAAAACTCCATATGACAGGTCCTAAACTTTCAATAATAAATATCCTGAGTGTAAGTGCATTGCTTGTTCAATGCAAATCAGGAGATAATTCTGCAGTAAAAAGCAACAACGACAAACCCAATATTATTTATATCCTCGCTGATGATCTTGGATACGGAGACCTGGGTGTATATGGCCAGACAAAAATTGAAACACCTAATATCGACAGGCTGGCTGCTACCGGAATGCTGTTTACACAACATTATTGCGGAGCTCCTGTGAGTGCTCCCTCCCGATGTGTGCTGCTGACCGGAAAACATACCGGACATTCCCAGGTAAGAGGTAATGATGAATGGAACGAAAGAGGAGACGTTTGGAACTACAGAGCTATGATTGCCGATTCCACACTTGAGGGACAACGACCTTTAAAAACAGGCACAATTACAATTGCAAGCCTGCTCAAAAAGAGTGGTTATAAAACAGGAATGGTAGGCAAATGGGGGCTGGGTGCTCCAAATACCGAAAGTATTCCGAATAAAATGGGATTCGATTATTTCTATGGAATAAACTGCCAGAGGATGGCGCATACATATTACCCTTTATTTCTCTACAAGAACGACCACCGGGTTTACCTTGATAATGATACAATAGCACCGAACACACCTCTTTCGAAGGGGAAAGATCCGTTAAATCCTGATAGTTATTCAGCCTATACACTGAATGAATATGCGCCGGATAAAATGTTCACTGAATTAACTGACTTTGTAAACGATAATAAAGATCATCCTTTCTTCCTGTACTGGGCAACACCAATTCCGCATGCAGCTCTTCAGGTGCCACAAAGGTGGGTTGATTATTATGTAAAAAAATTCGGTGATGAAAAACCATATCTCGGGGAATCAGGGTATTTTCCTAACCGCTATCCACATGCCGCTTATGCAGGTATGATCTCTTATCTTGATGATCAGGTGGGTAATCTCATCCAACAGCTAAAGGACCTTGGAATTTATGAAAACACCCTCATAATTTTTACCAGTGATAATGGACCAACCTATAATGGTGGCACTGACTCTCCCTGGTTTGACAGTGGAGGACCGTTCCGGAGTGAACAGGGATTTGGGAAAGGAAATGTAAATGAAGGAGGAATCAGGGTACCCATGATTGCAACCTGGCCTAAAGTGATCAAAGCCGGTGTTGTTTCGAACCATATTTCGGCTTTCTGGGATATCTTTCCTACATTTTGTGAGGTTGCAGGAATAAAACCACCTGATGATATTGATGGAATTAGTTTTCTGCCTGAATTATCAGGCAAGGAACAAAACAAACATAAGTTCCTTTACTGGGAATTCCCGGAATCAGATGGTCAACAGGCAGTTATCATAGGCGATTTCAAGGCGATGAGAAAGAACATGCACAAAGACAATTCGGAATTTGAATTATTCGACCTGAAAAATGATCCCGGAGAAACGATCAATATTGCTGCCCGTCATACTGAAATAATCCAACAGGTTCAGGAAATAGTCAAAAAAGAACACACAAAATCTCAGAATGGTAAATGGAATTTTAAACTATTGGATGAATAGTTGTTATCCGCTTTTTTATCTGAATCGGAAATTTCTGAAGTATTTTAACTATTACTTTTCCGCAATAAGAGATCAGGCAACAGACTGTGTGTCCAAAGGATAGCTCTTAGCCATACCACTCTCTTTTTCTGGTGGTGAGATTATTAAGTACATCCATGCAGATATTAATATCCCTGACAATCTGGAAGTCAAACATCCCGACGCAGATAAAGTCTGCTCCATTCTCGAAAGCCCATTTAAATCCATCCTTGGGTTCAATAGCACCCGCAGCAAGTACTTTGTAACCCATCACAGGAACTTTGGCTTTATTGACAAATTCGACTGTTCTTTCAGGAAACAGGCAGAACATATTATTATGAAACCTGTTATGGTCGAGGTACTCTTTCCCGTCTACTTCAAATGGAAATCTGTATTCACGGGGATGAGCAGACCAGTACTGATCGTGGTGCATGGTTTTCATATAGTAATCGGGAATAATACCGGCATTTTCGCAGGCGATTAATGATTCTATTGAATGAGCAGCTAATCCGGCCGTATAATTCTGACTCCTGATTTTATCCATCATTTTCTGGATAACATCGATTTTATTGTCTCTTATTAGCCAATCGCACCAGTTTCCCTGTACCTGAATTATGTCCACACCAAAATCGATTGCTTTATTGATGAATTCATAATAATCATTCTTTTCCATATTAGGACCAATCTGCGAGATAACCTTAATTTTACTGCCTGTCATCTTTTTGTATTTGGCCAGGAGGGCATTTGTTGGAAAACCTATATTTATTGTATTGATGCCGGCTTTTTCTGCAAGAATCAATGTTTCATATATTTTCTTTTCAGTATTATATGCTTTGAATAATTCAGGTACATATATCAAATCGCGTGAATGAGCCCAGCCTCCGATGAGGTTACCACCCAATACCATCCGGCTTATCTCGTGGCTACCAATCTTTCCTTTAGGCAGAGTACCCTTCAACTCACTTATTGCTGCCTGTTTTAACTGAATTGTAGCACCAGACATCACATCAATGCTATATTTCTTATTGCTTTGAGCTGCTAAATATCCCATGAAGCCAAGAAATGGCAATGTTGCAAGATTTTTAAGAACTTCACGTCGTGAGTCAGAATAGGGCAGATCTCCTGTTTTTTGAGATTGGCTGTTTCTTTTTGTTTCCTTGATCCTCTCAATAAGAAGATCAATTCCGAATCCCTTTTCCTTATAGAAAATCAAAAATATAAGGACAGTAGCTTCTATAAAAATCTTATCCACAACAAATAAATGACCTTCACCTACACCAAACAGTGAGGCACCAAAGGGAGGGTAAGCAAAATAATAAAGCACCAGCAATATAGTTCCGGCCACTGAAGCAAGGCGTGAAAAAACACCAATGAATAACGCAATCCCAATGAATATCAAACCATAAATATTAAGTATGTCAACTACCTTCATCATCCCCTGTGAGGATGCCATCCATTGATAAAAACCGGATAAAGGTCCGGTAGAATTCGCTAAATATGAATATGAACTCCAGTTGGGGATAACAAGCTTTGAGATTCCTTCGTATAGAAAATGCCAACCGATAGCTGTCCTTAGGATAGTAATAACTAGCTTATTCCAATCAATTTTGTTTAAATTTTTCATTGAAATGTTATTTATTAATCAGTAAATTCAAGTTATGCATTGGTAAATAAATTACCATTACTCATGTTTCCCAAACATACAATAAATTATTATCCGAAGCAGAAATTCTTGTGATTATTAATACTTAGTTTTCTCAGTTTAAATCATATTGTTTAAAGTAAATCTTTCAATTTCCTGTTCATTGAAAATTTATTTTTATTTTTGATAATAAAAGTACCAAATTGTATAGTCCAAATGATTGATCCAAATTGCAGATACACATGAAAATAACTTAGTATCAATCATGTGTGGTTTCATCCAACCTTAAACTAAAAATAAATTAAGTATGAAAAGAAGAAAATTTCTTGAAGTAACATCAATGGGTTATGTTGGGCTGGCATCCTCTCTATATTTACCTTCTCTGTCCGTTGACCGGAAGCTTAAAATAGGTCTGATAGGAGCAGGCTGGTACGGTATGGTAATTACTAAGGCAGCATTAAAAGTCGGAGGAGTAGAGGTAATAGCAATTTGCGATGTGGATTCTGATCATCTGATCAAAAGTGCTGATGAACTGGAAAAGCTTCAGGGCAGCAGACCCAAATCATTTAAATACTACCAGGATCTTCTTGATATGAAGGGGTTAGAAACAGTTTTTATAGGTACACCACCTCACTGGCACGCATTGCAGTTTATTGCAGCCTGCTCAAAAGGGTTGGATATTTATTGTGAAAAACCTCTTTCATACGATGTTCAGGAGGGTCTGGCGATGATAAATGCAGCGAATAAAGCAGGTAATATAGTTCAGATAGGGTTTCAACGCCGCCAGAGTGAGGCTTTTAAAAAGGCAAAAGAATTCATTGAGGCTGGCAAAATTGGAAATGTTCACCAGATTTGTGCTCAGATAAATTACATTCCTGATTTGCTGGATAATACAGTTCAGCAGCCTCCTGAGTCGCTTGACTGGGACGAATGGTGCGGACCGGCTCCCAAACTTGAATATCGACCCAGCATTGGCCATGTTGCATGGCGACTTGAAAAAGAATATGGAAACGGTCATCTGACTGACTGGGGTATTCATCATATAGATATCATCCGGAAGATTATGGGTGAGGGCATGCCGGTTGAATTCTATTCTACTGGTGGTCTCTATGAATTGAAAAGCAAAATAACCACTCCTGATACACTTGCTTCCAACATGGCTTTCAGGAAAGCACCGGTAAACTGGCAACATCGTTTATGGGGAACTGGCGATGTTAACAGAGAGTTTAATAACGGTATTTTCTTCTATGGAGAAAAAGCTACCATGTTTGCAGATGATTCAAGAATAGTAATTTTTAATTCAGGAAAAGATGGGAAAAGGGAAGATATCTCCCTGCCTACAGAATTGATGCAGGAGAAACATGTCGGCAACTTTCTGGATGCGGTAAGAAATAAAGATAAGAAGAAAGTAAGCTGTACTCCAGAAGATGCATTCCAGTCAACTGCTACAGTTCAGCTGGCGATGATCTCATATTACACAGGATCAGTAGTGAAATGGGATCAGCAAAAAAAAGAGATTATTGGCAATCCTGAAGCCTCACGACTGCTTAAAAGAGATTATCGGGGAAAATTTATTCATCCATAAAGAAATTAAAATCGTGAATATTGATGTCAATAGAAAGTTCTTTATGGAATTTGTGAAAAATATTTGAAAGAATAACGGATTTTATATTCTGGAATAATCAAATTCAAATAAAGTCTCTGTCGTCTTATTTTAGTTTGATAAAATCAAATCCAAGACCAAGAACGATATGAAATGCAAGACTGAAAAAATTGGCATGGCCCTGTGCTACATTAAGATACAAATAAGCCAGGGTGCTTTTGGCTTCCGCATTTATGTAAAACCGGCTTCCTAAATGAATTGGTCTGGAGACAGCAAGATTAATAACTGGTCCCGAAATATAATACCCTGTAAGGGAGGAGTCAACTGAATCTCCAAATGCTTTTCCCCTTATAATCGATTCAGGATGGGTTAATACAATACCACCTCCTGCACGGAATTGAAATTCTTTTTCAATGAACCCCCGATTCACTGTTAAGATATTAAACCCGTGTGAAATATTGAATTTTTGAACTTCCGCGGTAGGATTGTTTAAATAAAGTTTATGATGAATAGTTTCGAACTCCCATGATTTTCCATTTTGCCAGCGACTGAAACGCAAATCCCAATAGATGGGAAGAGAGAATGCATCAGTATGGTAATGGGCTGTGAGTTTTATATCGGGATACCCTTGTTGGCTGATATGTAATGGCATGGGAAAATTATATGCACTACCTGCATTCAAATCGAACGACCATCGCCTCTGAGCAGACACAACAGTTAATGTACTGATTATGAAAAACGTAATAAGAAACAATGTTTTCATTTTCCGATACAGAAATTCTTAAAAATATTCGCCAGAATCTCATCTGATGTTATCTTTCCTGTTATCTCCCCAAGATAATGAATCGCCTGTCGAATATCAATCGCAATAAGATCTTCAGGGATGTGATTATCAAGCCCTGATATAACTCTTTGAAGGCTTTCAGATACTCTTTTCAGCGCTTCATAATGTCTTATATTTGTTATTATTACCTCATCTGAATTTAACCTTTCCTTTACTATAACTTCTCCAAGTTTAGTCCTGAGATCATCAAGTCCATATTTCTCTTTAGCAGATATAAAAAGGAGAGTGTCTTTATCTTTCATGTCTAATTTTTCAGAGATTTCTGATTGTTGATCCGGTGAAGCCTTATCTGTCTTATTTATAAGAATAAACAACCTCTTATCAGATCCTCTGATCATCTCTCTTATTGTTGCAGCCCGCTTATTTATCGATTCAACGGAATCCGTTATTTCATCAATAAGCAGGACAACCGATGCTTGATCTATTTTTTCATGTGTCCTTTTAATACCAAGTGCCTCAATTGTATCCGTAGTTTCACGTAATCCGGCAGTATCGATAAAACGGAACTCTATTCCATCTATAACAATTGTATCCTCAATTGTATCCCTGGTAGTTCCAGGGATGTCTGATACTATTGCTTTCTCCTCCTTTAAAAGAGCATTAAGCAGAGTTGATTTACCTGAGTTGGGTTTTCCCACAATAACAACCGGTATTCCGTTTTTAATAACATTCCCGAGCAGGAATGAACTGGTCAGCCTGTCTGCCAGTTCTTTTATATCGATAATTATTGTTTTTAGCTTTCGTCTGTCTGCAAATTCAACATCTTCCTCTCCAAAATCCAGCTCAAGTTCAATCAGAGAAGCAAAATTTAATAGTTCTGTTCTTAGCCTGGTAATTTCCGCTGAGAAGTCACCACGCATCTGATTAATTGCAATTTTATGTGCCGATTTAGTTGTCGAAGCTATCATGTCGGCAACAGCTTCAGCCTGAGAAAGATCTATTCGGCCATTTAAAAAAGCTCTCTGGGTGAACTCACCTGGTTTTGCAGAAGAGGCACCATTAACTATCAATAATTCAAGTATTTTCTTTATAATATATGGTGAGGCATGGCATGATATTTCGATTGAGTTTTCACCAGTGTAGGAGTGAGGTGTTTTGAATATGCTGACCAGAACCTCATCAATGAGTTCTTCGCCTGAACGTATATCACCAAAGACAATTGTAAATCCCTTCTGATTTGACAGTTTAATGCCTTTATCCAAAGGAAAAAATATCTTTTCACATATACTTATGCTTTTTATACCACTTACCCTGATTATTGCAATTGCACCACCAACAGCCGTTGCTACTGCGCAAATTGTTTCTTCCGATCTGATCATCTGGTTACAACTTTTGTACCTCAAATGTATGAAACTTTTCTACCTGTTTCGTTTTGAATCAAACGTTACTCGAACTTGTTAATCGCTTTTCTTTCTGGCAAAGACCAAAGCTTTGGTTAATTCAGGTATAACAGATTCAAAAAATAGCTTCGACTTTTTTCATTTGTCTTTTGCCTTTTTCCTGATATGATAATTATCACTCAAATATAATGAAAAGCCAATAATTATTAGGTATTTTTGAAACTGAAGATTAAGCTTAACAAATAGAATATTACTATATACATTTTATTAAATCATTAATTATCTTATAGATATGAGCGTTCTTCTAAATAGAAACTCTAAAGTCATTGTCCAGGGATTCACTGGAAGTGAAGGTACCTTTCACGCTACCCAGATGATCGAATATGGCACACAGGTAGTAGGAGGAGTGACACCAGGCAAAGGTGGCCAGATACATCTTAATCTTCCGGTATTTAACACAGTAAGAGAAGCAGTAGCTAATACCGGTGCAGATGTATCGGTTATTTTCGTACCGCCGTCACTTGCAGCCGATGCCATCCTTGAGGCCGTAGATGGAGGAATTAAGCTTATTGTTACTATTACAGAAGGTATTCCTGTTTCTGATATGGTAATTGTCAGGGAACATCTTAAATCATTTAATTGCAGGCTAATCGGACCTAACTGTCCTGGCATAATTACTCCCGGTGAGGCAAAAGTCGGAATAATGCCAGGGTTTATTCACAGGAAAGGTTCCATAGGAATTATTTCACGATCTGGGACCTTAACTTATGAGGCCGTTGATCAGGTTACTAAAATGGGACTTGGTCAATCGACATGTATCGGGGTAGGTGGAGACCCGATTGTTGGAACTACTACTCTCGATGCAGTTAAGTTAATGATGGAGGATAAAGCAACAGAAGCAATAGTTGTTATAGGTGAGATCGGTGGAAATATGGAAACTGAAGCCGCAGAGTGGATTAAAGATCATGGTAACAAACCTGTAATAGGATTTATTGCAGGGCAAACTGCTCCAAAGGGACGAAGAATGGGTCATGCCGGTGCAATAATTGGCGGAAAAGCCGATACTGCTGAGGCTAAAATGAGGATAATGGAAGAGTGTGGAATCTTCGTTGTTCAATCACCAGCCGATATTGGGATTACGGTAATAAAAGCTCTGAAAGTCAGTACCACTTCTCCTTCAAAGGGGTAATTTTAGTCAATCTGAAATTGGATGATGAGATTGCTTCATCTCCGCCAATTGGCGTATCCTCGCAATGACCGTGTCTTTTACTTAATTCGTCTGGTCTTCCGATGTCAGACTCTCTATTTTGCAGGGTCATTGCGAGCACAGCGAAGCAATCTTTAAATCCAATTGTGAATTAGACTTAGTAAAAGCGTCTCCCGTTGTAGCATTGAGGGGTGAATTATTTCTTCTATATTTGCACAAAATATTAAATTTTTAAAATATGGGATTACTGGAAGGTAAAACAGCCCTTATAACGGGAGCGTCACGAGGAATAGGTAAATCAATTGCACACAGGTTCGCCCTGGAGGGTGCAGATATTGCAATAACAAACATTGTTGATGATGATGAGTTTAGATCAACAATTAAAGAAATTGAAAACCTGGGTGTCAGGGCAAAAGGTTATGTTTCGAATGCTGCCAGTTTTGATGATTCGCAACGTGTAATAAATGAAGTAGTTAAAGACTTCAGCCGAATTGACATCCTTGTAAATAATGCAGGAATTACCAGAGATACTTTACTCATGAGGATGACTGAAGATCAATGGGATTCTGTAATAGCCGTAAATCTTAAGTCGGTCTTTAATCTCACCAAAGCAGTTCTTCAGACAATGCTTAAACAAAAAAGTGGTTCTATTATTAATATGAGTTCTGTAGTTGGTGTTTCAGGTAATGCAGGACAGAGCAATTATTCCGCATCAAAAGCAGGAATCATAGGTTTCACAAAAAGTGTTGCCAAAGAGGTAGGATCAAGAAATATCAGATGCAATGCCATTGCACCTGGTTTTATACTTACTGAAATGACTGAAAAACTGCCTGAAGAAGTAAAAACCGAATGGGCAAATAAAATACCTCTCAAACGAGGTGGAACTCCTGAGGATGTGGCAAATACAGCATTATATCTGGCTTCAGAACTATCTTCTTATGTAACCGGACAAACAATTCATGTCTGTGGTGGTATGTTAACTTAAAAATATTTATTATCTTTACAATCCGCAGGGCACCCATCCTTTTAGCACGAGGAAATGCAGCGAGACATATTTATTCCACACTTATTTTAAAAGGGCGCCCTGCTTCTTTTTTAACAGACTGCTGATCAATGCATAATACCATCTTTTTTTTAATTATAATAATTCCTGTTACGGGGTTTATCGTTGAAAGATACCTCGATCATCTTAATACCACAATGTGGTCAGATACAGTGCCGGATAAGCTAAAAGGCATCTGCGATGAGGAGGAATACAGAAAGACCCAATTATATCAAAAAGACAATAAAAGGTTGTCATTCTGGTCCTCTGCATTTAATCTGGCAGTGATCATAATTATGATTGCTGCCGGAGGTTTTGCCATGGTTGATAATCTTGCCAGATCATTCAGTGTTAATATTATCCTTGTCTCTCTTATTTTTTTTGGTATAATAGGCTTCGTTTCCGATATAATAAATATACCTTTTAGCAGTTATGACACATTTGTTATAGAAAGAAAGTATGGATTTAACACAATGACTATCAGAACGTTCATTACAGATCATATGAAATCATGGTTTATCGCACTGTTAATTGGAATTCCTGTTCTCGGACTTATTACCTGGTTTTATTACAAAAGCGGGAAAAATTTCTGGCTATATGCCTGGGGACTAATAACAGCTTTTTCTGTTTTCATAAATCTTTTCTATTCTGAACTGATAGTTCCTCTTTTTAATAAGCAAACACCATTGCAGGAAGGATCTTTAAGGACACTGATCGAGGCTTTTGCTCAAAAGACAGGATTCAAACTAAAAAATATTTATGTTATAGACGGTTCAAAAAGAAGCACAAAGGCAAATGCTTATTTTTCCGGATTTGGCCCAAAAAAAAGAATCGTCCTGTTTGACACTTTACTGCAGGAACTTACTGAAGAACAAATAGTTGCAGTTCTTGGTCATGAAATAGGCCATTACAAGAAGAAACATGTTTTATTAACACTTATATTCTCAGTTGTTCTTACTGGTTTTATGCTTTTCCTGTTTTCTCTTGTTGTCAATAATCCAACGCTTTCGCAGGCAATAGGATCTGAAAATCCGAGCTTCCACCTGGGATTGGTCGTATTTGGCATACTATATAGCCCACTATCACTATTAATTGGTCTCCTGACCAATTATATTTCACGGAAAAATGAATATGCTGCAGACAGATTCGTTAAAGAAAATTACCACCCGGAGATTCTGGCGGATGCATTAAAAAAGCTTTCTGTAAAGAACCTTTCAAATATGATGCCCCATCCGGCTTACGTTTTTTTTCATTATTCACATCCTCCATTACTCTGCAGGCTGGAAAAATTAGAATGAATTTACATATATTTGCGTGATTTTTTTCGCCTCCTTAGCTCAGTTGGTAGAGCAGCTCATTCGTAATGAGCAGGTCGTGGGTTCGAGTCCCATTGGAGGCTCAGAATATTTTTTATGACTTGATAGAAATTTGCATAGATGAATCTATTCATTATTTTTGTCAGTCTCAATATTGAGAATATTGCGGGAGTAGCTCAGGGGTAGAGCATCAGCTTCCCAAGCTGAGGGTCGAGGGTTCGAATCCCTTTTCCCGCTCAAATGAAAGGAAGTAAATAGCTTCCTTTTTTTTGAAATGAAATATTTTGTTTATATATTATATTCAGAAAGTCTTGATAT
>JGI20214J51650_10001824_pt1 | contig 13534 bp, 12 predicted proteins | sample WetSurMetagenome_FD_51650 | JGI IMG/M metagenome (IMG submission 51650) | reverse complement strand
GCATTGCCGGAGCCGTGAGCGATCCAGGTGCCGCTGCAGGCTTGCATCACCGGATCGAGAGCGACAGTAAGGCCGCTGGGAGGAACCTGATATGTGATTTCGTTTCTATTGGATGTATGAATATATGGCTCACGATTAGATACCGCAATAAAGAGAAAATCACGTAATTTTTCTTTAACATGTTCACTTAGAGATTCGCTGGTCCACATACTGCCTCCTGATATGAAAAGATAAGTACAAGCACGATTCGAAAGTGTATCCGTCACCAGTTTTGACAAACAAAATGATATAAATTAAAATGCAAATGTAAGTGAGTACTTACTATTATTTTAATGCAATTATATCACAAACAGCAACCGGAAAATCAAATAGTGTGACTGTCACCACTGATAATAATTAATACGTGAAATCAAAAAAGTGAGGTCATTAATGTTTCTTATTTTCTTGTCGTTGAACAATCCAAGTAACACGGCAAAAATATTGATACCAATCGGAGTCTTTGTTTTCATATCAGCGTTATTTCTGATAGCCAGACATGTAATTTACTCTTTATTGCATAAACGGGCACTAAATACCAGGACCCTGTGGGGCGGGACCACCAGAACTGCATCGTTGTTATGGAGCGTCTGGTTAGGAATCTACGTTTCTTCCAATTTTGTGGATATACCGGCATCCCTGCTATGGATCACGCAAAAAGCCGTACCTGCCATTTTTATAGCATTAGGCGTATATACCGCAACAGTCGTTGTGCTTGTATTTACCCGGTGGTATTCGAAAACAATCGCTGACCTTACTTCCAGTAAATTGGATAATATTATTATTGAGATTTTCAATATAGGAATACCGATTTATTTAGGTTTTATTGGTCTTACTTTCATCATGGAAATTATGGATATAAACGTTGACGGACTAAAAAACTGGCTTTCGCAGCATGGCCTGAATCTGGCGTTGGTCGTCGGACTGGGTTTTTTATTTATTCTGGTTGCTACCGCGCTAATACCGCGTTTTGTGCATAAGTCCGTAGCCAAGCTCTGTACAGAAGAATCTGAAGATGAGGCGAAAAAAAGGTCTGAAACGCTGGTTAGTGTGTTGACTACATCTATCCAGGTTATCTTAATTTCCGGAATTGTTTTAATGGCCTTGAGTGAACTCAATATCAACATTACAACGATCCTTGCCGGTGTTGGAATAGCCGGTATCGCTATAGGATTCGGGGCACAGAGTCTGGTCAAGGATATCATCGCGGGACTGTTCATCATTTTCGAAAATCAGTATCGCAAGGGAGATGTCGTTAAAATAGCGGACGTTTCCGGACTCGTAGAAGAGGTAAATTTAAGAAGAACTACGCTGAGAGATCTCGATGGAATAGTTCACGTGATTCCAAATGGAGAAATCAGAGTGGCCAGTAATTTCACTAAAATCTGGTCCCGGGTTAACATAAATATTAGCGTTTCGTATAATACCGACCTTGATCAAGCAATCACAATAATTAACAAGGTAGGCAAACAATTAGCTGAAGACCCGAAATGGTCGGACGCGATAATTACGCCACCTCAGGTACTGAGAGTAGACAACTTCGGTGATTCAGGAATTGAAATTAAAATTCTTGGTGAAACAAAACCCATACGCCAATGGGACATAATGGGTGAGCTAAGATTAAGGTTAAAGAGAGAATTCGATCGAGAAGGGATCGAAATTCCATGGCCGCATACCAAGGTATACTTCGGAAATCAACCTCCGATGTTTCCTCAGAAATAGAAGGTATTAAAAAAGGAGCCGGCTGAATAAAAGTTGTTCATCCGGAAAGAGGCGGAAGTTGGCAATAATAACAGTCACCGGACAGATTGGTAGTGGATCTCAGGAAATAGGCAAACAAATCGCGTGGAAACTCCATGCCGACTATGTTGACAGGGAAATAACTACGATGATAGCAAAACGGTTACGCTGGACAATAAAGGGCATCGAAGAAAAGGAGATGCCTGCTGTCACTTTTGCAGATCGTATCGTAGCCTTTTTAAAACATATTTCGTTCATAAATATAGACGATTACAATTATTACTCAGGACTGCAATCGGTTATAAAGGAATTGGCCATCGGGTCTTCCATAGTTATACACGGTCACGGCAGTCAATTCATCCTCAGAGATAATCCATATTCTTTCCATGTTTTGATTGTCGCACCATTGGGTTTACGCATCAGGCGTATTTTGGAAGATTCAGAATTAAGTGAAGATGAAATAAAATATAGAATAATATCTTATGATGGCGGTCATCAAAAGTTTACCAGGAAATATTTTAATGTTGATGTAGAAGACACCGCTCATTACGATATGGTTATTAATACTCAATATTTGAACTATAAAGATGCCGTATCTATTATCATCGATGCTTTACATCTTAAAATTAGATCGACCTCATTTTAAATAATTTTGCAGCAGCAGGGAGGAAATATAAAATGACGATGGTAACAATCCGGGGACAATTGGGAAGCGGGGCCGGCATTATCTTCGTATCCAACACAATTGATCACTCCGATTGTTGACGATCCAAATAATTTCTCGGCTCTACAATCGGTTATCAAGTCCCTTGCTAACGAACCTTCTATTGTCATATGCGGACGTGGCAGTCAATTTATCCTTCGTTACCACACGGATACTTTCCATTTGTTAATCGTCGCGCCGCTAGATTTGCGGATAAAGCAGGTTATGGAAAATTCTTCACTAAACGAGGCTGATGCCAGAAAAAATATTACCGATTACGACAGCAGTCGTCGTGAGTTTATTAAGAAGTATTTCAAAGCAGAACTGGAAGACCCATTATATTACGACCTTGTTATTAATACCGGTCACATAAGTTAGTTTCGATCGTTCTAAAAGCAATACCCTTGAAAAAGGCAAAGTTAATAACATGATTGATTTAAAAATCCATGTTTAAATGTATCATGATAATCGAGCCTTATATCTCAATGGCATACCCGTTTCACTAATATCATCATTCTACTTTTTTCACCACAATAGTAAGACCGTTCACATTTTTTATTTCTACTTCATTCCCACTTCCAATACTCCCCGACAAAGAGCATGCTCGCCACAACTCAGTACCGACTTTAACATAACCGTCTGGATTTAGATCAGTAACCGTCTGACACCTGGAGTTAATCAGAGCTTCCATACCTACGGCCGATCTCCTTTCGATAATTTTCGCGACTATAATCGAAGTAATACAATTATAAATTGCATATAAAAGCATTAGTATAATAACTAACCAGATCGGAGGATGAACATTAATTTGGGGTAATATCAAGAATAACAGAATTGCAAGAACTGCTTCCTCGAAAAGAAACCTGCATAAACTGAACAAATTATATGCTTTTTTACTCATCTCAATTTAACTCAAATTACTGGGTAAGTAATAAGATTTCTTATCGTAAGGTGGTGTTTCCCTTATTTACTACGTAACTTTCTTCTTAAATACTTTTCCAATTCAGGCACAAAGAAACCTGCAGGAAGACCGATCAGCACAAAAGGCCACCAGGAAGCCGGGAACGGCACAGTCTTAAAAACGCTGTTTAGCGATGGTAAATATATTATCAGTAAATCGGCCAAAATGGTAAAACCTATCCCGCCAAGCAACCATTTATTTGAAAATGGATTGATAGTGAAGCCTGATTTGTGAATAGATCTGGCAGTCATCACATATCCCAGATGGACCAAAACAACGCTCATAAAAGCAGCGGTCTGCGCCTGGTTTATTATAATATCAGCATTGGAAATGGAATAATGACCAAAATACCAATATATCCCGAAAGCTGTCCCTGCCATTACCAGTGAAACCAATCCGACCCTGATGAAAAAGAGGCTGTTGGCCAGTTTGATCCTGGGGCTACGAGGAGGTATATCAAGTAGTCCCTTTTCTTTAGGTTCCATCATTAATGGCATCGTCAGGAATACCGAATCGAATAGATTAATCCAGAGAATTTGAATCGGTTCCAGCGGGAGTCGCATCCCGAATAAGGCGACAAATGGGGCAAGCAGTATTGCCGCCATAATCAATAAAGCCTGTCCCCCGTTCGTAGGCAAGGTATAAAGAATAGCCTTTTCCAGATTATTCCAGGCATGCCGGCCTTCTTCCACAGCCGCTACGATACTGGCAAAATTATCATCAGTNAGNATCATCGANGCAGCTTCCTTGCTTACCTCCGTCCCGGTAATGCCCATGGCTATACCTATATCGGCCGCTCTCAATGCCGGGGCATCATTAACACCATCACCGGTCATGGCTACGATGTGACCCCTTTTTTGTAACTGGCGGGCAATTTTCAATTTGTGCTCCGGAGCTACCCTGGCGTAAACAGAGACGGTATTTACCTTGTCATACAGATCTTTATCATTCATTTTAGCCAGTTCTTCCCCGGTGAGAACACTATCTGCCAAAGTTTCGATTATACCCAGTTGATAAGCGATGGCTTTGGCAGTTCTGGCATGGTCGCCGGTTATCATTACAGTGCGTATTCCCGCTCGCTTGCATTTACGAATGGCTTCGATTACCTCTTCCCGGGGCGGGTCGATCATCCCCTGTAATCCCATAAACACCAATTCACTGGTATCCTTACCATCAATCATTTTTTGTTCTGATGGAATGTTTTTGTAAGCTAATCCAATTAATCGAAGACCTTGTCCGGCCATCTCTTCTGCTTTATTTAATATCTGAGCAGCTTCTATTGCCTGTACCCCGCTGTCGGTTAACTGAAAACGGCACATCTTCAGAATCACTTCGGGTGAACCTTTAAAGTACAACAAATTTATTTTTTCACTTTCGTGCAAAGTGGCCATATACATCCGATCGGATTCAAAGGGTATCTCATCTAATCTGTCAAGTTTGTCGGTTATTCCAGCCTTAGCTGCGACGACCACCAGAGCTCCTTCTGTAGGATCTCCGATGATCTCATATTGGCCTTCCTTATTTGCTAACATAGCATTACTGCAAAATAATCCTGCTTTTAGACAATCAGCTAATACGCTATTGTCCAAAATAGTTTCCGGCTGTCCGTTTCTAAAAAATACACCGGAAGGTTGATACCCTACGCCGCTCACGGAGTATTCTTTACCAACTGTATATATTTTTACTACTGTCATCTCATTCTTAGTAAGCGTACCGGTTTTATCCGAACAGATGACCGTGGTGCTTCCTAACGTTTCGGCTGCAGGCAAGAGACGTATTAAAGCATTTCTTTTTGCCATTGCGGAAGCAGACAAAGCCAGTATCGATGTAACCAGCATAGGCAACATCTCCGGCACCGCGGCTACGATAAGGGCAATCGTAGCCAGGAAACTATAAGAGAAGCTAAAACCGACCAGATATCCCAGTAATAAATTCAAAACACCCAGAGTAAAGATTGCTATCATCAAGGTTTTGGTAAATTGGGCAATCTTGCGTTGCAAGGGAGTAGCAACCTTTCGGGTACTTTTCACTAAGTTAGCAATCTTACCGAACTCTGTATTTTCTGATGTAGCCACTACAATGCACCTGGCCGAACCGCGAGTAACGAATGTCCCATTGAAAACCATGCAGAGTTGGTCTCCAGGAGACAGATTAGGTCTCGATATTGGAAGGGTGTTTTTCTCAACAGGTACAGATTCACCGGTAAGAAGTGCTTCGTCAACGGCTATTTCTTTAGTAAAGATCAGACGCAGATCGGCCGGAATCCGGTCACCGCTATTCAGGATAACAACATCTCCTGGTACCAGTTCCCGTGTCGGAATAATTTTTTGTTCCCCGTTTCGAATGACTATGCATTCCCTGACAATCATCTGGCGTAAAGCTTCAAGGGCCGATTCGGTTTTACCTTCCTGAAAGAAACCCATGACGACATTCAAAATAACTACTCCCAGGATTACGGCCGTATCCGGAAGCATATGTTCGCCGCGCATGGTCAGTATCCCGGTAATAACCGCTGCTACGAGTAAAACATATACCATCGGGTTATTGAACTGACGCAGTAAACGCATAAATGCATTAGGTTTTTGAGTTGGTAATTCGTTAGGACCGTACTTCTTCAGGCGTTCCTGAGCTTCGTATGAAGTAAGTCCATTGGTATCAGCGCTTAGCTTATTGAGGACTTCCTCTACGGATAGCTGGTACCAATTTCTATCGTTAATCATTCAAATAACATTCCGTTTTTTACTATATAAGAATACAGAATAAATAGGGAATCACCTGTTAAATCCTTAACGCCAGGAATAGTAGCCGGTTCGTAACCACTTATACTCCTGTTGCTCTACAATAAGTTAGCGATTTAATCACCCAGCACTTTAGCAAAAATCGGATTTGATACCATTACGCGGTCAGGCGGCAATTTGTAAATCTTACCGTCGAAGGTCAACTGCCTCGATCCGGTCAGTTCAATCAGCCGTTTTTTCAGCCCGGCAATATTATCCGTACCGAATTTACCTGCGAGGTCATCAATATTTAGACCCTCATTAAGCAGCCGCAGCCGCAGCATTGCTTCTTCCGCGGCTTTTTGTTCAGGTGTCAGTACCTCAACCTCTTCTTCAAGACCAACCGGATTATTCAGATAATCATCCAGGTCAGCCCTGTTTTTATACCGCCTGCCGTCAATATGCGACGCGGCCGCGGGTCCGAGTCCGATATACTCACCGCCCCGCCAGTAATTGACGTTATGCTTACATTCATAACCCGGCAGAGCGAAATTAGATATCTCGTAATGAACAAATCCAGCCCTGGCTAGAAATTCACAGGACTTTTCAAATAACTCTGCCTGCTCGTTATCCGAAGGAAGGGCGTCCGGCGGAACCAGAGCCAGTGGAGTCCCTTCCTCTATCGACAAACAATATAACGACAGGTGTTGAATATCCATTCTGGTCACTGTTTCTAATGAGTGACGTAGAGAATCCCAACTCTGGCCGGGCAGACCTGCGATAAGATCAACCGATATGGACTTAAAACCGGCAATCTTCGCTTCCATAATTGCTCTGATCGCTTGATTCGCATTGTGAACTCTACCGACACTTCTCAGTTCTATATCACTCGTCGATTGGATACCGATAGATAGCCGGTCAATACCCTTCATGAGAGCTATCCGCAAGAAGTCCAGGGTCGCCGATTCCGGATTGACCTCTATAGTGCTCTCGTTACTCTCGGATAAATCTAACGTGCGGTAAATTCCGCTTAAAAGCCGCGGCAGATTGGCAGTGCCCAGCAGGCTGGGGGTACCGCCGCCCAGATACAGCGTTTGAAACTTCTTTGCCTCATATCGTTTTGCTTCTTGCAAGACTGCATCGACATAAACACCGATCAAATCGCTGCGTGACGGTAAAGAGTAGAAATCACAGTACGCACATTTTTTAACACAGAAAGGGATGTGGATATACAATCCGGTCATCAAATACTCCACTGTCATATTAATTCGTCAATACCACAAATACTACCAATGTCAAATCCTTCTGCTGAAGGACAAATATATCAATATAATGAGAAAACATATATTCAAAAATATTTCATTATTGGTAGTATTGGTATTTATTTGTAATATTGGTAGTATTTTCTACTCTTCATCTTCCAATTTCAGGAGAATGAGGAAGGCTTCCTGGGGCACTTCTACCTGGCCGACCATCTTCATCTTCTTCTTGCCTTCCTTCTGTTTTTCCAGCAGCTTGCGTTTTCTCGTGATATCGCCGCCGTAGCACTTGGCAAGCACATCTTTTCTGGTGGCCACGATGTCTTCCCGGGCAATAATTTTACTGTTGATCACCGCCTGCAGTGGGATTTCAAAGCTGTGCCGTGGAATCAACTTGCGCAGCTGGTGTATTAATAAACGGCTACGGGATATCGCCCGTTCCCGCGTGGCTACGAAAGATAGGGCATCCACCTGATTGCCCTTGACCAGGATATCTACTTTCACCAGATCACCGGGTTTATAACCAATAAATTCATAGTCCATGCTGGCATATCCCCGGCTGACACTTTTTAACTTGTCATAGTAGCCGGAAATTATCTCGGCCAGCGGGAAATCGTAGGTCAACATAGCCCGGCGGGCATCGGGGTGTTCCATACTGACAAAAGTGCCGCGCTTACTGTCCGAAAGCTCCATTACCGGACCGATATAGTCTTTAGGCACGATAATCTTTACCTTAATAATCGGTTCTTCGATGTGCTCAATAGTGTGTGGTTCCGGAAAATGGGAGGGGTTATCTATCATCTTGAACTCCCCCTGATGATTTACTACTTTATAAATAACCGAAGGCATCGTCGCAATTAATTCCTGGCCGTATTCCCGCTTCAACCTTTCAATGGTAATATCCATGTGCAGCATACCCAAAAAACCCAAACGGTAACCGTGACCCAGTGCGGCTGAGCTTTCTTTTTCATAAATCAGTGATGAATCATTGAGCTGGTACTTTTCCAGGGCAGCTGTTAATTTCCCGTAATCACTGGTATTGATAGGATAAATACCGCAAAAGACCATCGACAAAGCACGCCGGAAGCCGGGAATCGCCGCTGTCTCCGGATGATCGGGGGAAGTTATGGTATCACCGACACTGGCTTCTGTTACCTCGCGGATGACCGCCCCCACGTAGCCCACGTCGCCGGCGGTAAGTACCTCACAGGACGTAAGCTCGGGCGTAAAATAACCCACTTCGTCCACCTGATATATTTTCCCGGTAGACTTGATATTAATGCGGTCGCCCTTTTTCATCGAACCGTCAAAAACGCGAATATGGGGTATCACGCCGCGATAGGCATCATAGTAGGAATCAAATATTAGACAGCTTAAAGGATTATTGTTGTCACCTTTGGGCGGCGGCACACGTGAGACCACTGTCTCCAGTAATTCCGGGACACCTGTCCCCAATTTACTGGAAATCAACAGTACGTCCTCATTAGGCAGACCTAGCATTTCCTCAATCTGGAGTTTACAGTCATCGATCATAGCGTTCGGCAGGTCAATTTTATTTATCACCGGAATAATTTCCAGACCGGCATCTATCGCCAGGTAAGCGTTAGCGATGGTCTGGGCCTCGACCCCCTGGGTAGCATCGACAAGCAATATGGCCCCTTCGCAGGCTTTCAGACTGCGTGATACTTCGTAGTTAAAATCGACATGACCCGGGGTATCTATCAAATTCAGAATATATGTTTCTCCGTTTTTAGCCGTATAAGGGATACGCACCGCTTTAGCTTTGATGGTAATACCCCGCTCACGCTCCAGGTCCATACTGTCCAATACCTGGGCAACATCAGTGGTGTGGATCACTCCGGTCAGCTCCAAAATACGGTCGGCCAGAGTAGATTTACCATGATCGATATGAGCAATAATGCAAAAATTACGTATGTTTTTCATTCTTACGGTCGATACCATACCTCAGTTTGGCGATAAGCATCATAGTCGATAAAATAATAGCAACTACATTTGAAATAATAATAGAAGACTTGGCTGTAACAATTCCATAGCTTAGCCAGAAAATCCCTCCCAATACCAGCATCGTTGTGAAAGGTATACTTATTTCCCGTGCACTCTTTAATTTAAACAGTCGATACACTTGAGGGATAAAAGCTGCGTTTATCAAAATACCGCCTATAAATCCCAGAATTTCCTGCCAGGTCCAAGACATTATTTTATTCCGGTCCTTTATCAAATTGCCGTGCGTACAGCACGGCCGTATAAATTATATCATAAGGAGCGTTAATCGCTAAATGCTGTGCTGTCCTGGAGCATAGTGAAATATTGTCCCTTTGTTTATGTTCATCCCAATCGATATCTGATATACTGGTTTTAAAATTACTGAAGCGATTGAGAGGAACTTATGGACGCTGATTTACAATCTATCGCCGGTATGCTGCCTTTTCTGATTCCACTGTTGCTGCTGGATTTGGGACTGCTGGTCTTTGCACTGGTGGACCTGGCACGACGGAAGCGGGTTAGAGGCGGCAACAAAATCGTCTGGATACTGGTAATTGTACTGATAGAGATTATCGGCCCAATCATTTACCTGACACTCGGACGCCAGGAGGAAATTGATGACAGCCGTTAGCACCGGGGGCCTATCAAAGTCCTTCGGTAACCTGAAAGCACTGGATAACCTTAATCTGGAAGTACCCGATAATATTGTATTCGGTTTTCTGGGACCGAACGGTGCCGGTAAAACAACCACGGTCAAGGTCCTTACCGGGTTTAGCCGTCCGACCTCGGGTACTGCCTGTGTTGCGGGTGAAAAAGTCAGTGCCGATAACACCAGATTGCGGTCTAAAATCGGATTTATGCCTGACGTACCTTCGTTCTATGACTGGATGAGCGGCCGGGAATTCATGCTTATGGTGGGTGAGCTTCATCATTTACCTTTTAAAGACAGCCGGTCGCAAACGGAAGAGCTATTAAAACTGGTGGCACTTGAAAAAGCTGCCGGCAGGCATATCGGCACCTATTCACGCGGAATGAAGCAGAGACTCGGTATCGCTCAGGCTTTGGTCAACCGCCCCCGGGTTATTTTTATGGACGAACCGACTTCAGCACTGGACCCGATAGGCCGACGCGAAATTCTGCAACTGGTTTCCCAGCTAAAGCACACTGCTACCGTGTTCATGTCCACACATATTCTGTCAGATGTGGAACGTGTTTGCGATATGGTAGGCATCATAAATAAAGGCAGACTGGTTACTGTCTCTAAGGTAACCGACCTTCAGAAGAAATATACCAGGTCTGTTTTTGAGATAGAATTCATGGAGGATGCCACGATATTTGCAGATTCCTTAAAAACCCATACCTGGTTAGCCGACCCCCGAATAACAACAGAAAACGGCCGGCAGGTAATAAAAGTCCGTGCTGTCGACATGGAGCATGCCAGAAAAGGACTACCGGGTCTTATCGGGGAGAGCGGACTGACCATGACGCGTTATGAACTGGTAGTCCCCGATCTCGAGGACATTTTTATGAACATCATTAACGGGAGCAATACCTGATGAGCGGGCTATTACCTTTGTTGAAAAAAGAAATTAAAGAGCAGATTAGGACCTACAAATTGCTTGTGGTTGGAGGCATTTTTCTATTCTTTGGCATCGTGTCTCCACTCACACTCAAATTTCTGCCGCAAATCATAAAAATGGTCGGAGAGCAAATACCGATTGAAATTCCCCCGCCCACAGCAATAGAGTCATTAGCAGAATATACCGGAACCATCGGACAGATAGGAGTACTGGTGATGGTACTTGTCGCGATGGGTGCCATCGCTAATGAAATCAAGCACGGCACAGCCTTACTGACCCTAAGCAAACCGGTGACTCGGGCTGCTTTCGTAGCAGCCAAATTTATTGCCGCGTGTTCGACGATGCTGATATCGCTTTTTACTGCATCTCTAGTGAGCTACGGATACACGATTGGTCTCATCGGCCCAGCCAGTGTCATGGATTACACAGGACAGATATTACTCCTGGCATTGTTCCTGATGTTGTGCCTGGCGATCACCATTCTTTTTTCCAGCTTGTTTAAAAGCTCGCTGGCTGCAGGTGGTATTTCCATCGGAACCATTATCTTCCTGGCACTGATCTCTACTCTACCGGTCATCGGCGACTATCTTCCAGGCAAGCTGCTGACATGGGGCAATAATCTTCTGATCAATTCGAACACCGGTTACTGGTGGGCACTAACGGTAACTTTGATCATAATCGGAGCATGCCTTTTTCTAGCCCAATTGATGCTCAAGAAAAAGGAAATTTAAAATATTACTTTTTGCGAAACCCCTGTATTTTCGAGAAGCTTTCATGGTTCGACAAGCTTCCCGATAGAATCGGGATAAACTACCATGAGCGGGATACAATTGCACTATTGGTGTAGTATCTCGAAGAAAGATTACATCGATTTAGCTACGTATTATTGTTAAGCGATTATAGAATCACTACACTAGAAGCGATTCGTATTCTGCCCATTCCGTATGAATGTAACGAACCGGAAGCCTGTTGAAGGGCAACCGCATGATAACAATTATATTTTCAGTGTTGCGTGGATAGTTAGAAGCAATCACCATTTAGCATTTTCTCTTATTTATTGGTATTATTTTATATTGGTAGATTTGTAATATTCCTGGATCCTGAATCATTAATCTTACTAGATACAGAGGGTCATTTAATGTATAAACTTGTACTCCTGAGGCATGGAGAAAGCATCTGGAATAAGGAGAACCGTTTCACAGGCTGGACCGACGTAGACCTTTCCGAGAAAGGGATTACAGAAGCCAGGCTGGCAGGGAAAACACTAAAACAGGAGAATTATACCTTCGAAGTCGCTTATACCTCTGTGCTAAAACGTGCTATCCGTACTTTATGGCTTGTCCAGGAAGAGATGGACCTCATGTGGATACCGGTATTCATTACATGGCGTTTGAATGAAAGACACTACGGATCTTTACAGGGACTGAACAAAGCGGAAATGGCCGCCCGATTCGGGGAAAAGCAGATACTCATCTGGCGCCGCAGCTATGACATTCAACCTCCGGCACTCACTAAAGACGATTCCAGGTATTCGGGTAACGATCCCCGATATAAAGATGTGGATGAAAAGGATATCCCGCTGACGGAATGCCTTAAAGACACTGTAAATCGTTTTCTGCCTTACTGGCACGAAGTGCTCGCCCCAGCCGTAAAATCGGGCAAAAGGGTGCTCATCTCCGCCCACGGCAACAGTCTGAGGGCTCTCGTAAAATACCTGGACAATGTCAGTGAGACGGACATCGTGGGATTAAATATTCCCACCGGTATTCCGCTCGTCTATGAACTCGACGATGACCTTAGGCCGCAGCAACACTATTATCTGGGGAGCGAGGAGGATATCAAAAAGGCGATGGACGTTGTAGCTAAACAGGGGAAAGCAGGTACGAAATAACACGGCGAAAAACTCAAATGAATCATATGAGAAAAACGAGCAAACCACTGATTGGCGAGCTGCTGGCTATAATGTCCGGAGTCCTTGGTATAGTGGGCTCCGTAAGTTACTGGATTGCCGGTTTGATTATGTGAATAGGGAATTTAGCATCACCGTCACCGGGGGACAAACTGCAAGCACAATAATACTACTCACACAATGATTGTATTCAATACTAGCCGACCTCTTCCACCTTGAGCATATTCGTAGAACCGGCCTTTCCTATCGGAATACCGGCGGTAGTCACGATCAAATCACCTTTTTTTACCAGTCCTATGTCCTTAGCGGTATCGGTCGCGACAGCGAACATTTCATCTACAGTGGAAGGCATATCTGCCTTGACCGGGAAAACACCCCAGCATAATATCAGGGAATGGTATACGCAATCATCGGGAGTTAGTGCCAGTATCGGTACGCGGGGGCGGCACTTGGAAACACGTCTCGCCGTACTACCCGACTGCGTATAAGCCACTATGGCAGCGGCATTAAGCCGGTACGCCGCATTGCAGGCATTATAGCTGATAATTTCATCGGTTTCGGAAGCGATCCAAGCTCCACGCTCATTCAGCATCTGCTCGTAGGGCAGCACCTTCTCGGCCTCCCG
>JGI20214J51650_10001823_pt1 | contig 13539 bp, 10 predicted proteins | sample WetSurMetagenome_FD_51650 | JGI IMG/M metagenome (IMG submission 51650) | reverse complement strand
ATCCATCCATCCATCCATCCATCCCCCGGGAAAACAGACGAGCCCGGGATATCGGGGAAAAACGTGCACTCCTAAAAAATTGTTCTGTGGAAACATATCTTAACCGTTCCGGTTAACCCTCGCCATGACGGGAAATGCTTGTTTAACGGTCATGATCCGCCGCGGGGGGACCCTGTCAGGTGCAGCAGCGTTTATCATTCCGGGACGTGGGATGCTCAAACCTCATCTGCAATTCCAAAAGATGCCAGTTTTCAGGAAAATCATCTGATAGTAATCATGANGCTGTCGGGAACTTCGAAGAATCCTGATCGATTCTTCAAATCATGGCAGGCGCAAGGGGGTTATCATCACGATGAAAAGGGAATTTCTCCAAAACAATGAAAAAACATCAGTTTTTCCACGGGGAGCGCCACAACCCGTGCAGCCCGTTTATTTCCACCCAAAGACCGGGATCAGCGGTTTTAATGGTTCGAACTCCTCTTCAGAAGCTGAAAGCCTGCGGGACTGGGAAAACTGCTGCCCATTCTCATTTGCGTACGTGATAATTGCCTTTACCTCTGCGATCATGGACGGGAGAGGATATGCATGCATCTGATCCACGGCAAGAGTATCCACATCATACTCGATATTCACCGGAACGAGAACTACATGGATCCTGAGCGCCGGGGAATTTCCGGCATTGGTAAGAACAACCGCCTTTGCATCTTCCCGCAGTCTTATTTCGACCTGTGGCCGGAACGCGGTATCCTGCATGATAAGAAGAGACATGACGATGGCGACAAGGATGATGACAGCAATCCCGGCCAGGTAGATATCGATAAAATACAGCAGGATCGTAACAAGTATGCCGGCTGCCAGGACTGCGGTTATTTTTTTATCCATAGGTTTCTTTTGGCGGTCCCCCTTTTTTTCCTTAACGGTTTGATGCCGGAAAACCAGTCCCGTCATGGCAGGTTATGGATCTTCCTGAGGCGGGTGATGACTGCAGGGGTTTTTTTACCGGGGGTCGTATTCCCGATCGTAAACCGGGTCCCGGCAAGGGCCTCAAAGATGTTCCGCACAGCGGCCCCGTGCGACGGGCCGTAGCCACCTTCCAGCACGAGGGCAAGCGGCCTGCCGGTGGCATCGAGAAGACGCCCGGTCAGGTATCCGAGATCCTGGGGCAGAATACGCATATCGCCGACCGGGTCATCGGACAGGATGTCCTGGCCGGCTGATATGATGATAAGGTCGGGATCCATACGGGTGACTGCCGGCAGGAACACTTCCTCAAACACAAGCGATAGATCTGCAATGGTACTCTTCCGCGCCAGCGGGGCATTGATGGTGAACCCGGTGCCGGGACCGACACCGGTCTCTTCGACATGGCCGGTATGGGGGAACACGTCTTCCTGGTGCGTGGAACAGTACAGGACACGGCCGTTGTTATAGAAGATGTCCTGCGTACCGTTGCCGTGGTGCACATCCCAGTCAATGATGGCGACACGGTGCACTTTCTTGAGTGCCTTTGCCGCAGCGATGGCAACGTTGTTGATGAGACAGAATCCCATTGCCCATGCTGCTGCAGCATGGTGGCCCGGTGGCCGGACCAGGGCAAAACAGCTCTCGCCTTCAAGCGTGCGTTCCACAGCGGCAATGGCCGATCCTGCGGCATACGTGGCCACTTCGTACGAGTGGGGATTGATGTAGGTATTCTCATCGATATACCCGCTGTGGAGCGGGTTCGCGGTAAAATTCCCGCCCATGTACACGGAATCGCGGAGGAAATCGAACTCGACATTTCTTTCGCACTGCGCCCGGAGCCATTTCAGGTAACCCGGGTGGTGGACACGCTCAATATCGCCGGGAGTAGCGGGTACCGGATCATGACGGGTGAGATGCTCCGGCAGCCGGTTGATGATACCGATGAGCCGGTCGTGGCATTCGACATGCCCCTCCTTGTCATGCTGCTCGAAGATCGGGCCGGTGATTGCGGAATAGTTCATCAGGTACCTCGGAAATGAGAAACAGTATATGATATTCCCGGCCAACTGCTTTGAATATTATGGATGGGATCGCTCTCCCGTTTCGTCCCGGTGAAAAATGGCGGAAGAAATCCGGGTTCTCAGGATTTCCACCGGTTCATCCGGGCATTCTCCGGGAGAAAAGATCGTTGCGCGCCCGGCCTGTACCCGGGTTAACCGGCCCGAGACCGGAGCATGAGGTGTGACGATTTCGCAACGCCGGTAAAAAAATAAATGAAATACGGTAAAAGTACACAACAACCTGTTGACAAAACCGGTCCCACTTTTTGGGTATTGGCCGTAAATTATGGCCAGAATCGCAAACAATTCGAAAATTATTAATAAAGCAGCACAAGAATCTTACATTGGCCTATACGGAAAAGTGATATAATACGTTGCTGGTATAGGTGGATTATTTAAGAGGTGTGTAAAAAAATGGTGTTTCATCCTCCGGTAGCGATCACTGCAAAAGCAGGAGACGCCGGGAAGTACAAGGTAGGCCTGCCGGCCTGGAACATGGTCCTCCGTGGATTCATGTCGGGCGCATACATCGCTATGGGTGCAGCTCTTGCAACCGTCTGTTCAACGGGAATCATGGCAACCGACGCCGCGATGCGCTATGGTACTGCAAGCGCCGGTTTTTCCCAGTTAATCCTGGGATGCGTGTTCCCGGTCGGGCTTATCATCACCGTCCTGACGGGTGCCGAGCTCTTCACGGGCGATGCAATGCTCGCCCCGATGGCTGCCTTCATCCACAAGATCAGCTGGATGGAAGTTGCCAACCTGTGGTTCTTCGTATATATCGGGAACCTCATCGGGTCGATCGTCTTTGCATACATCTGTGCATACGGCCCGTATGTGTCCTTTGATGCCGCCGGTGTAGGAACCGCAACTGCGTTTGGTTCCCGGGCAATAGCCATCGCGGGAGCTAAAGTAAGTTATGTGGGAATTATGGGAATGTGGTCTGCATTCCTCAAAGCCATTGCCTGCAACTGGCTCGTCAACCTCGCTATCCTGCTCGGTATCTGTGCAGATGACGCGGTCGGCAAGTTCTTCGGCATCTGGTTCCCGATCATGGCCTTCGTTTCCAGCGGATTCGAACACTGTGTTGCTAACATGTTCTTCATCCCCGCGGGTATCTTCACCCAGGGATTTGTAACCGATCCCACGAAGATCAATGCCAGCATCAACTGGATTACAATGTTTACTGCAAACATCATACCGGTAACGGTCGGTAACATTGTCGGAGGTTTATTCTTCGTCGGTATTCTCTACTGGGTTGCGTTCAGGAAAGAGATCGCAGCACTGAAGTAGATAAACCACCCATCCTTTATTTCATGAAAATCGGAACCATCGATGTGAAGGTCTCAAACATCTCAATCGGGGTGTTTGTCTTCTTCACTCTTTTATTAATTATCGCCTCGACGATGGACACGGGTATCCGGCCCCATCTCATCTGGATGATCCCGTGTCTCTTTTTATTGCTCGTCATTCCGGTCGTTCTCAACTACATGAGCCGCAGCCAGTACAAGGACCTGGAACCGGTTTACGAAAAAGAAGCAAAGACGGTGCGGGTCCGGCTGATCAACGAGAGCATGATCGGCAAGATCGTCCGTATTGAGGGAGTTGTCGAGCGCGTCCATTTCCAGATCCTGAACCGCCCGCAATACACGGTTGCCGACCGTTCCGGGGCAATATCTGTGAAGATGTTCACGAGCCCCGACAAGGACGTGAAAGTGAACGATATTGTCGAGGTCTTCGGCCAGGTGATCCGGCGTTACATGATTACCGGAGAACCGGTCATCAACTGCGTTATCATCCGCAAATATACCAGGCCGTCGGAATGATGTACACGGAATATTCCCTGGTGTCTTCCCCGTATACCGGAGTCCTGTACCCATGACAGAAAACCCTGTACGCGATACCCGCGTCAATTACCTTCTGGCGCTTGTGCCGGTCCTGGCTTTCGGGAGTACCCTCCTTGGCATTGCCCTGTGGGAATCCGGTACCCGGTTCGATATCCAGTACGCTGCTGCCGGCAGTTTTTGTGCATCCTGCCTGCTTGCGTACCTTGCATGGCACCGGCCGCGGAAGGATATCGTCTCGCTCACAACCCCGCTCTACGGTTTCATCTTCCTTGTCACCCCCATTGATTATTACAGTGGGATCCTGTTGCAGCTGTTCTATGCGACCGGACTCACCATTCTCGTCATCCGGCTGCACTACCGGTTTGCAGCTGGCGCTCCTGCCGGTTCCGGTGCTGAACTCACCACCGGCCCGCTCCGGGATTATGTCGAGTCCACCCAGGGGGCTTTTACCGGGCTTGACGCTGCGACGGGACGCAGCGCAGTGATGGCATTCTTTGCATTTGCCGAAGGGAACTATCGCAAAACGGCTGATGTCTCGCATGCCGGCTCCTGTCATGACGGGACACCTGCATATGTCATACGGGCATTCACCATCCTCCGCCAGCACGCGGAACTGCTCGACAAAAACCAGCCCCGCCCGGTAACATACCTGAAGTTCCTGCCGGACGACTCCCCCCTGATGGCAAAACCCCTGCCATCTGCCGGTGATCCTGATGAGGAGTTTGAAGCGATGATGGACAATGCCCTGCTTCTCCTGTACAGCACTGCATGGTACGGATCACCGGAGAACCGGCCGTCTCTGAGGGGAGCACAGCCGTTTGCAATGAAGCTGCTGGAAGGGTAAAAACCTGGAACGTATGGCTGTTAACGGCCCGTACTTACCTTTTTTATCATGAAAAAAAATTGAATGCAGTTACTTCAGATCTTGCCAAACAGCGCCGTAATATCTGCAAAATCGATCCTGCCGTTGCTGTTGAGATCGAACGCAGCGACCGGTTCGTTCTCCGCGATCCATTCAAGAGAGGTGAAGTACAGGACAATATCGGCAAAGTCCAGCCTCCCGTTGGCGTTCAGGTCTTCGTATCTGCCATCTTCGTCTGGATCCGTGGGCAGATTCGTATAACCGGGGAGAGGGATAACACCGCTCGTGGTCCCAACGCGGATATACCCGGTCTTCAGTATGCGGTCATAGCCATCCGCGTTATAGACCTGCAGGGCAATGTTGTAGCTCCCTTTAGTCGTGTAGGTATGCTGAGGATTCTGCTGCAGCGACCCGGCGGGCTGGAGCCGCCACGTGTCGTTCTTGACCAGATCGGTAAGACTGCTGCCGACATTGTCGTATCCTGCCAGCACGACAATGCTCGCATCGGGAAGCACAACCATGACATGACCATCCCGCTTCGGCCACCCGGGGTTTCCCGATGCAAGGGACCACGTCGCCCCGCGGTCGGCCGAACGCCAGACATCGCTCATACGGCTCGTGTCATCGTACCCGCCCGTGAGAACGATACTGCCGTCCGGCATTGCAACNGCCGACGCGATACGCCNGGCCGCCCACCCGGGGCTCGCATTCACGAGCGTCCAGCTTGCCCCCATGTCCTGTGACCGCCAGACATCGTTCAGATAACTGCCGTCAAACCCACCTATTAACACAAGGCTCCCGTCCGGCAGGGCAACACTCGTATGGCTGTCGCGCTTCGACCATGCGGCATGTGCAGTCATCTGCGTCCATGTCAGGCCGCCATCGGCCGAACGCCAGACATCGTTCATACGGCCCTCCGTATCGCCATATCCTCCGATGATGACGATGCTGCCATCGGGCAGGACGTTCATCGTGTGATAGTACCGGGCCACAAACCCGGGATTTGCGGTGAGAACTGACCACGTTGCCCCCGTGTCCTCTGACTTCCAGACCTCGCCTTTCGAGTTACTGTTAAAACCACCGGTCATGATGATAGTGCCGTCCGGCAGTGCTACGGCCGCATGGGCATGCCGCCCGACCCACCCGGGGCTCGCGTTCACGAGCGTCCAGCTTGCGCCTTTATCTACTGACTTCCAGACATCATTTTTATTGCCGGTGTCGTCATGGCCGCCCATCAGCACCATCGTGCCGTCGGGGGTTGCCACGACCGCCGGCCGGAGCCTTTTTGTCCATTGAGCGCCCGCAGTCATCCGCGTCCACGTCCCGGCATAGGTTTCGTCGCCAAAGAACCAGGCCCGGCCGCCAGGGCTGCCCGATGAGGNATCCGTGAAGCTGACCGACAGGGGAGGCAGGCCGTACGTGGGGCTCNCCGAGAAACCTGCATCGGGGACTGCAGCGGTTGTTGCCTGTGCGGCCAGCAGCAGGAGGAGGAATGCAGTCAGTATCCGTATTTTTTTCCCAAAAAAAATCCNGAGTCTTTTCAAAAGAAACACGTCCTTATGGTATTGAAAGTATTGAGAGATTCCCGCAGGGATTTGTTAAATACACAGAATGGAACAGGTTCATTCATCTATTCCTGAGGTTCAGGAAACGATCCGGCAGGACAGGACACGACCATGCGGTCGCAGGATCCGCCGTGGATCATCTGACCGGGGGGGAAACGAAAGGAATATGCCACCGGGTATGCAAAGAAATGCGTGAAGAGTGATGGCGGTCTATCGTGTTCTTTATGTCGATGACGAGCCCGGCCTGCTCGAGATCGGGAAGATGTTCCTTGAGCAGGGCGGCCAGTTTACGGTCGACACCATCACCTCTGCTCCGGAAGCTCTTGCCCTTCTGGAAGAGACAAAGTACGATGCCATCATCGCTGACTACCAGATGCCCGGTATGAACGGGATTGCTTTTTTAAAGAAGGTGCGGACCTCGGGAAACACCATCCCCTTCATCCTTTTCACCGGACGGGGACGTGAGGAGATTGTCATCCAGGCGCTGAACGAAGGTGCAGACTTCTATCTCCAGAAAGGCGGGGACCCGATGCCCCAGTACACCGAGCTCTCCCACAAGGTCCGCCAGGCCATCCAGAAACGGATGGCCGAGGTACTGCTGCTCGAGAGCCAGAAACAGCTCCGTACGGTTGTTGATTCGATCCAGGTCGGTATTATTATCATTGATGCAGCAACGCACCGGATCCTGAGCGCCAACCCCAAAGCGGTTGCAATGATCGGGGCAGGTCCCGATGAAATAATCGGCCATGTCTGTCACCGGTTCATCTGCCCGGCCCAGAACGGCAGTTGCCCGGTCACGGACCTCGGGCAGCGGGTTGATCTCTCGGAACGGATCCTCCTGGACGGGCACGGGAATGCCATTCCCATCCTGAAAAGCGTTGTTCCCTCCGTATTTGAGGGCAGGGATGTGTTGATCGAGTCGTTTTTTGATAGTGGCGGACAGGACCTGTCCGGGAACACGTTCCCGACCCTGATCCGGAGCATGGTTGGCGGTACCGGCATTGATTCCCTGAACACAATAACCACCACTATCAGCAGGTGGCTGGGTGCGGACATCGCGATGATCCTGGAGATCATGGAGGACAAGAAGACCTGCCAGATCCTTTCCCTGCAGCCCTGGAGTGGGGTTGTCCCCGGGGATCCCATACTCCTGAAAAATTCGCCCTGCCGGATTGCGGCAGAACGGGGATTTTTTTTCTGTCCGGATAATTTTCCGGAGCAGTTCCCCGGGTTCCGGACACCTTCCGGTCTTGAACCCCGGAGTTATGCAGGGATAGCGCTTCTGGATTCCGCAGGGACGGTGATCGGGACACTCTGCATATTCTCCGCCCGGCCGATTACTGCTCCTCCCCGTATGCAGGAGANCCTGGAGATCATCGGCATCAAGGCTGCCGCTGAGATAGAACACCGGAAAGCCCGGCGGGCGCTCTGTGAGAGCGAAGAAAAATATCGCGAACTGGTTGAGAATGCGAACAGTATCATCCTGAAATGGGATAAACGGGGGAACATAACCTTCTTCAATGAATTTGCACAGCGGTTTTTCGGGTATTCCGAGATTGAGATTATCGGAAAATCGGTAATCGGGACGATTGTCCCGGCCACTGAGTCCGGATCCGGCCGTAACCTCCAGCATATGATAGAAGATATCATCCTTGACCCGGAAAACCATATTTTCAACGAGAATGAAAATATCACCCGGGACGGGAAGCGGGTCTGGATCCGCTGGCAGAACAAACCGCTCTTTGATAAGAACGGAGAGTTTATCGGCCAGCTCTGTATCGGTAATGATAACACCGAACGTAAAAANGCACAGGAAGCACTTGTCCGGAGCGAAGAACTCTATCGTATTTTAGCCGAAGAATCACCCGATCAGATCTTTATCTGTGACCGGGATACCAGGATACAGTACGTCAATTCCGCTGCCCGTACGTTACTCCGGCTCCCCCCTGACCAGATTATCGGAAAAACAATCCGGGATGTTTTTCCCCCCCGGGTCTCCGATACACAGGGTCGGGCTCTCAAAACAGTTTTTGAAACAGGTGAGTCTTCCCGCCAGGAAGACATTATTCAGTCCGGCAGTCAGGAACTCTGGATCGATACGAACCTGGTACCGCTCAAAGACAAGGCAGGCAATGTTACCCAGGTCCTTTGCATTGCGCATGACATCACCGAGCGCAGGAATGCTGAAGAAGCCCTCAAAAAGAGCCGGCACCAGCTCTCTGAAGCAATGGATATCGCGGCCCTGGCAAACTGGGAATTCGATGCCGCGACCGGCCTGTTCACCTTTGACGACCGGTTCTACGCACTCTATGGTACAACTGCGGAGCGCGAAGGAGGCATGCAGATGTCTCCCCAGGCCTATACCCGGGAGTTTATCCATCCTGACGATCAGTATCTGATCCTTCCGGAAGTTGAAAAGTCCCTGAACACAACAGATCCCGCGTACCAGGCACAGGTAGAACACCGGATTATCCGCAGGGACGGCGCAATCCGGCATATTATCGCGCACATCCGGGTCACCATGGATGCAGAAGGACGGCTGATCGGGACACACGGTGCGAACCAGGATATCACCGACCGAAAGATAGCGGAAGAGGCGTTCCGGCAGGCAAATAAAAAGCTCAACCTTCTCTCCAGCATCACCCGCCACGATATCAACAACCAGCTTCTGTCGCTTGAAGGGTTTGTCGGGCTGTTACAGCACCAGTCACCCGACGCCCCAACGGAAAAATATTTCTCCCGTATCGGGGATGCAAGCAGAAATATCTTTGATATGATCCAGTTCACCAAGGAATATGAGAAGATTGGAACAGAAGTACCGGTCTGGCAGGATGTCACCACCGTGATAAATACGGGGGTTAAGGGCATTCTTCCCGGGCAGGTTATCCTGAAAAACCTGCTTCCTGCTCCCATGGAAGTATTCGCTGACCCGATGCTGGAAAAAGTTTTTTTCAACCTCCTGGATAATGCGGTCCGGCATGGAGGGCATGTAACCGAAATCCGGGTATCCACCCACTATGCGAAAAACGATCTGATTATCGTATGGGAGGATAACGGGGTAGGCGTTGCTGCCGGGGACAAGGACCGGATCTTCGGGCAGGGATTTGGGAAAAATACCGGCCTCGGGATGTTCCTTACCCGGGAGATCCTTTCGCTGACAGGCATCACGATCACGGAGAACGGGGAACCGGGGAAGGGTGCCCGGTTCGGGATCCGGGTGCCGAAGGGAATGTACCGGGTGAAAGGGATCTAACGTTATTTACTGGTTTTCCCTGCGTGGCACTGCAATAATGATCATGTGGACCCGGTTGCAGACGGCTGGAAGATATCCCGCCGGTTATCCGGCCGGGACCTGGTTCATCCACGTTCTCAGCCGCAGCCCGTTGATGCATAAGGTAATTCCCAGGAGGATGGTTATTGCGCCGAGAATTTCAACCAGTAATTTCAGGATATCGACCGGGCTGACAAAGAGCAGGACTGCCAGTACGAGCGAGATGATGCCGATCGCCATCCGGCTGTAAAAACCTTCAGGAACTGCATGCCGGCCTTTTAAAACGCGCTTCAGCAGCATACCGGCACTCGCGATCATCCAGATGGCGAGGATCAAAAGGATGCTGATAACCCACAGGGCCAGCGGCAGGAACCAGGCAAAGATCCCTGCACAAAAAATACCGATGCCACGGGAGATATCCACGACACGGTATTTCTCCGGTAACCGGGTACGGAACGGTCTGACAAGGAGGATGACTGCGAGACCGAGAATAGCAAGAGGGAGGATCTGCTCAAACAGGCTCCTGAAAAAATTCAGGGGATTATTGATGATAAAGAGCCCCACAAGTCCCAGGACCAGCCCGGAGATAACCTGTTCCTGCCAGATGAACCGCTGGGTTTTGAGAATATCTGCAGTTTTTTTAATTTCTGTCCTTCTGGTATCCATAACCAGGGTCATGAACGTGTCACTGATCATAAGGATCAGGGGTGCATCATCCACGAGATGCATCACGGGGTTTTTCTTGGGATCGTACCGGTCAAGGTGCACCCGCCATTCGGTTTTTGTTTCATGCACGTGAAACCGGCCTTTCCGGTAACTGGCAATGGTGCCCGGGGAGGGTACGTTGATCGCGGATTTATGCCATTCATTGTCAAAGGGTTCGGTGACCGTGTCTTTGGGTATGACAACCTCCCATATCCCCTGGTTTAACGGTTCCAGGAAATCATCCAGCCGGGTCAATACCCGGCCTCCGTCAGTACTGCCACACACGATTACTTCTTCGTCCTCGGATTTGAATGAATCGGATGCAGGGAAAAAGGTGGAAAAATTCCGGCTGTTTCTTTTAAAAAAAAATGGTCTCCGGCTTTCAGAACCCTGTTTCAAGCCCGGCTCTGACATCCCGCTTCTTTTCCGCGTTGAGGGTAGCGATGTAGTCCTCGTACCGGTGGATGCGGGTGCTGACCGGGAACGGGATGCCGATTGTTGAGATGATCGCCTCGCCCCGGTCAAGGGTCTGGATCTCGATCTCCATTCTGGAAAGGTCCTGCTTGGCGCTGCCCATGATGATCTCGCGGTCGCCCCGGTCGCCAAGTCCCATGACAACAAACGTGTTGATCTGGGCGAGCACTTTTGCGTCCACGTTCTTCGGCTGCTGGGTGATGACGCAGAGGCCGACGCCGAATTTACGGCCTTCCATGGCACACTCGCGGAACATCTGGGTGGAAGCACCGCCGGCAGCGAGTACCCTCTGGGCTTCCTCGATCGTAATCAGGACCTGGTGGCCTGATTCCTGCTTCTCATCGATACCAAAACCCCGTGCCTCGGACCGGTGCTTCTCCATGATCATCCGGGTGATAACCGAGAGAACGAAGAGCTCGCTGCGCTCCCCCATGTCCGGGATGTCGATGAGGACAACCCGGTTTGAATGCAGGTCTTTTAAGATCTCCAGGACCGATGAGCCCTTTTCACGGAAGAATGCCTTGTTGCCGTTAACAAGGTTGTCGATGTGCCGCTGGATGACGCGGACAGGCCCGGCCATGGAGTTGCGGATCATCCACGCGAGGCTGCCTTCCTTAATCCCGGCAGCAAGGGGATCCTTGATCGGGAAGATCTCGGGATCAACCTCCTGGAAGAACCGGATCGCATCGCTCCCGTCAACCCGGGCGAATGCCTCAATGATATCGTACTGGGCGGAAGTGAGCTCGTAGAGAATGGATAAGTCGGAGAGCCGGAAGTTGTCATACTCGAGGTTCAGCCGGTTCATGGCGTATTTCTTCCGGTCCGCTTCATTACGGATCGTGAAGATGGAGAGGCCATCCCTGCCGTTCGTGTAGTGGACGAGCCCTTTTGTGGGCTCGCCCGTGGATGACTTGCCGCCGCTCACGTATTCACCGTGCGGGTCCACGATGAGGAGGCCGAACTTCTGCACCTTCATGCACGAGGCGCAGAAGGTCTTCATGAAATTGGACTTGCCCATGCCGGTTGTCGCAAAGACGCCCATGTGCTGGGGGAGAACGCGGGCCGGGATCCGGACCGGGACGTCTTTAATCACGTCCTGGCCGCTCCGCATNAGCCCGACTTCGATCTCGCCCATCTGCTCGGTGAGGAACCTGAAGTCTTCGGCCGTGGGGTCTTCTACCGTGGAGAACTTGGAGGGAATCGTGCGGGCCTTGTGGAATTTTCCATCGCTGTCTACGAAACCGAGGGGTACGGCATCGACCGTGATGAAGACGTCCTCGCCAAGGCCATAGAACTGCTCGGCATAGGCCCGGGTGTCCCATTTCGGATCAGCGAAGTTGGAATCGTGCGAGAGGTCAGTGATCTTGGCAAAGAAGGTGGAGCCCTTGGTCCTGTCCACGATCTTCTTGATGTCCCCGATGTAGAGCGTCTCGCTGTGGGGGGCGATGAAGCGGTAGGCAAGCACGCTCCTGCCGATGAGCCGGTACTTGGAGTTGTCAGCGGTTTCAGTATCGCGCAAATTCATCATGATAATCTCCGAACAGGATCTCATAGGTCTGCCGATCGATACCGGCTTCTGCGAGCCTTCCCAGCAGGTCGCCTTTTACCTGCTCTACAATCTCTTCCGTGAGGACCACCGTGCGGTGGGCGTCGAGGAGCGGGTACGGGTAGCCGGGAATACGGCCGTCAGCGGAGCAGCCCGCGAGCCGGTTCATTATCTCTTTTGCAGTCTTGCCATCCGTCCCTCTCGCGAGCTCGATCTTGAGCGGCCCTTTTGACCGGGGGTGGAGGCAGGCCACGTACATTTCGCCGTGCTGCCACTGGGCATGGGGCTGGTGATCGAGAATGGCGGGATCGATTTTGATCCACCACGGGGCCGGGATCCTGTGGGTCTCCGCGTACCCGAAGACTGCGGGAAGAAGCGGGTGGCCGCCTCCCCATGTTGCGGCAGACCGCTTGGAGATGCCGGCAAGGCCGATATCCTTCTCTTTACAGGTCAGGGCAATGCGGGTGAGGACCGGGTTGTGGCTCTCGTGCGAAACCCGGAGCGGGCCGTCACGGAGGAGGAGGGCCCCGTTCCCGAGCTCCTTTGCCATCGTTTCCGTAACCCAGTACTCGACGGTATCCCGGAGGACACCCGCAGCCCGCGTAATGTCTTCATTCACGAGGGGCTTTCCCGGCGGATGGCCGAAGCAGTCCGCGTACAGGACCGGAAAATCCTGGTTCTCTTCTTCGGGGCCGATGATGGCAAAGGTCATGGGCGTGACAGAACGCCGGCTCCGTTCCATATCGATGAACGTTGTCTGGGCTGCTCTCACGACCGCGAGTGCCATGCTGCCGGATTCCAGGAGCATGACATTGGAACCGTCCACGGCGCAGACTTCGCCGCACGGGGCTGCGGTGCAGGGGATGAAGTCGGACGGTCTGATGGTGCAGGTCGTCGCGAACTTCTCCACGAGATTTTCCGGGATCGTGGACCGTATCCGGCCTGCTGCCTCTTTCACCGCACCCTCGTACTCGTCCTTCATCTGTTGAATTCTCTTTTGGGAGTAATGGGATATAAGGGAGCGGGGGTGCAGGGGGAAAATGAATGGCACGTTCAGGGTTCCGATAAACCCGTCACTGTTCGAAGCCACGGGGATTTTCCACCCCGGGATCCGGAGGAAACCCGGAGTTTTTTGGCCTGAGGGCTCCTCATGTTCCGGTTTCTGATGAATCCGGGAACTTCTTCAGGCTGCCGGGAAAAAAAATATTTCAGGAATATTCGAAAACCTCAGGATCCCAAGCCAGA
>JGI20214J51650_10001822_pt1 | contig 13542 bp, 12 predicted proteins | sample WetSurMetagenome_FD_51650 | JGI IMG/M metagenome (IMG submission 51650) | reverse complement strand
CTCACTCCGCAATATTTATCCTGTGATAATTCTATGGCATGTTTGATTTTATCTAAAGGCAGATTATGGCCGGTAAATTCATAGATAACATGCATGGCTGTAAATTGCTTCGGATGTTCTTCGGTTAGTGTTCCTTCAACACGTATATTGAATGAGGACAGTTCTACCTTCATTTTTTTCAATATGGAAACAACATCCATACCGGTGCATCCGGCCAGAGAGGTCATAAGTAAAGGCTTAGGGCGGGGGCCTGCATTACTTCCGCCAACTTCCGGCTTGGCGTCCAATAACAACGAATACCCATCTATGCTTGCTTCAAACGCCATATCACCTGCCCATTTAACATTAATTACATCTTTCATTTTTTTTCCTTAATTTGGTAACTTTGTAACAAATTTAGTCAATATTCCAGCGTCATTCTTATTCTATGAAAAATCAAATGATACCAACTAAAAAGGAATGTTTTATTGACAATTCCTCTATATTCAGACATTTAACCAATGAAGAATTAGTCGCAATTCCCATTGATCAGGAACCAGATACCTATAAGCGGGGTACCATTATTTACTCCGAAGGAAGTCGCATCAATGGGTTTTATTGTGTGCAGAAAGGGATCATCAAAATTTTCAAAACCGGGTTTGATGGAAAGGAACAGATCATAAGATTTGCCAAAAAAGGTGATATAATGGGTTTCCGCTCCACCATTACCCGTGAACGGGCATGTACTTCGGCTAAAGTTCTGGAGGATGCACTCATATGTTTTGTGCATGCTGAAACCGTAATTGAATTTGTCAAACATAATGGCAGTTTTGCCCTGGAACTCCTTCAGATTGCCTGCAAGGAACTGGGGGAAGCCAATGATTATATTACTGATATTGCTCAGAAAACGGTACGTGAACGATTGGCTGAAGTAATTATACACCTCAGAAAGGATTTTGATCTGGACAATGAAAAGTACCTTCAGATCACCTTAACTAGAGAAGAACTTGCTAATATGGTAGGAACAGCCACCGAATCGGTCATCAGGCTGCTATCAGAATTCAAACAGGATGGATTGATTGAATTACAGGGTCGCCGTATAAAAATAATTGACGAGAAATCGCTTTATAAAATAGGCAACCTGAATGACTAAAAGCTATTACCACAAGGAATCCACAGATGGCAGAACGAGAACAGGAAATTAAAAATGCATCCTGGGTAGGAATATTCGGTAACGCGTTTTTATCTGTAATTAAGATATCGGCCGGTTTTATTTCCGGAAGTCTCGCTGTGGTTGCAGATGGGGTTGACTCGTCGAGTGACATTATTACTTCCATTATTACTCTGGTAACGGCACGCATTTTGATGAAGCCGCCGGATATCAAATACCCGTACGGATATGAAAAGGCGGATACCATTGCCACCAAGTTATTATCTTTCATTATTTTTTTTGCCGGCGCACAGTTATTTATTACCACCATTAAGAAGCTTTTTAGCGGAGCTGAGCATACCATGCCTTCTCCATTGGCTATTTACATCACCATAATCTCAATTATAGGTAAATTGTTGTTGGCCTACCATCAAACCCGGCAGGGGAAAAGAACCGGAAGCGCCATGCTTGTTGCCAATGGCAAGAACATGCAAAATGATGTAATCATTTCATCATCGGTGCTCATTGGGCTGGTGTTTATTTTTATCTTGAAAATGCCCATTTTGGATATTATTTGTGCCCTATTGGTAAGCTTGTGGGTTATGTGGGTAGCGTTTAATATTTTCAGGGAAGCCAGTGTACTTTTAATGGATGGAGTCAAAGATTGTACCATATATGATAAAATATTCAAGGCCATTGATTCGGTAGAAGGAGCTCACCACCCGCACCGGATAAGAGTCCGACATATCGGAGACAAAATAATGATAGTGATTGACCTTGAGGTAGACGGGGATCTTTCATTGCGCAAAGCCCACGAAATTGCCCATGAAGTTGAAAACGCCATTAAATCGAATGTCGAGCATGTTTTTGATGTAGTGATACATATTGAACCTATTGGGGATCATCTTGAGGAAAAGGAGTTGGGAATTAACAAGAACAATTTATAGATAGTTCGGCCTGATTCCATTTGTTGTAATGAAATCTTTTATACCTTTTCCGAATAATTAGTTAATATGGGTAGAAATAAAAAAAATAAGAAAAAAGGGATAGATAAAAAAGAACTTAGCAACAGTATACTTGCCGTATTTTCCGCTCATCCAAAAAAAATTTTTAATTACAAACAATTATCCAGTGCCTTATTGATCACTGACGCGGCCGAAAAAAGGCTCATAACTGAAATTCTTTATCAGCTGAAAGAAAAAGATACCCTGGAAGAGGTTTCGACCGGAAAATTTAAGCTGAAATCGATAGGGGGTACGGTTATTGGTGTTGTTGACATGGCACGGGGAGGATATGGATATATTACCTCCGACACCCTTAAGGAAGACATTTTCGTTTCTCAGAACAATCTTAACCATGCATTGAATGGAGATACCGTTAAAGTGCTGGTATATGCACAAAGAAAGTCCAGGGCTCTTGAAGGTGAAGTGGTTGAAATAATTGAGCGAGCCCGTGAAACTTTTATCGGCAATATTGAAATAACCGCCAAATTTGCCTTTTTGGTTCCCGACTCACGGCAAATGCCTTTTGACATTTTTATTCCGCTCAATAAACTGAAGGGTGCCAAAAGTGGACAGAAAGCCATAGCGCGGTTAACCGACTGGCCGAAAAATGTAAAGAATCCTTTTGGTGAGATTGTTGAGGTATTGGGTAATCAAGGGGATAATGAAACAGAAATGCATGCGATACTTGCTGAGTTTGGATTACCATACACTTTTGCCGAGGATGTTGAAGAGGAAGCCGCCCGTATTAATGATCGAATTATAGAACAGGATTATCAGAACAGAAGGGACTTCAGAAAAGCACCTACATTTACCATTGACCCGGCAGATGCAAAAGACTTTGATGATGCCTTGTCGCTTCAGGCAGTGGGAGAAGGTAAATGGGAGGTTGGCGTTCATATTGCCGATGTTACGCATTATGTAAAACCCGGAACACTGATTGATGAGGAGGGATTGAACAGGGCAACATCGGTTTACCTTGTTGACCGGGTTATTGCCATGTTACCCGAAAGGCTATCCAATTATATATGTTCGCTTAGGCCAAATGAAGAGAGATTGTGTTTTTCTGCAGTTTTTACTTTAAACAATCAGGCTGAAATATTGGAAGAATGGTTCGGAAGAACCATCATTAAGTCCGATCGCAGATTTTCCTATAAAGAAGCCCAGATGGTCATTGACAGCGGCGAAGGCGATATGCAGCTGGAAATACTTACGCTGAATAAACTGGCAAGAATGCTTAGGGAGAAAAGATTTAAGGCAGGAGCTGTTGCTTTTGAAAGAGAAGAAGTTAAAATTGAAGTTGATGAAAAAGGCAAGCCGGTTAGAATATATGCGACAGAACACGGGCAATCGAACGAACTAATAGAAGAATTTATGTTATTGGCCAATCGGAAGGTTGCCGAACGGATTGGAAAAACGGGAGACCGGGCAGAAAAAAAGATCTTTGTTTACCGGGTGCATGATCGGCCCGACAATGAAAAACTACAAAAATTCTCCCGGTTTATTAAGAAGTTCGGATACAAAATATCCCTGGCATCGGGCAGACAAACAGCCTTATCGCTGAATAAGCTTCTTTTTGATGTCAAGGGTTCAAGGGAGCAGGATATAGTAGAAAATCTGGCACTCAGGGCCATGGCAAAAGCCGAATATTCAACCCAGAACATTGGCCATTACGGATTGGCCTTTGATTATTACACCCATTTTACCTCTCCCATCCGGAGATATCCCGACATGATGGTTCATCGTTTGCTTGCAGATTATCTGGAAGGAGTACCATCGCGGAATCAGAAGGAATATGAAAAAAAATGCAGGCATTCATCAAAAATGGAAGTATTGGCCATGGAGGCAGAACGGGCATCCATAAAATACAAACAGGCCGAATTTATGAAGGATAAAATCGGAAAACAATTTGATGGTGTTGTTTCAGGGGTTACAGAATGGGGTATTTTTGTTGAGATTTTGGAGAACAAATGCGAGGGAATGGTTCCCATCAGAGGATTAGCAGGAGATTTTTATGAATATGATGAAGACAATTATTGCATCAGGGGAAGAAGAACAGGAAGAAAATACCAAATGGGTGATCCAGTTGCTATTGAAGTAATCCGCGTTAATATGGAACGCAAGCAAATTGATTTTTCATTGGTAGAGGAAATAAAGTAAAGGATTTTCAGCCTATGATTCTCAATTACATCTGGATCGGTTTCTTTGTCATCGGATTTCTGGTTGCCTTATTCAGGGTATTGGGATATTGTTTCAGGGATTTTTTCCTGCAGCATCTCGATCTTGTTTTTAATATAGCTGACAGGGATGTTTTCTCGGCCATTGTTCATAGTACTTTTGAAATGGCCAAAACCAGTGTTGAATTATCCATCTATCTCATTGGCGTTATGACCCTGTGGTTGGGGATCATGAAAATAGGCGAGAAAGGGGGTGCAGTAAACGCGCTGTCAAAGATCACCAATCCTTTCTTTAGTCGAATTTTTCCTGGTATTCCAAAGAACCATCCGGCTATGGGTTCCATGCTCATGAATTTCAGTGCGAATATGCTGGGACTCGACAATGCAGCAACACCACTTGGGTTAAAAGCCATGAAGGAATTACAGGAAGTAAATCCCCGTCCTGGAGAAGCCTCTGATCCGCAGATTATGTTTTTGGTATTAAATACTTCCAGTTTAACCATAATTCCCATCAGCATCCTTGCCCTTCGGGTGGCCGCCCAGTCGAAAGCACCTACTGATATTTTCATTCCCATGATTCTGGCTACCTATTTTTCTACGCTGGTAGGGCTGTTGTATGTTTCTATACGACAGAAAATCAATTTATTAAATAAAGTAATTTTATTGTATCTGGGCAGTATAACTGCTTTTATTGTTGGAATCATATGGTATCTCAGCAGTATTTCACAGGATGCTGTTGCTTCACAAACCAATTTTGCAGGCAACTTTGTACTTTTCTTTATCATTATAACCTTTATAGTACTTGGTGTTCGCAAAAAGATTAACCTGTATGAAACTTTTATTGAAGGGGCAAAAGAAGGATTTCAGGTTGCGGTTACTATCATTCCTTATTTGGTGGCGATGCTCGTTGCTATTGGCGTATTCAGAGCTTCGGGTTCATTTGAATTTCTCATGAATGGAGTACGAAGCTTTTTTGCTTTGTTTGGATTTGATACCCGCTTCGTTGATGCCCTTCCGGTAGCTTTTATGAAACCATTAAGTGGTGGTGGCGCCAGGGGATTGATGATTGATGCCATGAACCATTTTGGTCCCGACTCCTTTGCCGGAAGACTGGCCTGCATTATGCAGGGATCTACAGAGACAACATTTTATACCGTAGCTGTTTATTATGGGGCTGTAAACATAAGAAATACCCGATATACTGTTACGGGAGGATTACTGGCCGATCTGGCAGGAATTATCGCCTCCATTTTTATTGCTTATTTGTTCTTTGGGGAAGGATGATTTCCTATTTGAGCTGATATCGGATTCCAGTAGTCAGATAGTTATTGAAATCGCCCTGTGAATGGCCAAGCATTGATCCAAACCAACTATAGGTTGCTGTGGCTGATTTTACTTCCCTGATAGAAAAGATCGAATAGGAATAGCGAATACTGAGACTAAATTTTTCCATTAGACGAATGCTGATCCCCAGCAAAGTGCCCACATCAAGTTTTTTGAATACAACAAGATAATCTCCAGGCATTTTACCGGCATCATCTTTTCCGGCAGTATGAAAAAGATATCCTGGAATCACACCTATTTCAAATGCTCCGTAATTCTTTATTTTTATGTCCATCCAAAGCGGAATGTCTATATAATGCAGCCCAAGCAAATATTTACCGGCATTGTCATCTGCCGCAGGATTAAAGGCTCCTCTGGAGGCATATCGGACTTCCATGTTTAAATTGAAAAGAGGGGAAATTTCCCTGCGTACAAAAACGCCTCCGCAAAGCCCAATTCTATTGTAGCCAGCATAGGAGTCCCCGTCAACCTGCGATGCTGTAAAACCAATCAGAACACCACCATAGAAATTTTGAGAATAAAAAGGGATACATGCAAACAGTAACAAACACAACAGCAACCATTTCATCAGACAAGGGTTTCAAATAAGCGTCATCAGCTTTTCTTTAAGGATGGTTACACCGGCACCGGCTTTTTCCCTGACAAAATGAATGGGACGGTATATTGGAACAGCAACATCATTTGGATCAATCAGATAAATGGGCACATTTTTAGGAACATAATCAATAAGGCCAGCAGCCGGATAAACAACCATGGAAGTACCAATAACCACAAAAATATCAGCCTCAGCAGTAATTGCAGCAGCCGTTTCGATGGCCGGGACCGCCTCACCAAACCAAACAATATTGGGCCTTAACTGGAAGCCTTTTTCACATAGATCACCCTGATTTATTTCTTTGTAACCAATATTGTAAATTAAATCCGGATCGCCTGTACTACGTGCTTCAGTAAGAATGCCATGTAAATGAAGTATATGCCGACTACCAGCTTTTTCATGCAGGTTATCAACATTTTGGGTGATGATTCGCACATCAAAGAATTTTTCAAGATATACGAGACCTTTGTGCGCATTATTTGGTAAGGCATTTTTTAATTGGGCTCTTCTTTCATTATAAAATTGGAGTACCAGATTCATATTTTTCACCCAACCATTATAGCTGGCAACCTCCATCACATCATAATTTTCCCAAAGGCCTCCGCTGTCTCTAAACGTCTTTAATCCGCTTTCTGAACTAATTCCGGAACCGGTTAGTACAACAAGCTTTTTCATGCACAATTGTTAAGTCAAACAAATATAGGATTTTTATTTTACTTATCTTTACACGTTTCATATTCAGCAATTAAGAGCAATGGATCAATATCCTGAAATTTATAGGGAAGAAGAAAGTATTGATATTAAAAAGTATCTCTACAGAATTTTGTATAACTGGTGGTGGTTTGCACTTTCCATTTTTGTATCATTAACTGTGGCGTATTTGGTTAACCGGTATTCCGAAGACATATACCGGGCTAACTGTTCCGTCATTATTGCCAATGAGAACACACCGAGAGGGGACATAGAAAGTGTTATTGAGGAAATGACCAACATTAGGAACCGCAGAACCAAGGCTGTTGTGCAGAATGAAATAACTGTTTTGAAGTCGTACAAAATGGCTTATTTGACCTTAAATAACCTAGATTTTGGGATTACCTATACTGCCGTTGGAAGAAGAGGAATTGCTGAATCAAAATTATACAAGAGCTCTCCATTTGTTGTTGTAGTAGATACTTCGAAACCAAACCAGGTTAACTATCCAGTGGAGATTACCATTTTGTCTCCCAGCACATACCGGCTTACCATTGATGACAAATTCAACATTTCCAAAGTATTGTATTTTGGGCAGAAATTTGAACATGAGAGTTTCAATTTTACCCTGCTTCCCCGAACTCCAGAAAGTTTAAAACCGCTGGAGAATTTCCCGCTCAAATACTATTTTATTTTGCATGAGATGAACGGGCTTGTAAATCTATATCGTGCTGGTCTCAACGTGGAAGTGAACGACGAGAAAGGATCCATTTTGGTTTTGTCTATGACAGGGCCAAATAAGGAACAAATCTGCGATTATCTGAACATGCTCTGCCAGGTTTATATACAGTCGAATCTTAACGAAAAAAACACAACATCATCCAATACCATTCGTTTCATTGACCAACAGTTGCGGGAAACAATTGATTCTTTGCAGATAGCGGGAGTAAGGTTGCAAAACTTTCGTTCGGCCAACCGGATTATTAACATTAGCCAGGAAGGCAATGTACTTTTTGAACAAATGGAAGCGCTGAATACTGAAAAAGCGGAAATAGATATTACGGGGATTTATTTTGAATACATTAAACGATATATTGATTCAAAAAAAGATAATCTGGAGATTGTTGCCCCTTCGGTAATGGGAATTCAGGATCCCTTACTTAATTCTTTGGTAGCGCAAATTAATACATTGAACACGGAACGAAGAAACCTGCAATTCAGCACCAATGAAAGCAATCCAAGGTTAACTATGCTGAGTATGCAGCTTGAGAATTTGCGTCAGGATATTCTGGAAAATGTGAACAATTTGATCGAAGCCAACAATATTTCAACATCTCAATTGAAGAAAAGAATATACACTCTGGAGGGTGAAATTCACAAATTACCGGCAACAGAGAGGCAGTTGATTAATATTCAAAGAGAATTCAACATAAACGACCAGATATATACCTTTCTTTTAGAAAAAAGGGCTGAAGCCGGTATTACTAAGGCATCCAATACCTCCGATCATCGCTTGCTGGATAAAGCCCGGTCTGAAAATGCGGTTATGATTAAACCAAAGACTTCAATGAACTACATGATGGCTTTGGTTTTAGGAGGATTACTTCCCTTGTTGCTTTTAATTTTAATTGAATATTTTAACAATAAGATTGTTGATAAACGTGACATTGAACAACAAACAACAGTTCCTATTTTGGGATCTGTTGGGCATAATGAGAAGTCGTTTGATATTCCCGTATATGAGAACCCAAAATCAGCGCTAGCTGAATCCTTCCGCTCATTGAGGGCAAATTTGCAGTACCTGCTAAAAAATGAAACCCATAAGATTATTTCTATATCTTCTACCATAAGTGGTGAAGGCAAAACATTTTGTTCTGCAAATCTGGCTTCAATACTTGCTATGGCTGGACGCAAAACACTTCTGGTAAATCTGGATCTTAGAAAGCCCAAAATTCACCGGTTATTCAACCTTCCGAATGATAAAGGGATCAGTTCCTATCTTGCAGGAATGGATGCTGAACCGGTAATCCATTCTACATATATTGATCATCTGTTTGTGGCAGTATCCGGACCGGTTCCGCCCAATCCTGCCGAGCTGATTGAATCACAGAGAATGGTAGATTTTATCAATAAAAAGAAGTTGGAGTATGACTTCATTATCGTGGATACACCACCCATTGCTATTGTCACTGACGCCCTTCTACTCAAGGATTTGGTAGATATGCATATTTTCGTAATCAGACATGGATATTCGAGTAAACAGGTATTACAGCTGGTTGAGGACTTATATACCAAAAGAGGGCTGCACAATATGACCCTACTTGTTAATGATGTTCAAACCAAAGGCTATTATGGGTATTCATATCGATATGGCTATGGTTACGGTTATGGCTATGGTTACGGCTATGGTTATGAACATGGCTATTACAAGGAAGATATTCCTGGAGTGGGCAAAATCAAAAAAAAAGTAAGTAATCTCCTGAAGAAGAGATAGCCTGAAGCCTGTCTCACCCCCCCATTGAGGCAAAGGAGCCTGATCTGGTTATGTGTTTTGGAGTAAGGCACAATACCGGAATCTCGGCTTTATTAAGTAACTGGTGGGCAGTATTTCCCATAATCAGACTTAATCCTGGTGATTGTTCTGTAGTTATGGAAATAAGATCGGCTTTAATGGTATTTGCATAGTTTATAAGCATTTCAGGTATATTATCGCCGAATACTTCATTGCTTTCGCAGCGAACCTTTCCTTCTATATATCCGGCTACCTGGCTGGTATAAGAGCGGATTTTCTTAACATTCTGTTTGCTTTTTGAAGTATGAACACCAACCACATGAACTTCAGCTTTAAATAGCTTGGCGATTTCAGTGGTTATGGGAACTTTCTGACGCGAATCGGCTGAAAGGCCAATGGGTAGAATTATACGCGATATTTCCGAAGGACAATAGTTTTTTCTCAGGGTAATAACGGGTTTATCGGTTGCTGAGATAATTCTGAAAGCATTGCTGCCGATAAAAAACTCCTGAAAACCTGATGCACCATGAGTGGAAGTAGTAATTATTGTATCGGGTTCTTTATTGGCTAAGTTAACCACTTCCTGATATATTCTGCCTCTGGAGATCAGAGAAGCGAGCATTGAATTATTTTGCAACTGAGGTTTAAACTCATCAATTATTTTTATAAATTTTTCTTCGGCTATTTTTTGCTCTGTATCCATTAGCGCTTTCTCGGTTTCAGCAGATTTTTGTAAAACATACAGTAGCTGAATATTAACCTTTTCCCTTTGCGAAAAAAGAACAGCCATTTTCAGACCATTTAGAGATTCTGATGAAAAATCAATGGGAACAATAATGTTTTTCATAAACAGTTTTTTATTTAACGAGAAATTAAAATTAGCACAAAAAATTCATCGATTAGAACTTCAAAAAAAATTGTACGTTTAAAAAGTAAAAAAGATTAGCTAATCTTGCACTTGCTGTGCCACAAGATACCGATTTGCATTTCAGTATAATTATTCTTATTTTGTGAAATCATTTGAACTTGATAAAAAATTCAACCGGAGCAAGTAGAATTGTTGTTAAAAACCAACCCTAATGCAAGATTTATTTATTCAAGGAACAGATTCACTGCCAACAGTTTCTTTTACCCTTCAAGGGGAGCTAAAAATTTCCGGAAGAGCATTACCCGAAGATGCTGCTAAATTTTTTAATCCAATCCTGGCCTGGATGAATGAATTTACGCACAATGAAATTAATATGGAAGTAAAATTGGATTACTTCAACACCAGTGTTTCCAAACAATTATTGGATTTATTCAAGACAATGGATAACAAAAAGTCCATTCAAACTGTTCATGTAAAGTGGATGTATGAGGAAGGTGATGATGAAATGCTTGAATCGGGAGAAATTTATCAGGACATTCTGACCAGATTCAGGTTCACCTTTCAAAAATATGCTGAATTAGCAAGCTGAACCGGAGCGAGGGGTACTTTAATTGAGACAAAAAGGCAGCTTATCATGACATATGAACATATATGCATATAAAGGTATGAGTTTTGTTATGCTATATATAACTTAAGAAAACGGCAATGGCACTGGAACATTTAAACAAGGAAAGTTTTAAAGCAAAGATATTCGACTTTGAAAAAAACAAGGAATGGAAGTATGAGGGAACAAAACCGGCAATCATCGACTTTTACGCTGACTGGTGTGGCCCCTGCAAAATGGTTGCTCCTATTCTTGAAGATTTAAAGGAAGAATACGGAGAAAAACTTGAAATTTATAAGGTTGACACGGAAGAAGAAAGGGAAATATCAGCCATGTTCGGTATACAAAGCATTCCCAGTTTGTTATTTATTCCTATTGACGNTCAACCGCAAATGGCGATGGGTGCTCTTCCTAAAGAAACATTCAAACAAGCCATTAGCGATGTACTAAGTATTAAGGATTGAAACCGTTATTGGCAAAATTCAATACTGTGGTAATGTTCACCATCATGGGTTCAACAGATGGTTTTCTGTATTGATACTTATCGGATGCAGTTCTGTCAAGTGTTTCCTTGTTTTGCACTGGCACACCAGCACTGTATTTTTGGGATTGGATGGATATCTGACTGGGAGCATAATAGTTGATTTGCGTAGGAAAGATAAAAGAGCCAATTAAAATTGTCAGGCAAGACTAAGATCATCAAAGGGTTAAAATATCAATTACTCCGGGCTATTGATATTGTCATTTTTTTATTATTAACTTTGGTGCGCTTATTTAAAAAACGTTCTTTAGAACTGCATTTTGAATATACCAATCAATATTCATGCAGAAAAAGACAAGGATATGAAATTGAGAAAATGTTTTTATAGAATATTTCTGTCCGTTGAACTACTTCTCAACCTTACGGTTTTTTCCACCCATTTGTATTTTATTTTTTTAAACGCTTAAACCATTTCCTATGGATGTAAAAGGAAAGATATTCACACGGTTTCTTGAGCGGAATGCCGCCTATGCCGAACAGCAAGGAGATTCAGTAATTGAGAAACAGCATTTAAAAGGCAAGATGACAGCACGTGAAAGGGTGGAAATGCTTTTTGATGGGGATACTTTTGAGGAAATTGATGGATTCTCAATGCCTGCTCCATCTGGTGGTGATTTTGGAAAGAAGGTTATTGCATATGGCGATGGGGTTATAACTGGATTTGGTAAAATAAGCGGAAGATTGACTTTTGCCTTTGCTCAGGACTTTAATGTTATGGGCGGGTCTCTGGGTTCAGTACATGCAGCCAAGATTGCAAAAATTCAGGATATGGCACTCAAAATGGGAGCGCCCGTAATTGGGCTTATTGATTCGGGAGGAGCCAGAATTCAGGAAGGCGTTGCCAGCCTTGCCGGGTATGCTTCAATTTTTAAACGCAATGTTGAAGCCAGTGGGGTTATTCCCCAGATTTCCGTAATTATGGGACCTGCTGCAGGGGGCGCTGTATATTCGCCATCAATAACCGATTTTGTTTTTATGACCAACAAAACCAGTTATATGTTCGTTACCGGACCCAATGTTGTTAAGGAAGTTCTTAATGAGGATGTTTCTTTCGATGATTTGGGAGGGGCTATGGTACATATGAAAAAGAGCGGAGTTGCACATTTTGTATATGAAGACGAAGAGAATACTCTTCGCGGCGTACAAAGGTTACTTTCCTATTTACCGTCCAATAATCTTGAAAATCCACCATTTCTTGAGTATTGTGATACTGAAGACAGGATTGACGAGCGGATGAGGGACATCATTCCTGATGATCCAAACAAACCCTACGATATCAAGGAAGTCATCAATCTCATCATTGACAGGAACACGTTCTTTGAGGTGTCTGCCAGTTTTGCTCAAAATCTGGTAGTTGGTTTTGCCCGTTTAAGAGGGAAAACCATTGGAATTTTGGCCAACCAGCCCAAAGTACTTGCGGGGACGCTGGATATCAATTCTTCTGTTAAGGGGGCTCGTTTTATCCGGTTCTGCGATTCTTTCAACATACCCATTCTTACGCTGGAAGATGTTCCGGGATTTTTACCGGGGATAGATCAGGAACATAGCGGAATTATCCGCCACGGTGCAAAACTGCTATATGCATATGCCGATGCCACGGTTCCCAAGATTACCGTTATTTTACGTAAATCATATGGTGGTGCATATTGCGTTATGAACAGTAAGAATCTGGGTGGTGATTTCAATTTTGCCTGGCCAACTGCTGAAATTGCCGTTATGGGACCAGAAGGGGCAGTTTCCATTTTATACCGAAAAGAATTGATTGAATCAGGCGATCCAGCCAGGCTGAAAAAGGAACTGACTGCAAAGTACCGTGTTGAAATTGCCAATCCTTATGTTGCAGATGATAAAGGGTATGTGGATGAAGTGATTGATCCGGCTGTAACAAGAAAAAAACTGATCTCGGCTTTTGAAGCACTTGAGAGCAAACACGTCAGCGTTCCTTCCAGGAAACACGGGAATATTCCCTTATAGCTTTTATATTGATGTAGTAAATATGTAATTGTTCTTTTCAGGATGAAAATAAAAAGTTTACTTATAGCCAATCGGGGTGAAATTGCGGTAAGAATAACAGATACAGC
>JGI20214J51650_10001821_pt1 | contig 13543 bp, 12 predicted proteins | sample WetSurMetagenome_FD_51650 | JGI IMG/M metagenome (IMG submission 51650) | reverse complement strand
TTTTTTTGTTTTTAGTCGAGCAGTTGTCCCATTGCTTCGTCGTACCTCGCAGACATAACGTACTCGATACCGGAGACACCGGCGGCTTCCTCGGTCAGCGCCATGAGGTCGTCCCGGGTCATGGTTGAGAGCCGGAAGTTCCTGCTGCCTGCCATGATCTGCTGAAGACCGGTCCGGAACTTGGAGGCGTATGTATACACACCGACTGCTCCCATGGGGATCTCTTTCATGCGGGCGCCGAATTTCTCCTTAAGCTCTTCATAGCAGACAAAAATCTCTTCGGCATTGTTGCCGTATTTGGTGACGGACTTGGGGAGGTCGCCTTCCTTGAGCCACTTCTCGATGTTCTTGCCTACCATGCCGGGGATCATCAGACCACGACCCATGCAGACCGCCTTGAAGTACGGGCTGCCCATCGCGAGAGCCTTAAAGACACCGGGCTCATCCGAGAACCCACCAGCCATTGCAAGATCCGGCACGCGGTAGCCCTTCTTCTCAAGCTTAGTTGCAAATTCGTAAGTGAGCGCCTGAAGGTAGAATGTCGGGATACCCCATTCATTCATCATCGGCCATGGGCTCATACCCGTACCGCCCGGGGCTCCATCGATTGTCAGAAGATCGATCTTCGCTTCAGAGCTGTATCTGAGAGCCATTGCGAGCTCGACCATGGAGTATGCGCCGGTCTTTAAGGTGACACGCTTGAAACCGATGTCACGGAGGCGGTCGATCTCCTCAAGGAAACCTTCCTTTGTTACAAATCCAAGGCGCGAGTGGCGTTCGAATTCCTTGATAGCGCCAACCTTGAATGCGGCTTGATTCTCTTTGAGGGTCGGGTCCGGAAGCACGATGTAGCCCCGTTTCTTGAGCTCTATAGCCCGTTCGAGAGTCTTGACTTTAATTTCGCCGCCGATGCATTTTGCACCCTGACCCCACTTGAGTTCGATGGTGTCCAGATTATGCTTGCTTGCAACATATTCGGCGACGCCCAGCCGGGTATCCTCAACATTCATCTGTACAAGAATTTCCCCGTATCCCTCGTGGAATTTCCTGTACGTGTTTATACGCCGGTCCATCTCAGGGGATTCCTTAACCTTGTGTTTGCTGTCGAGTTTGAGACCGGGATCAATACCGCAGACGTTTTCACCGCACACGAGGGTAATACCGGAGATAGCCGCACCAACAGCAAAATGTTCCCAGTTTACCCTTGCAATTTCCGTTGAACCGAGCGCGCCGGTAAAGATGGGGACCTTCATTTTAACTTTTTTGTCCCATCCGTATTCGGTTTCCGTGTCAACGGAGTAGAAAACCGCTGAGTCCGGACCGATGTCGGTTCCTTCCGGAAGACCCTTTGCCCCTTCGGCATATCCCTGAATATTGAGGTGGGAATAGTCTATCGGGTAGTTTTTATCAGCACCTGCAGTGATCTCGCCAAATGGGCCCGGGTACAAAACTTCCCTGCCACGGAATGACGATAACCAGATCTCACAGCTGCCTTTGCATCCATCAAGGCAACGGGTACAGATACCAGAACATGGGGTTACGTCCCGTGAACGGTTTACCGTACCTGTTGCTTCATTAGCATTTGGCTGTCGAAGATTCATGAAAAACACCTCTGGATAATACCAAAACTTTCTTTTTTTTTTGAAAATCCTGGAAAACCTGTTTGAGCGAACTGATCTCAAACTAAATCTGTTTAAAATCTGTTCACTAATAAGCGCTTGCTTTCCACCTTATTATAATCATTTCGGTTTGAGATGGTGGTGGCAATACATTTCCACCCTTTTTTTACATAAATTGGGATTAAAAATAGAAAATTTTGAAATTTTTAAAAAAATTATCAAAATCAAAAAAACTAAAAAAAAAAATTTGTCAGATTCGGATCAGATCATAAGCGCGAGTCCCCATCCCGATCTCTTCGGCGTACTGCACCTGGCGGTATCCATCCGTCTGGGCATGAACACCTTTGAACTTATCCCCTCCGGGTTGATGGTGGGTGATGAGAAGGGAAGCGGCTGACCCCTGTTGCTGGTTCACGAGATCAAAACTCGCGGTGTCGATTGCGACCGGGTCCTTCGAGGCGAGGATCCCGATATCCGGGACAATGGGGGCATCGCTGAAAGGGAAGCAGTCGCAGTCAGGAGTGATCCGGATCAGAAAGTTCATGTACCCGATTTTTCCTTCCTTTCCTTTCGTAGCACCGTATGCGTACTCCACCATCCGCTCCATGAAAAGCGGGATCTCGGTCTCCCAGTTGATATCGATCGCATGCTCCGGGCAGGCATGCATGCACTCGAAACACCCGATACAGGTCTCCTGATTGATCACTGATTTCTTCATCTGCATGCTGATCGCCTTTCCCGGACAGACCTTCATGCATGCTGCACATCCCGTGCACTTCTCTGGCATGGAGAACGGGCGGGCGTTGTGCTGGGCCCTCTTTCCCTCGGGTGGAGCGCACCCCATTGCAAGGTTTTTAAGCGCACCGCCGAACCCGGAGACAATGTGCCCCTTGAAGTGGCTTAGTATGATCATGCTGTCCGCTGCCACAATATCCCCGGCTATGGATACTGTCTGGAAATGCCTGCCACTGATCCCGACCTTTGCGACATTCTTCCCGGACAGGCCATCGGCAATGATGACCGGCGCCCCTGCCACGGCAAAATCAAACCCGTGCAGGACAGCCGTGGTGATGTGTTCGATGGCATTTGACCTGCTGCCGAGGTATAGGGTGTTGGTGTCTGTCAAAAATGGCAGAGCCCCGCATGCCCTTACCTTTTCGACAACCTGCCGGACATAGACCGGGCTGATGAACCCGTCATTCCCCGATTCGCCGAAATGGAGTTTGACGGCGGTCCGGTCATGCGGGGTAATACCCCCGGCAAACCCCGCGGCATCAAAGAGGCGCTGCACCTTCTGCGTTGTCGCTTCCCGATCGGAATATGCCCTGACGCTGGCAAAATACACCGCACTTTTCATGGGTCACCCTTAGTGCGGATTACCCCTTTAACATTTGGATTAGATCTCCTTCGAATCAGACCAGCAGGTCGAGATTCCGTGTCTTCTTCCGGGATTTCCCCCACCGCACCAGATCCTGTGCCCGTTCAAAATACTGGCGGGACTGCTCGTCCTTTCCCAGTTCCCGTGTACAGACGCCAAGGCCATTCCAGGCTTCCGCCTGTTCCGGGTTGATCTCAACAATGCGGTTGTATGCCCGGACCGCAGCCTCAAGCACATCAGGCCGCTGCTGCAGGATCCCGATCCTCTTCAGGAGATCCGCACGGGTTGATAAAAATTCTTCATAATCTGGAGAGAGCTCCAGAGACCTGTCGACGTTTTTCAGGGCCTCTTCATCCCGCCCGAGATAACGCAGGCAGACAGCACGGTCGTGCCAGGCCATGGCGAGTGCGGGGTCGATCTTGATTGCCTGATCGAAAAGGTCTATGGCCCCTGCGTAATTCCCTTCACGGTAATACAGGTAGAGCCCCTTTTTGTAAAGTGTCTTTGCTTTCCCGAGGAGTTTCGCAAGTCCGTTCCCCCTGGACACCGGGGGAGTGGCGGGAGTTTCGGATTCCGCGGCCGCCGAGGCAGTAGCCTGTTGCAGGAGTTCGGGCCCAAGCTCGCCGGTAATGTCCCTTACCGATCCGAGAGTGCCGATAAAAACTCCCTTCCCATCGTGCAGCGCGGTAGCTTTCATCCACAGCACTTTCTCCTCCCCTTTTTTGCCCTTTGCCTTGATCCACGCAAAGAGGGTCCCTCCTTCCTTCGTAATGATAGTATAGCCGTTCTTTTCGATCGTTGCGTTCTCCTCGAAGATCAGGTCGGTGAGCATCGGCGCTTTATGGCCGAAGAACGGAATAGCGTACTCATGATCCCCTCTGCCGAGGATCTCTTTCTGGGTAGTCCCGGTCGATTCGGTCATCGCCCGGTTCCAGGCGACCACCTTTCCTTCCCTGTCAATGGCATAGGCCGGTTCCGGGAAGAATGCGATGGTCTCGGAAAGAAGGCGCTGGGAGGTTCCGATTGCGCGGCCCATGGAGCGGTGGTCAACCGCCTGCTGGATCATGCGGACCATGTTGCGGAACTGTGTGGACGGATCCTCCCCTTTCTGGAGGAAGAAATCCGCCCCGTTGTTGAGCGCCTCTGCGGCACAGTGTTCCCCGCCGACGCCCGTAAAGATGATAATCGGTGTGGTATCCCCTTTTGCCCGGAGGATCTTGAGGAACTCGATTCCATTAATCTCGGGCATGTCATAATCGACGACGATCGCATCGTAGGACTTGTCGCTTGTCATCTTCAGCGCGTGCTTGGCAGACAGGACAGTATCGACGTGCATATTCCCAAACCGTATAAGGAAGATCCGGGTTATATCAAGCAGATCCTGGTCGTCGTCTATTATGAGAACAGATTGCATCGGGTATCGCTAAAGGTGTGTGGAAGCTGAAAGGAAAAAAGATTATGGGTTCATTCCCTCTTGCCGAGGTGGTGGTCAAGAGCAAAGAGGTGACCGGGCCGGTCCCCGACGATCACGATCTGGTTGAGGATATCGCTCGCATTCTGTTCTTCCTCGACCTGTTCTTTGACAAACCACTGGAGCATCTCGAAACTTGCATGGTCCTTTTCCTTGATCGAGAGATCGACAAGGGCATTAATCATTGCAGTGACCTTCTGCTCGTGGGCATACGAGTCCTCGAAAACCTTACCGGCTGACGCCCACTTGGTTTTGGGAGCCTCAAGGGCATCGATGGTCACCTTCCCTCCGCGGGTGATGATGTACTCGAAGATCTTCATTGCATGGGCATGCTCCTCTTTTGCCTGTACCCGCATCCATTTTGCAAATCCCTTCAGGGAGACTGTCTCAAAATAGGAGGCCATCGAGAGATAGAGGAATTCTGAATAGAATTCGCGGTTGACCTGCTTGTTCAGTGCGGATTCAATGGTTTTGGAAATCATGGTTTTCTCCTGTTGTTTGTCCATTTGGCGTTCCTTTTTATAATGCTTATGGGATGAGGCAGGGTATGATGACCACTTATGAGCCGTAATGCCGGGCAGTTGAACCCGGGAAAAAAGACCCTCAATGGAACCCATGGGTGATTGTCGGGCTTCACCGTATCTCGCTGGCGCTCCACAGATGAGGTGTTTAAAAAAAAACGCGTCTTTTCTGAAGGGTCAGGTAGTTTCCTTCAGGGTAATTACCGGATAAACCATTATCCAAGCCGCTGGATCTTCTTTCTCTCGGCATCCATGTCCAGGATGATCTCGAGCTCGAGGGATTTGCCATAGGCTTCCTGCGCTTCGTCGCTCTTCCCGAGCTCGTCGAGGCAGACACCCTTGATGTACCATGCCATCGCATCGTTTGCGTTCAGGGAGGTCGCCCGCGTGCTGGCAAGGACAGCCTCTTCGAAACGTTCGAGATTGAAGAGTGCAAGTCCCTTCTTGGACCAGGCCTCTGCATAATTCTGGTTGAGGGCGAGTGCCTTGTCGCAGTCGGCCAGCGCTTCTTCATTGTTACCGGTTTCGATCAGGGCCGATGCCCTGAGGTACCAGCCCTCCGGGTTCTTCGGGTCCAGGGAGAGTGCCTTGTTATAGTAGGCAAAGGCCTCCCGGAACTTCGTCCTCTGGGCATACGCTCGCCCCTTCTTCAACAGTTCCACTGCTTCCTGTAATGCCATGGTATCACGAATCTCCCAGCAGGTCGCCGAATATCTTCTTCAGGGCAACCTTCTCATACTCCTCTTTCTCTTTATGGGCCGCGATCAGGCGCCGCGGCTCTTCCCAGACAAACCAGTCCTTCATAGTCATGTAGGATACGAGGTGATTCGTAAGGTTGACACCGAGCTGGTAAAGCTCAAAATAGTGGTCAAGGGTCGGCTCGGCGTTCCATTCTGCCCTGTCGAGGTGCCGGTCCACGATCTCGAGCATGGTATCCCCAAAGACCTTCGACTGGTACCATGCGGTGTGGGTCCACCGGGTGGTAAGCATCTCTTTTACCTCAAGGTGATTGAACTTCTTCATCTGGGGGATGTTCAGTACCGGCATCAGCTCGTCCGCCGGCAGGGTCTTTGCAAGGAACATGTCCCGGGCATAGAACATTGCCTTGTTAAGGACGAAATAGCGGCGGGGGATGATCGTTTCCTGCTCCATCATTTCGTCCATGTCGTTCTTGCTCTCCTTCATCACGTGGTAGAGCTGGGTCTTCCGGATCTTCGGCATGCGATGGTAGACGCTTGCATTGACGATCGCATTCCACGGGACCTCATTGAGATCGTCATTAAAGTGGGTGAAGAGGATGAAGAGCATCTGGATCAGTTTCTGGACCGGAAGCCTGTTCTCCTTCTTTGCCTCATCCTTGAGTGCATCGAGGTAAATCTGGCGCATGCCCCGGTAGACCGAGTCCTCTGTATAGGAAAGCACCTGGTACTTACCTTTTTTACTGGCTGCCCCCTTGATCAGCAGGTTGGTGCACTGTTTTGCGATGATGAAATCCTTAAGAAGGCCGACATACTGAGCCGGAAAGATGATCACGTTCACGTTCTTTTCGATATCGTACGTGTAAACATCCACAAGCGTTCCGCCGGGATCGGCATCCGGCTGGCGGAGGAGCGAGATCTCCGTACCAAGCATCTCTTCAGTCTGTGAAAGAAACCTGCGGATAGGTTTCGATAAAGGCATCTCGGTCTTCATGGAGTTCTCCAAAAAACTGTTCGGCTACCGGTATACGGGATATACTATAGCCCAGATTGGCGTTACTAGTACCTTAAATTATCCCCATGCTCCGGCGTATCTCAAAAAATATGGGGCAATCGGGTTATTTCTTCTTCCGCGGGCGGACGAAGGAGTGGAAGAATCCGGTGATGGCGTTGGGCTTTTTCGGGCGGAAGACCCCCTCGTTCACGTAGCGGACGTCCTCGATGGAAAAAAATGCATGGGGGTTGATGGTCCGGATATATTCTGTTATGCGGGAGACATCGGTGCGGTTGACAAGGGAGATGATCATCTTCACCTCCCCGCGGGAACCTTTTGCATCGAGGCGGGTTGCCCCGCAGTGCTCGGCTGCAAGGTACGAAGCAATCTGCTCTTCAGACTCCTCTGTGGTAATGATGCGCAGGATCACCATTCCGATCGAGAGCCGTTCCTCGATCACGAGCCCGACATACGTCCCCATGGCGAACCCAAAGGCGAAGGCAAGGAAGTTGGCAATATTGGCAAGATCCTTCATCACCACCTCCATGGCCAGGAGCCAGATCACGATCTCGAAGAAAGCAATGACAGGCGCGAGAGCCTTGATCCCCCGCGAGATGTAGATGACACGGATAGTCTCCATACTCACGTCGCAGATGCGGGCGAAGAAGATGAGCAGGGGGAGGATCACCCATGCGTAGAGTTCGGGAGTCAGGGAAAGAAACGGCATAGTTACGGCTGCGCAAAAAAAAGTTGACGGGTATTCCTATATCAACATTTTGAGTTTTTCAGGAAAAAAGAAGGAATTTTTGGGATATTTGTGGCCCGGCGCCGATTACGCGTACTTCGCAGGATCTCCGTCGAACTTCTTCTTGCAGCCCGGGGCACAGAAGTAATACTTCTTCCCCTTATAGTCGCTCGTGAATTTCGCGGTCTTCTCATCTACGGTCATTTTGCAGATCGGGTCGATTGCCATAGAATACCTCAGATATCTCCCTTCTTCGCTTCCGGTATATATGTTTTGAGAAGGAGCGACAGTGAGACAACCGTGACCGAGCTTGCCGCCATGGCGAGGGCAGCGAGTTCGGGCCGGAACGTGATGCCAAACGAGGGGTAGAGTACCCCGGCCGCTACCGGGATCAGCGCAGCATTGTAGGCAAACGCCCAGAAGATGTTCCCCCGGATCCTGCCCATTACCTTCCGGGAGAGCTGAATTGCGGCAACGGCATCGACCAGGTCGTCCCGGATCAGCACGATATCCCCACTCTCAATGGCTATGTCCGTGCCGCTCCCGATGGCGATACCCACGTTTGCCTGGGCCAGAGCCGGTGCGTCGTTGATCCCGTCGCCAACAAAGGCAACGATCTCCCCTTTGGCCTGCAGGGCTTTGACCTCGGTTTCCTTATCCTGCGGCATCACCTCAGCAATGACGCGGTCGATACCGGCCTGCCGGGCAATAGCATCTGCTGTCCGCTGGTTATCACCAGTGATCATACCGACATTGATCCCCATTGCCCGGAAGCGGGCAATAGCATTTTTCGTGGTCGGTTTGAGCGTATCGGCGATGGCGATCACGCCGGCAGGCTGGCCCCCGGCCGCAATAAGGATGGCGGTCTTTCCTTCCTGTTCAAATGCGGTGATGCGGGACTCCAGTTCGCCGGGAAAGACTACATGTTTTTCGCCAAGGAAAGCCCGGTTGCCGACCAGCACGGTCTCCCCGAGCACGACTGCTTCGACGCCCCGTCCGCCAAAGGTATCGAACTTCTCGGTAGTCTCGATCCTCACACTCCGGTCCCGGGCCTTTCGCACCACCGCGAGTGCAAGCGGGTGCTGGGAGTTCCGCTCGACAGCAGCGGCGAGAGAGAGCAGGGTCTCTTCCGTGATGCCGACCGGCACGATATCGGTGACTTCCGGCTTTCCCCGGGTCAGCGTGCCGGTCTTGTCGAAGATTACGGTGGTGACGTTCTGGGCTGTTTCGAGGGCTTCGCCGTTCCGGATCAGGATGCCGAGCTCGGCCCCCCGTCCAACTCCCACGGTCACAGCCGTTGGTGTTGCAAGACCGAGGGCGCAGGGACAGGCAACGACGAGAATCGATATGAGGGCCGTCACGGCAAAGAGCATGGTCGAATGCAGGAGGAAGTACCACACCAGGAACGAGACCGCGGCGATGATAAGGACCGCCGGGATGAAGTACGTGACAGCGACGTCGGCGATCCTCTGGACAGGGGGCTTAGACCCCTGGGCATCTTCCACCATCTGGATGATCTGGGCAAGAACGGTGTCTTTCCCGATCTTATCCGCCCGGATCGTGAGGACGCTGTTCGTGTTCAGGGTCCCGCCGACAACGTGGTTTCCTTTCGTCTTCAGGGGCGGGACAGGCTCTCCGGTGATCATGGATTCATTTACGTAACTCTCGCCAGCCACGACCGTGCCATCAACAGGGATCTTGGCTCCCGGCCTGACAAGTACTTCGTCCCCGACAACCAGGTCTTCGACCGGGACATCAGACTCCTTCCCTTCACGTATGACCGTCGCAATCTTTACCTGCAGGCCGGCAAGCTTCCTGATAGCGTCCGATGTCCTGCCCTTTGCCTGTGCCTCGAGGTACCGGCCGAGCATCAGGAACGCAGCGAGCATGATTGCCGTATCATAGAACATGAATTCGGTAGTCAGGATGATCCCGAAGGTGCCCATCACGCTGGACACGAATGCCACTCCCGTTCCCATGGCGTACATGACATCCATGGAAAGCATACGGTGAGAGAGCGAGATCCATGCTGCCCGGAAGATGGGGTAGGCAACGAACGCAAAGACCGGCGCCGCGATGACCAGCATGACGTAGCCCAAGTCCTGCATGGAGATCGGCAGTGGCAGGTACATCGCAATCATCAGCGGAATACTCACGGCAAAACCGATGACAAAGCGGACGAACTTTTCGTGGAGGTCTTTTACCCGGGCGATCTTCTCAGCCTCCTCGCTCACCTCTCCTGAGATCCCGAGATACTGGTATCCTGCATCCTCGATAGCCTTCTTCATGTCAGTGGTGGATGAGACCGAAGGATTGTAGCTTACATAAGCTTTCTCGGTCCCGAGGTTAACCGTGGCGGTAACGACGCCGGGAAGTTCTTTGAGTGCGGCTTCGATCGTCTCGACGCAGGTTGCGCACATCATCCCCCCGACCTTGATCGTCACCTCGTGGTGCACGACATCATAGCCGGCTTCCTTCACTGCTTTTTCGATGGTGCCAAGTGACACCTTCGTGGGATCGAATTCCACGTGGGCGGTGTCGGTCCCGAAGTTCACCTGAACTTTTGAGACGTCTTTCACCTGCGACAGGGATTCCTCGATGTTCACGGCGCACGTTGCGCAGGACATCCCAGCAATCTTCAGTTCGGCTTTCTTCTTCTCCTTCTCAGGTTCTGACATGGGTGCAGTCATCGTCCTTCCGGATTATCGCTGGAACAGTCTCCCCCCCAAGGGTTATAACGGTTGTGAAGGTTACAGTCATGAGCACGGTCTTCAGTAGTGGCACTCCATGAATCTCGGAAAAACAAAAACAATCGTGGGAAACAAAAATCCAGCGGACCCTGACCCATGAACAAGTCGCTCGTGGGGGCTTTTCACCCTCGCCGTAATGGCACACTCCGGTAGCGAGAATTACGGAATATTTTTTTTTAAAACTTTTTTAATGGTACCGGGGTTCAAGAGGATGCTCCCCTGGCCTGCCTCCACCTCCGGGAATCCGACGAAATCACCCGTCATAAGATAAGATAAACCCGGTTTTTGCATCCCGCTATCCAGATTCACCCCGCGCTCCGCACCATTAAGAACGTCAGCATATCATCCTGCTAGTAACCATGGGAGTATTTCGGTACGACAGCAAATATGCAGCCCCGACAAAAGAGCAGCGGGGGCGGTACATGAAGGGCGAGTATGAGGAACAGGCGTTTGGAAAAGACGGTGAGATTACCCTTATTGTATACGATGAAGCAGCGTACCTCAAGGATGACAGCGAAGGTCTCCGCATCCTTTTCACCGGCGTCGCTGATAAGGGAAAGGTCCACGACGAGCTCCGGAGACTGCTGGAGGAGCACGACCAGAAAGTACAGAGGCCGGACGAATTCCGTTCTGCTGGAAAAGCGTGAGGGAGGGATCCGTGGATTGATCCCCTTCAATCGATCAGCAGGAGCGCCATCAGTTCGGGGTGCCCCTGCACCGGAAAGCGGATGGGCATCCCCGCTTTTTCAGCGGTCTTCACCATATTGACCCCAACAGCATGCTCAGGGATCCGGGCCTGCGTGGGGTGGACGCAGATGCCACTTTTGACATTGCAGGTCTCGCAAAGCCGGCACGAACCGTTGACGAATGCAAGGGCGAAAGGGTTGCCGGTATTGAACGCGGTCCGTTCGAGCTCGAGCATCATCGGGGCGAATGCGCCGGTGCCATTGAAATGGTCTTTCCAGAACTGTGCTGCCTTCTCTTTCTTGTCGGCAGGCGCTTCCGGATCGAGCCAGTAGCGGTAGATCGAGCAGATCACGTCGGGGTCAGCATTTGCCGGTGAGATGAACTTCACCAGCAGGGCATTGTGGTACTCGGCAAGTATCTTCCGGAACTCGTCCGGAGGAGGTACATGCGGGGGGCAGGTCAGCTTCTTTCCGTACCCGATGCAAGAACGGCACTTGAGCGGGACGCGGTTCTCGACAATTATGTCTGATGCTGGTATTACTTTTGCATTGGCCGCTCCCAGTGTGCGGGCAGCCTCCACCAGGAATGCATAATCCCCCGGTTGTTTCTGGATTTTATTCATTCCCTTCCCTCTGATCTGGATCAGGGTCAGCACCGGAATACAAAAAGTGATCTTATTCTATTGTGAGGCTTTCCTACTTCTCGTACTATTGATAAACCCGCTGCCTCTCTCCACATACATCTCCTTTTAGTCAATGGCGAGGCTTTCGTCGATCACGAAAAAGTGATGGTCAGCATTGGAACTTTATTTAATCGGCTTGTTTGCCAATGAGATAATTCCCCAGCACAAGGTGATCAAGTCCGGTTGTGAAGAAACAACGAATTGCATCTACCGGTGATTCCACGATCGGTTCGCCCATAACATTGAAGCTGGTATTCAGCAAGACCGGGACCCCGCTCACTTTTTCAAATTCTTTCAGCAGCCGGTGATAACGCGGATTGGTTTCCTTATGAACAGTCTGCAGACGGGCCGTTCCATCAACATGGGTGACTGCAGGAATTACTGCCCGTTTGTCTTTGCGTACATCGCAAACCTTCAACATGAACGGATCGGCTACATTTTGTTCAAAATACTTTGGGGTGTCTTCTATCGGGCATGATGGGGCAAAAGGCCGGAATGCTTCCCGGTGCTTGACCTGAGCATTTATCTTATCCTTCATATCAGGCAACGTCGGGTTGGCTAAAATACTCCGGTTTCCCAATGCGCGGGGTCCAATTTCCATCCGTCCCTGGAACCAGCCGATGATTTTACCACGCTGCAGATGGTCTGCGATCATGGTTTCCAGAGTGCCATCCTGGATGTACCGATAGGGCAGTTTGTATTCCTCGAGCATTTTCTGTATGGCAGTGTTGTCATATTCGGTGCCGATGAACGGATTGTCATGGATATAAGCACGGGGCTGGTTTAAAACACTGTTATATACATAGTACGCCGCTCCGATAGCAGTACCGTTGTCCCCGGCGGCTGGCATGACGTAAAGGTCTTTGAAACCGCTCTCCCGCACTAAGCGGCCGTTCGTTACACTGTTAAGTGCCGTACCNCCTGAAATCACAAGATAATCTTCCCGGGTGCGTTCATGCAACTGTCGCGCAATCCTTAGAACACATTCCTCGAGCTGTTTCTGGAACGCAGCTGCCACGTCAAGGTGATGCTGTTCGAATCGTGCAGATTTTGTCATCTGCCGGGGCTCGCCGAAAGTCTTATAAAATTTTTTTCCGCAGCGTTCTCCATAGTACTGGTAGTTGAAATAGGAGAGATCCACACCCACGGACATGTCCTCATTAATCCAGAACATTTTTTCCACGGTTTTACCAAACGTTTCCGGATTCCCTAACGGTGCCAGACCCATGGTTTTGCCTTCGTCATAATTGCACCTGAACCCGCAAAATTCGGTGGCCGCCTCATAAACTCCACCGAGTGACATAGGAAAATAATCCTGGGCTAGGACCTGAAACGTATTACCCCGCCCTGTTCCTTTGAACGTCGTAGCCCACTCGCCCAGTCCGTCCAACGACAATAAAGCCGCACTCTCATACGGGCTGACAAAAAAAGAGCCAACTACATGCGAAATGTGGTGGGGAACAAAATGTACCTGTGGCTTTTTGCCCGAAACAAACGTGGAATTCAGCCAGTTGTTAAATGCTCTCTGCTTAAGCCAGGAATGGAGTACATCTTTGCGGATGAACGGACTTAGTTTCCGCCCCAGTCCTAATCCATAGAATATTTTTTTTGTCCTGTCTAACCCGGGCCTGAATGATATTGCGATGTGGTCAATGTCGTTTACGGTTAATCCGGCAATTTCAAGGCAGCGGGAGATCGCCTGTTCGGGAAACATGCTTGTATGCTTCTGCCTCGTCAGCCTTTCTTCTTCTAACGCCGCAACGAGTTTTCCATCCTTCACCACGCAAGCGGTCGAATCGTGATAAATAAAATTGAGCCCGAGTATATTCATATATTTCCTCCTAGTTTGTGATTAAATATAAATGTAGGCATTTTATCCGCATAATTAAATTCCGGNGCTCATGAGCGAGAATCAATTTTTCGATAATTTTATTTTTCCGGGCTTGGAGCACTATGAGAATATCTTTTTTTTTGAAGACCATTGAGAAAAATTTCCCC
>JGI20214J51650_10001819_pt1 | contig 13548 bp, 15 predicted proteins | sample WetSurMetagenome_FD_51650 | JGI IMG/M metagenome (IMG submission 51650) | reverse complement strand
ATGGATGATCTGACAATATGGTCTGAAAGCAGGAGTGGAAGCTTATCGGGTGCAACAACCGGGACGGGTGGGGGTGTTGTGGACCCGAAACGGGCGGATGTGTATACACAGGTAACCCAATTAAGTCCTGATGCATGGTTTGAAATTAAAGTCCTGGATAAAACTACAGGGAATGTTGTCCTTGATGACGGATTTGGAAAAACATTCGGCGGCGATACGAAAAAGACAGTCAACGTACGTAGTTTCGGGAACTACCAGATTGAAATGTCGGGAAATAAGGTGAATGTATCTGTCAGGATGTATATTATCAACGGTACCGCCTGAATATCAACCAACAGTTTTCTTTTTCATTTCCTATAATTATCCCTGTTCCAAAGAAGAGTCGGTGATAAAATATCAGCAGTGTTCCGGATTAGTGAATTATATCAAATGGAATTTAATGTTCAAACNTACCCCATTTTTTTTAGTCTGCCATTTTATAGGAAACTTCGGGAGGTTTTTATAATTTATTGAGTGTCGAGAGGTCCTCAACCTTATTTATATTCATAAACGTGCGGAGATTAGGGTCAACCTTTCTGAATTCATCAACATTAATATAATACGTGTAAAGGCTGCGGATCATTGCACGAAGAGACAAAGATTCGTGGGATACAAGGTATTGTAATAAGGCATCTCTTTTATAAACGGCATGAAGGGGCTCAAATTTTTCATCATTCCAGGCGGGTATGATTGCATCGTATCCATTAATCCGTGAAAAGAGCTGATTTACAATTTCCCTGCAAACAAATGGCATATCGCACCCGGATATGAAAACATTCTCCCCTTTTGCAGCAAGAACACCGGCATGGATACCCCCGATTGGACCAATACCTGTTCTGATATCGGTAACGCAAAAAATATTCTCATAATCTTTAAAACGGATACATTGCTCAGGATTTCTTGCAACAAGTATCACCTCGTCAACTACCGGAACAAGAGAATCAAGTAATCTCGACAGAAATGTCTTCCCTTCATGGAGAAAAAAATATTTCTCCCGTCCCTCTGCTCTTTTTGCTTCGCCTCCCACGAGAATTATTGCAGTCCTCATCCAAATTTTCCTCTCTTACAAGATCAGATTATCATTAGGCTGTTCAGATTCGTATTTAATTTATTATTACAATGTAAACCATTTCAGTGACGTGAATGCAGAAAGGACTGCAATTTAATCCATCAGGATTATTGTACTATCTTGGTTAAGCGGGTTTAATAGTTTTTTTTCCCGGTCAAAAAAAATTCCAAAGAAATTTATCCAACTTCACCGCGTCACCTTGTGCTCCCTCACTTTCTTCTATCCTTGGTCTTTTTTTCCATTAGAATCAATGATTCTTTTATCTCGGGGGATGGTGTAAACCCTCCGATACCATGTTTTCCTACTATTCGGTGGCAGGGAATGACCAGGGGAGTAGGGTTACGTCGCATTGCCTGCCCGACAACCCTGGGAGAGGTGGAAACCTTTTCAGCGATTTCACCGTATGATGCGGTTTCTCCATAAGGGACCTTCCTGACCTCCTGGTAAATTCGGCCAAAAATTGTTGGATAGGTAGTGGCAACGCTCTGGAGGGACTGGAAACTCTCTTCTTTCCCGGCACAGTAGCGGATAAACGAAGGGGGCACCATCCCATGTAAAGGGGACCGTGAAAATCTTACCTGGAAAAGCTGGTCACCCGACCACCAGACATGTACAAACCACAATCCGAAACGGCAGGAACCACTTATAACCTCCAACCGGACATCATCTCCCGAAATTCATGGAACTCACATTCAATTATCTCTTCCCTGATCCATGCAGGGAGGCCGCGGCTCACCTTTGGCTCTAGGAAACGCTTCTCACCGAATATGAGGACACCCCGGTCTTCAGGTGTCCGGATAACCCGGCCAAGCGCCTGCTGTGCACGGTTTATAGCCGGAAGGGTATAACAGATGAACTCCCCTTCTTCCCCGAATTTATGGCGGAAATAATCAATAATCATCCTCCTGGGCCGGTTAAACGGGGCAAGGGGCAATCCAATCACGAGTGCTCCTGATAGCATGTCACCCCGGTAATCCAGGCCCTCACTCCATTTCCCCCCGCAGACGGCAAAAATTATTCCTGATTTATTTCTGGACGGAAGCGACATAAATTCGTTTAACGCGATATTTGCATCCTTCGCATCTTTTGGTTCAATAAAGACCTTTTTCTTCGGTATACCTGAAACAACTCTTGCCGCATACTGGTCGAGGATCTGGTAGGAAGGAAAATAAACTGCAAGATTCCCGGGAAGCGTTGTGAATACCCGGATATAATCTGCAATTTTCTCAGTATTTCCTTTATCCTGACGCTGTGAAAATGAAGTTGTAATATCACGCGCACATATGATCCTCCGGTTCTGCTTTGGGAACGAATTCGGGAGAGAACAAACGGTAACATCCGTATCTCCAAAATAGTACTTCCTGTAACTCGTAACCGGCGACAAGGTACCTGAGATCATCGTGCAGCTGTAATGTGCCCCGCATAGTTCGCGCATTTTTGGCCCGGGATCAATATTCCGTACTTCAAGAAAGACGGTGTCTTCTTCTTTCCGGTAAACGGTCAGATATGAAGTGTCAGAAGATGACTGCTCCAGTCGGAACATGAAAGAAGTCAGTCGTTCAATGGCGGTTTCTTTAAATTCACCTGCCCGGATATTACTCTCCCTGATCCGTTCACTAATTGTCATCAGTTCTTCAACAATTTCTGAAAGCGAACGGTAAAGGGAGCCTTTAAGGATAATCCGTTCGAAGATGCAGGGATCAAACCAGTCTTCGCTTTCGAGGGAACTCTTCAGCCCCTGCATATATTCCTTGATCCTCGGTATCAGGTGGTGAACAGCTTCAACACCTTTAATGGTCCTTTTCAGGTGCAGGAGTTCATGAGCGGCCTGCTCAAGAGATGGTTCCTCAAGCCGGACAGACTGGACATCCTGCAATACCTCGCCGCAGTTATGCGCCTCATCGATGAGAAGAAGAACATCTGATGGCTCGACACCAACCGACTGGTAGAGTTGTTCCCTGACCATATCATCAAACAGGTGGTAATAATTCAGGACAATGACATCNGCCTTCTGGGCGGCATAGAGCATNGTCTCGTACGGACATATTTCACCACANAATTCAGTNACCTGCTGGGGCTGGACACCAGGGAGAAGCACACGGTCTGCTTTCAGGCGCAATGGCGGGGACGGAACCATTTTCAAGGCTCCCCCTTCCACCTTCATGTATATCCGGCTGTTAATGAAATAAGGGCAGATCATCGGGTGATCGCGGTCGATCCTCGCGACCTGCTTTTTTATGACCGGGTCAGATGCCGGTACCAGTGACCCCTGTTCAGCCCGCTCGCGCATTAGTGAGGTGGTGAGGCCTTTTACTCCCTCGCATCGCCGGTAGACGTCCCCTTCACCACCGAGTGGACATAAGTTGGATTTGCCTACAAGAAATGAAAACTTCAGGGAAGGTTTCTTTTTCTTAATAAGTGATAATTCCCGNATAAAAGTAGTCAGNTGGCTGATCGTCCTTACAGCGATAATAACTTTCCTGCTGCCCCTCTCGGATAATAATGCCGCGACAGCACTCGACTTCCCGCTCCCTGTCGGGGCATCAATCATGACAATCCCCCCCTGTTTGGCACTGGCAGCTACCACTTCAAGCATCTGGCGTTGATTCGGCCGGTAGCTACCGTAGGGGAACCAGTCATCAAGGTGATCCATTAACATATAATAGGTGTCACAATGCTTTAGAATAGCAGGAGAGGATCATTTCAGATGGCTGTCCACCCAATCGAATACCGTTATGGAACGAACGAAATGCGCCACATCTGGGGCGAAGAGAACAGGTTTAACTGTATAGTTGCTGCAGAGATTGCCCTTGCACGCGCAGAGGCAATTCAGGGTATGATCCCGTTATCTGCCGCAGATGAGATCGAAAAATGCGCCCACCATGCAAAACTTGCCAGGGCAAAGGAAATCGAGGAGGAGATCAGCCACGACATGATGGCGATTGTAAAATCGATCTCTGAAGAATGCGGAGCTTCGGCCAGGTGGGTTCATTATGGTGCGACATCGAACGATATGCTGGATACCGCAACCGGGCTCCAGTTAAAACAATCTCTGGACCTAATAGATGTAAAATTAAAAAAACTACTCTCCGTGCTACTTTTACGCAGCAGCAGGACGTTAACCCTTGTTTGTGCCGGGAGGACACATGGCCAGATCGGTGTCCCGACAACGTACGGACTGAGATTTGCTATCTGGGCCAGTGAAATCGGGAGACACATCGAGCGGCTGAATGAGATCAGGCCCCGCGTAGCAGTCGGTCAGATGACAGGGGCAGTCGGGACACAGGCATCGCTCGGGAGCAAGGGAATCGAGGTACAGGAAACAATGATGTCAATCCTTGGCCTTTCTCATGTCGATGTCTCCAACCAGGTTATTTCCCGTGACCGGTATGCGGAGTATTTCATGTTCCTCGCCAACATTGCTACCACACTTGATAAAATCGGGGTCGAAATCAGGTCCCTTCAACGGACTGAGATAGGTGAAGTTGAGGAAGCATTTGGAAAACAACAGGTCGGATCAAGCACAATGCCCCATAAAAGGAATCCAATAAAAAGTGAACAGGTCTGCGGGCTGGCACGTGTGATACGGTCTGCCATTGAACCTGCACTCCTGAACAATACCCTCTGGGACGAGCGTGACCTTACCAATTCATCCTGCGAACGGGTTATTTTCCCTGAAGCCACGATATTGACCGATCATATTCTCCAGGTAATGACCCGTGTGCTGGAAGGATTAGTCATCCGGGAAGACCGGATCCGCGAGAATTTAAATTTCCTTCACGGGGTTAACATGGCTGAATCGGTAATGATCGAGCTGACAAAGAAAGGCATGGACCGCCAGGAAGCCCACGAAATTGTAAGAACCACCAGCATGGAGGCATTGGCAGGGAAACGCGCACTAGCGGAAGTCCTGGCCAATAATGAACCGGTAACCAGGTTGTTATCTCCAGGCGAGATTGAGGGACTGTTAAACCCTGATAATTATATAGGGACCGCAGTCCCGCAGGTTCAAAGGGTAATACAAAAGCTCAGCCCCATGACCCGGTGAGGCAGTGCATCACCAATGTTACAGGTCAACAATTTCTGTAAATGGAAAATCAAAAAAATATTTTTATTCATCTATTCTTCGATGGGTTCCTGCGTGGATTTTTCAGGTCTTTTAAAGGTTTCAACAAGTATGATATCCTGGATATCAGGAATGAATTCAAACGATTCATGAATGACCCGGCTTCTCCACATTACCCAGCGGCGGTCATAGTTGATGCCCGGGGGAAGATTAATGGTGAGGTTCCCGTCACTGAAAGAAATTTCCATGTCACGGCCGGCGTAGAGGTGGATCAGGCCTTTGACCTTTTCCACCAGGTCGTCAACTTTTGAATCGATCTTTACATGGTAATTGAGTGATTTCCCTGAAAGAGGGTGGTTGAAATCAACAATCACCCGGTTGCCAATGACATCAATGACTACCCCTTCGCCAAGCTCCTCAACCTTAACGGACATTCCCTTGACAGGTTTCTCCTTGAACTTGTTTTTCGGGAATGATTCAACACGCTTCGGGTCATGAAGGCCAAACGCTTTCTCGGGGGGTATCTCAAGATCTCCTTCGAAGCCTTCCTCTTTACCCGTCAATGCCTCATCGAGACCCAGAATAACGTGGTGGCTTCCGGCCCGGACGACAATCGGCCCATATAATGCCTGGGGGTTGTGAATACCGGCGGTTTTTGCCTCCTCTTCATCAGTGGTATCAAAAATCCGTCCATTCACGCCACCGGCATAGCTCAGTTTAACAAAATCTCCTTCCTGTATTGCCATCTGTATCACTTGCTATATAACCTCGTGACGATGATAGATAAACCTGTGTCACTTGTATGCTTGAAATTGAATTAAAAGTCCAGGTACCAGAACTCGCACCAGTCCGCGAACGCCTGTTGTCAATCGGTGCCCGTATGACCGAAAAGACAGGTGAGCACGACATTTACTACAATGCCCCTCACCGGGACTTTGCCATAACCGATGAGGCACTCAGGGTCCGTTATAGTTCAGGCAGGACTATTATCACGTACAAAGGAGCCAAACGAAGGGACCTGGCATACAAAGCCCGTGAAGAACTGAATGTAATTGTTGAACGTGGCCCTGAGTTCGAACAGATGCTCGAACGTATAGGTTTTAGAAAAACAGCAGTGGTAGACAAAGTCCGCGAATATTACTCTTTTGAAAATGCATCCATTGCCCTTGATGAAGTTGGAGGTCTTGGATCTTTCGTCGAAATTGAAGTCTTGAGGCAGGAGTCCGATGTATCTGACACCAGTATGATTGAGAACATTGCAGAAAAGATCGGTGTCCGGGGAGAACAGATTCTCGCCTCGTACCTTGAGCTGATTCTCGCTAAACAGTGAGAAGCTCGATCTTTATGTCTTTAGCTTCATTACCGAAATGGATCATGGCGCAGTTACCTGCTGATGCCATACCCGGGTTTACCACTTTCGTTCCTTCGACATCCAGTATGCCACGCTGCTCATGGATATGGGCACAACATACAAGGTCGAACGATTTCATGTGGCGCTGGATACTGGCACTACCTACATGTTCCCCGTTAATTACATCGAGGGCACCGTAGGGCGGCGCATGGGTTAACAGGACATTATGAACAGTCCGTTCCAGTTTCGGCATGATTTCATGCAAGATATCGTCAATCTGTTTGTCCGTCATTTCAAACGGGGTATTGAACGGGGTCGGATTTGAGCCGCCTATTCCTGCGATCGAGATCTTCCCGAGGTTGATCTGAGATGCATGGAGGCAGACACTGTCAGAGTGTTCAAGGACATCTAATATCTCTTTTGGGTCACAATTGCCCGGTACCACAAAACAGGGTACATCTATCCGGGACATCAGGGGTTCAACGGAATCTGCGGGTCCCATATCGGTGAGGTCGCCGGCAATAAAAACTGCATCGGCCCCGAGATCCAAAAATGAATCAATTTTACCAAATTGACCATGCAGATCTGCTAACAATAGCACATCCATCATGTAATATCATTCGAAGGGGTTGTAAAAAACCTTATCTCATGATCACACCATGAACCCGTCACTTTTTGCCTGAGTGCAAGGTTCCCGAGGACTTTCTGGACCTCATTCATAACAGGACGAGGTGATGTACCTGACAGGACGGTGCCTGGTAATGGGAGGAACTGATGGACATGGATATGCCCGTATTTCGAAATCCACCTGATGAGATCAAGGCTTTTTAACTGGTCTTCCTCTTCTTCAAACGGAAGACCGAGGATAAAATCAACAACTGGAGTTATACCGTGTGCGTGACATAATTCAACAGCGGAGACCACGTCGGAGACAGAATGCCCCCGGTGGAGCATGTTGAGAATGCGGTCACTGCCAGACTGCGCGCCAAAGTGCAACCGGGTGTTCCTGCAATACTGCCCGACAATCTCTAGCGCCTCGCGGCAGATAAACTCGGGGCGGACTTCACTTGGAAATGTGCCAAAATATATATTTGAAGTTATTTTGCTGAGCAATTTCCTGATTTTATCAAACCTGGGGGATCTTCCGTCGGAACCATACGCAAATGCATTCGGCGTTACAAAACGTGCATCCCTGACGCGGTTCGCACAGCTGACAACAGAATCAATGCTGCGGTGCCTCATTGATCCACCAAAGAGCGAGGGGGTCTGGCAATAGCCGCAATGGAAGGGACATCCCCGTGAGCATTCAATATACCCTTTCACATCCTGGAACGGAGGATATGCATCAAGGAAAACGCTGGAGTCGGGAGGATGATAAGTCTCCGATGTTGCCACACCCAGTGGTAATGATACCGCATCCGGATCCATAATATGATGAATTAATGCCGGCAGGGTATGTTCTCCTTCACCGACGACAACATAATCTGCAAATGATGCAACCCGCTGGTAACATGCGGATGCATAGGGCCCTCCAACCACCGTTATGCACTTTGCATCCCTTATCTCGGGCCCATATTTTCTGGCTGTAACAGAATTGAGACTATAACAGGTAATATCCGCTGATGGAGCGCGGACCGGATCAAGTAGTATTCCATGGACACCACACGCGGCCCTTAGTGCAGCATAAGAATTCCGGGCAGCTGCGATGTTCCTCCAGCATGTTTTCATCAACCTCTTTCAATTCTCTCAGGTTAGTAATCAATTCATCCAGGCAACAGTAACACCCTGAAATGTACGGAAAAAATTGACTTCAGAATGAAGGCTCCGGATATTCCGATTATTACTTTTCCCACTTAAAATCATACGGGGCGAATTTCCATCATGCAGACGCCTTAATTTACTCAAGAATGATCTGACAAGCGGGTAAAATATTATTTCTGCCGGATCTTTATCCCGCTCACAGTTGTATCAAGACGCGGATCATCCACGGTTCCGGTACGGGACCTGCTGGTCGACGATCTTGTATGTTTTCCCGTCCTTCATGGTTACGGAAACTTCGACCCGGTCGGTTCCTTTTGTCCCCTGGAACGTGAGAGTCTCCCCTTTCTCGGGTTTTAATTTCCTTGTTTCTCTGGTCCCGTCACTCCGTGTAAATACTACATCACAGGAACTGACTAGGACCTGGCCATTACCTCCGCCGAAAACTACATCTACCGTTGAGTAAACAGAATCCTTCTGCATTACGAGGACGTCTATGGCAGATGAGACCGGTAGTGTAACAACAGGACCGGTTGCCAGATATCCTGGCGGGTTGGATTGCCCCTGTGAGGAGACAGGTGCGGTGGTACACCCGGAGAGAAGGATCGCCACAAGAGCCAGGGTGCCAATGAGTACTAATTGTTTCATAAAAATGGATTTACGAGGTACTACTTCTTTCTTTTGAAGTTACCCCGGGGGATTTTCCTCGTAGGTCAGTTCCCCGGTATCCCCGTTTACCGTTACTATTGTACCAGTTTTAAGCTGCGTTACGGGGATCCCTATCCTGTCGATCATTGGGATACCACCCATAATAGCTCCAACCACAATAATCGGTTCGGCTTCGGTATTTACAATCGCCGCAGGGGCGTGCCCGTTTTTCGAAAGGGCATAAATGACATATGATCCTACGGTAGATCCTTTTCCGTGATCAAAAGCAATTACCCTGCCTGACAGGTTCTGCCCTTCAAGAGGATGTCCTTTTTCGACAACCTCGCCTGTGTCAGGGTTTACACCTGACAGGAATGATATCGGTTCAGGACTAACCAGTAGTTCACCTGAAGCACACCCTTTTGCAATGCCCCTGCCTCGAAATATCACAATCGCACCTGATATATGTATGAAAATTGAGATATATTAGTAACATGGAAGAGACCGTCATAAATAACCCCCTGAACGAAGGGGAACTGAAGTTGAAACTCAGGCTCCAGGATGTCGAGGCACAGCTCCTGGAAGTAAAAATAAAAAATGACGAGCTCTTACGGGATAATACACAGCTGAAACGAGAAAATGCCCAGTTAAAGCGTATGCCACTGTTCATCGCCGTAGTTGTGGACATCCTTGAGAACGGGGAGGTCTATTTACGGCAGCAGGGTAATAACCAGGAATACCTGACACATGTGAGCGCAGAAATTGGAAAAGAACTGAAACCCGGGACAAAAGTGGCGGTAAACAATGCTCTCTCCATTGTAAAAATTGTGGGTAATGTATTTGATGCACGTGTCCGTGTAATGGAGCTTGAAGAGTCCCCCAGTGTTACTTTTAAGCAAATTGGGGGACTTTTAAAGGAGATTGAAGAGGTGAGGGAATCGGTGGAATACCCACTCACCAGGCCGGAAATATTTGAGCGGATCGGTGTAGAGCCACCCAAGGGCATTCTCCTTTACGGGCCTCCAGGAACGGGGAAAACCCTTATTGCGAAGGCTGTAGCCCACCAGGCCAAAGCCACGTTTATCAGGATGTCAGGGAGCGAACTCGTCCATAAATATATCGGTGAAGGAGCCCAGCTGGTGCGGGAATTGTTCACACTCGCCCGTGAACGGGCACCATCAATTGTCTTCATCGATGAAATTGATGCCGTGGGCAGCACCAGGACAAACGACGGGACATCGGGCAGTGCCGAAGTACAGAGGACCCTTATGCAGCTCCTGGCAGAAATGGACGGCTTTAACAACAGGGGAGATGTCAGGATAATGGCGGCGACGAACAGGGTTGATATGCTCGACCCGGCCCTTCTAAGACCGGGAAGGTTCGACCGTGTTATTGAGATCCCGCTCCCGGACAGGGATTCACGGCTGGAAATCCTGAAAATTCATTCTGCAAAACTCCGTCTTGAAGGCGTTTCACTTGAGGAAATTGCTGACCTTACTGAGAACTCGACCGGGGCTGAAGTCCAGGCAATATGCCGGGAAGCAGGTATGATAGCGGTCAGGAAGGAAGCCGATGAAATAATTGCCGAAGATTTCCTGGCAGCGGTCCGGAAAGTCAGGAATGAGAGTGCCTTTGATGACCGGATGTATACCTGAATTACTCCATTGAAATTTATTGCATTTTTAATAATCTTTTATAGGTTATTCACAAACATTTTTTAGATCCGGTTTTTCCGATCTTTGGTATAACTTTCTGGTGTACACTAACATCAGTCGTCCATTAACCCGCAGGGACTGCGGTAGCAGGCATGGTAATAATTTTCGACATAGATGTCATTTCACTTATTTTTTCCAGTAAAGATCCTGCTCAACCGGCAGTATAGCGCAGTATTTTATTATTCAAAACTGATTATTCTCTTGGAATAGCTCGAATGAACATATTCTTCCTCCAGCGAGACGGCGTCAACCTGTATCATACACTCCATGCTTCCGAGACATCCCGGAACGCCTTGTGGTTTTACCATCCGAAAGAAAGGCCGGGGGGAGTCGTAATCCCCATCGAATCACTCGTAAGCGGCCTTTCAATCGCCGGAGAACTTCGCTGGTATATCCGTCGTTACATGCAGGACGTCCTGTTCGAGTTTCCAGGGGGAAATTACTGTACACTGGCCCTTTCAAGGCAGATCTATTACGACCGGGAGATCAAACCTGAAGATGACTGGCCGTTCCGCCGCCTCTATATTATCCGTTACGGGCACCTCGTATCTGCTGAACCAGTGGAACAAGGGATCTCTGTCGGGGATTCATCAGTTTTCTCCCCGGATATTACCCGCTTTATCGTATGGTGCACAGAACAGGAATATATCGAACCCCGGAAATCACCCCTTCATGGTGAAGAAGGTGAGGAAGACGCCACGGATTGTTGAAGATCAGGTTGTTTCCTCTGAACGTTCAATAATCACAACAGAATTTGGAAGGTTTAGTTAAACCGGGAAAACACAATAACAGACGGTTAATGATACTATGCTTACATTTGTAGGGCTTGGCCTGTATGACCTGGAAGATATTTCAGAGAAAGGATTAAAGGCAGTCAGGAGTGCTGATCTGGTCTGTCTTGAGGCCTATACCTCACTCCTGACCGGGACTTCCCCTGAAAAGATGGTAAGCTACTACGGTAAAGATATTGTAATCCTGAAACGGGAAGATGTTGAGCAGCACCCTGAAAAATTCCTTTCAGAAGCCCTGACAAAAAAGGTGGTCTTCCTCACAGGGGGAGACCCGATGGTATCCACTACCCATATTGATCTCAGGATACGGGCTGCGCGTATGGGGGTGAGAACGGGGATCATCCATGGATCATCAATAGTATCGGCCGTCTGTGGTCTATCAGGCCTGCAGAACTACCGGTTCGGAAAGTCCTGCTCTCTTCCCTTCCCCCACGGAAAATGGTGCCCGACAACACCTGCCGAGGTAGTCAGGAAAAACCTTGCTGATAACCTGCACACCATTGTCTACCTTGATATCCAGGAAAACCATTACATGACTATCTCCGAGGCGGTGAACCTCCTTGAACCGATGGTCCATGGTTCTGGATTTAACATTCCCTGTTATATAGGGATTGCGAGGGCAGGTTCACGGGAACCTGGAATACGGGCAGGGAGTGCAGCTGTCATGTTGGAGACAGATTTTGGCGGGCCCCTTCATATTCTTGTGATCCCCGCAGAGCTCCATGATATGGAGCGCGAATACCTGGAGGTGTTTGCTGGTTATGGAGATCAACACCATTCATAAAAAATTATCAGGTATCCTCAAAGATCCAGCTATTTTTGCCCCACCGGAAAGCCTGCTTGGATTCACAGGCAGGGAGATTCTCGGGATGGCCCAGTGTTACCTGGTTGACGGAAGTTCTTTTATGGGCAAAGATGATCCCGTGAATGCAGTTGCAAGTTTTGCATATGCTGCCGGTTGGCTGGACACCGGGACCTATATTGGAATGTTTTCACCCGGCCACTTATGCCGGTACCTGCTATCAGAGAAGGGGTCAGTTTCCAACCTTTTCCATGATCAACTTACAGAAAAGGCGTGCCGTTACCAACGATTACTTGATAGTGCGGTCAAATCATCAGAACCGGGCTCCGAGGCAGGTATCCGGTGGTACGATGGAGGGGAACGGATAATCACCATTGCGGCAGCCTATTCATCAGGGGGGAGGTTATTTTTACAAATAGAACGGTTCGAAGATGCGCTTGCCTGTTTCAGCTATGGGCATGGCTGGCTCGATGCTGCCATCCGGGCAGGTCTTATCAGGATAACCGGAAACAGGGAGATTTTTGCAGTCTGACAGATTAGGGAACTGATCCCGGGCGAACTCTTATCATCAATCAGATTAATGAATCCCTCATGGATCTGATTCCCTGTCATGTCAGGGGGGTTTTTGTCGCGGTATCACCTGCCGGAACTTCACCCACCGTACTTCTTGACGTGGCTAGTGACATCTGCCTCCCGATTTATATCGGGCTGTGGGAAGCGATTTCCATCAATACTGCATTAAATAATGAAATTTCTCCAAGACCCCTTACTCATGACCTTTTTCCAGAGTTCCTTAACCGCTATGGGGTCAAACTAAAAGCACTTCATATCGATTCTCTCGAGAACGGGGTATTTTATGCAAACCTCATGCTTTTACGGGACAACCAGGAAGAGATGATTGATTGCCGGCCGAGCGATGGGATTGCGATTGCGATCCGGTGCGGATCAGAAATATACCTTGAACGGGCGGTGGCAGAATCATCAGGGTTACATCATACCGATCTTCCCCCGTTTATCGGGTTGCAGGCGTACCTATATGGTTAAATATCGGTAAAAGCCCCGGATCAGGTTATTTGATTATCAGTAGTCACTATTCTCAATGTTTATACCGACCATAACAGAGGAGAATAAGGATTCTAAAATTATATTGCCGGAACATGGCAATGTTGACCATTAAATTGGAAAAGAAAGATATGATATCTTTGGAATATCCCTATTTTCTGCGTTTTTTCAATTCTTCCATGAGGTCGGAAAGGTCGATTCCGGCAAGGCGGAGTGCAATAAGAAGGTGAAACTGCAGGTCGGCAGC
>JGI20214J51650_10001817_pt1 | contig 13556 bp, 11 predicted proteins | sample WetSurMetagenome_FD_51650 | JGI IMG/M metagenome (IMG submission 51650) | reverse complement strand
CGCTCTTGCATATCCTTGAAGCTGATCACATTCTCCGGATTCCGGTTCACCACGTCAACCCCGCGCAGGAATCCCCGTCGCACCAGGTACTCCGTCCCGCCCTCGTGGATGGTGCCGTTGACGGAGAACTGATCGTTGGCCAGCGCGCAGCGGAAGCCGATCTTGCGGTACGGGTAGTCCCGGAAGAACCGCGTGATCCCGCGGTTCAGCGCACTGTCGGCGCCAGTGCCGAGGATCGAGATGCTCTCGATGGCGTCCGTGCTGATCCGCTGCGAGATGCCCGACGTCTCGACCGACTCCACCTCCAAGACGAAGCGGGCCGGCTGTCCGTACTCCATCACGAAATCCTGCAGCGACCCCTGGACGATCCCCGTCATCTTGCCGATCGCGATCCGCTTCGTGACCTCCTCGAGATTGATGTTCCGAAACGCGATGTCGCCACCGACCCGCTGCGCCAGGGACGCCGGACGCTCGGCGAAAAGATTGACGGCTTCCACCTCGCCACCAAAGAGGCGCACCATCGCCTTCCCCTGCGACGTCACCCGGCCGTGCGCGTATCGCATCATGCCGAAGTCGGCGTCGATCGTGCCCGGATACTCGACCCCGGTCAGTCGGCGGCTCAGTTGGCCGAGGTCAACGCCGCCAATCCTGATCCCGATCTGACCCGCCTCGAGGGCGAGCACGTCGTCCACCTCGATGCCGGAAAGGTGGATGGTCCCCCCAAAGAAAGGAACGGCCACCGGCTCCGGAACCTCCAACCGGTTGCGCCGGATCAGGACCGGAAACCGGAGCCCCTCGACCGCCAGGCGCTCTCCCTGGACGGACCCGACCCGGATGAATCCCTGCGTGCCGACGGTGGAAGCAATCCCTGCGGCCGATGTCGGATGCACCAACTCAAAAGGGAGGTGCGCCTCCATCTCGTGGAGCGCGAGCGGAAGCGCCGGCGCCCGGATCGTCGTCCCGGCCATCCGGTACGTTCCCATGATCGTTGCGGCCGTCCCATCGTACCTCACCACGGCCTCCAGCGCCGACGTGCCGGTCGCCGAGAGGTCGGCCAGGCGGGGCGAGAGGTCCTTGAGCGACTCCCGGAGAAAGAGGGCGAGGAGCCGGTCGTGTGACACCTCGGCAGCGGCGAGGTGTGCGACCCAGGCGTGCCGCGTCCCGCCGACACGAAACGCGTAGTCTCCGGTCTGGAAAGCATCCAGCGAACCGGTCAGATCAAAGGCCCGTTCTCCGCCGAGCGACACGCCGCCCTCTGCCGTGAGCGACGCCTGCTTGCCCTCCAGATTGCCGTAGAAGGTCTTCCACAGGTACTCGCCGCCCTGTTGTTCCGTGTGGAGGTTGACCGCCAGCCGCTCGTCCGACGGGGCATATCGAAGCTTCAGGATGATCCGACCGCTCACGCCCTGCGCGGCGGTCGTGCTGTCCGGGGAGCTGAAACCGCCCTGGCTGAACGTGAACGTCACCTGCCCCTGGAGCGCCGGCCGGTCACCGGCGTACGTCCCCTGCACCTCCGTCGCGACCGCGCCTTTTCCCTGCATCGTCCAGGTTCGATAATCCTCCGGAAGGAATGGCTTGAGGAGGCCGAACACTTGGGCAAGGTCGATCGACGCCACCGACAGGTTCGCTTGCCACGGCATATCCCCCTGCACCACCACCCGACCGGCCCCTTCGACGACGCCCAGCTCCTTGCTCTCCCCGCGCAGCCTGGTGATGGCCACCGTCTCGGTGGCCCGGTCGTACGTCAGATCAAGCCCCAACATCAGGCCGGCCAGGGCCAAGGACCGGCCGGCGCTGGCGTAGGATCCGGTTTCGACGGCGACCTCGATACGCCCCTTCCCGTACGGCTTGGGATACGCCGCCGTCAACAGGAAGTCGGCTTTCAGCGTCCCACGCGCCGCGATGGCCGCATCCCCCTGGGTCGTCACCGCAAAGCGTGTCTGCACCGCGATGCTGCCGCCCGTTTTCGAGGCGAAGTCCTTGACGGTCAGGTTGAGACCGGTCAGCTCGACAGACTGCCCGCCCTCGATCGGAAAGCGCGCCTCGGCGTTCTGAATCTCGAGGCGGCGTACCCGCGGCAGCTTGGCCAGGAACGAGAGATCGGGGCCGGCGCCCTTCCCCGCCCCAATCCGGAACGTGAGCGTCGGATTCTGGAGCACCAAGCTGTCGACCTCGCCCCGCAGGATCATGTCCAGCGAGGTCTTCGACGTGACGCTGGCGCAACGAAGCAACAGCCCGTCATCGCCCAACCGGGTGACGCGGAGGTCGGAGATGGATCCCGAGAGCGTCGGCGATAACGACACCGTCTGGGCGTCGACGGTGTAGCCGAGGCCGTTGGCGAGCCAATTCAGGACGTAGGGAGAGCGGAGTACGACGAAGAATGCGCCGACCAGGATGACGCAGCCCATCACTGAGCCGACGAGAACCAACCGGAAGGCGGTGCGCAATGTCTGGCGTTGCATCTCCCCCCACCTCGCCCTGCCGGCAGCGACACCGGGCCGCGGAGACCATGCCACTCGTGGCCCGTCCAGAGACTCCGAGAAACGCCCGGGCATTCAACGCAGCATGCCGCATCCTCCGCCACAGCGTCAAGCGGAATCAGGCCACACAAGGCCCAGACCCACGTTGACACCTCTGCCTGAAGATGAAAGAATTCGCGCCCGAATCGGAAGATTCGCGGGTAGGGGAACAGGTTTGGCCGCCCGGCCCCCGAGAGGAGGACACCGGTGAAGAAGACGACGCGCCTCAAGCAGCTCATCCTTGCCGAGGAGATTCTCGTCATGCCGGGGGCCTACGACGCCCTGTCGGCCAAGATCGTGGAGCAGGCGGGATTCCAGGCCGTCACCCTCGGCGGGTATCCGACCTCGGCCACCCTCCTCGCCAAACCGGATGTGGCCCTCCTCTCTCTCACGGAGATGGTCCGCCATACCCAGTACCTCGTGGACGCCGTGGACATCCCCGTCTTTGCCGACGGGGACACCGGCCACGGGAACGCCACCAACGTTGCCCGGACGATCAAGGAGTTCGAGAAGGCCGGGGTCGCGGGACTTTTCATCGAGGACCAGGTCTTCCCCAAGCGCTGCGGCCACATGGAAGGGAAGCAGGTGATCCCCACGGACGAGATGGTGGCCAAGCTCAAGGCAGCCCTGGACGCCCGGACGGATCCGGACCTCGTGATCATGGCCCGCACCGACGCCCTCGCGATTCATGGCCTCGACGCGGCCATCGAGCGGGCCAACTGCTACCGCGAGGCCGGGGCCGATCTCATCTTCATCGAGGCGCCCCCCTCCGCCGAGGACATGCGGCGAATCACCAGGGAGGTCAACGCCCCCACCATGGCCAACATGATCGAGGGAGGCAAGACCCCCCTCCTCACCCCAGCGGAGCTACAAGCGATCGGCTACAATGTCGTGGTCTACCCGCTGGCGGCCCTCTACGCGGCCGCCTGGGCGGTGCGGCGCGTGATGGAAGAGCTGCGGGCCTCAGGGACGACGCAGGGCTGCCTGGACCGGATGATCTCGTTCGAGGAATTCAACCGCCTGGTCGGACTGCAGGAGATCCGGGAGGCGGAGACAGCCTACTACAAGGATGTGCTGGCCAAGAACAAGGCAATCTGACGGAAGGAACCCCATGGCGGACAGCGGAAGTCCCGCAAACGACGGACACGCCCCGACCCGACCGCTCCTGGCCAGACTCATCACGCTCCTGGGAGGCCTCGGAAGCGTTCTCTTCCTGGCCGTGGCCTGCATCATCGTCTATGAAGTCGTCATGCGGTTCGCCTTCCGCGCGCCCACCATGTGGGTGGCCGAGATCAGCGGCCTTCTCACGATCGTGGCCGCCTTCCTCCTCTTCGCCTACACTCTGCAGGAGAAGGGCCATACGCGTGTGGACTTCGTCACCGCCCACCTCTCCAAGAAATCGGTCTTCCTCCTGGAGCTCTTCACCACCGGCCTCGGGGTCATCTTGTGCCTCATTCTCACCTGGTACGGCATGAAGGTGGTGCAGAGCTCGTACGCCATGGGTGAGCTGTCTCAAACCCTCCAGATCCCGCTCTGGATCCCGCAGGCCTTCGTCCCGCTGGGGGGCGCGTTCATGGTTCTGGAGCTGTTCAGGGTCTTGGGAAAGGACCTGCGCAGCCTGCGTCAGGAATGCCTGGCGGCGCTTCCCGGGGGAAATCTGGCAGGGGCGTCTCTCCCCCTGCTGATCTTCGCGGGCGCCCTCGGCCTTGGCCTGTTCCTCCTCCAACCCTGGCCCAAGACCGGTCTCGCCCTGCTCTTCTTCGCCTTGCTCTTCAACGGGATGCCGGTCTCATACGCCATGGGCCTCTTCGGCACCTTCGGCCTCTTTCTCCTCCTTGGCGGCGAGACCTCCCTGATCAACGTTCCGATGATCGCCTACAACACGGTGGACAGTATCGTCATCGTGGCATTTCCCCTCTTCCTCATTTCCGGGACGGTCCTGGAGGCGGGGCAGGTGGGACCCCGGATCTTCCACTTCGCCAATACGCTCGTGCGCCACCTGCCCGGCGGGATGGGGATCGCCGCCATCATCTTCTGCGGCATCTTCGCCGCCATGACGGGCTCCAGCGTCGCGGTGGCCGCGGCCGTGAGCGTGATCGCTCTGCCCGAGATGCTGAAGCGGGGCTACGATCGAAAGATCTCGATTGGCCTCCTCGCGGCCGGCGGGACCCTGGGCATCCTCTTTCCGCCCAGCCTGGCCCTCATCTTTTACTCGGCCATCACCTTCGAATCCCTCGGCTCCCTCTTCCTCGCGGCCGTGATCCCGGGCCTCATCCTTACCGGCTTCTTCATCGGCTACATGGTGGTGGTGGGTCTCCGCGACCCGAATATCCAGCGGGATCCGCGGGCCAGCCTGGCGGAGGTCTGGCAGGCAACCCGGGAGAGCCTCGGCGGCCTGGTCGTCATCCTGATCATCATGGGTGGGATCTATTCCGGGCTCTTCACTCCGACCGAAGCCGGGGCCGTGGCCGTCCTCTACAGCATCTTCCTCTGCACCTTCTGGTACAAGACGCTGCCTTGGCCGCGGCTCAAGGCCTGCATCCTGAAGGCGGGGAAGATCAGCGGGATGATCATCCTCATCATCATCGGCGCCAATATCACTGGCAACCTCATCACCATGACCCAGATCACCCAGGATCTGCTCAAGCTGATCAATGGTCTTTCCATTCCCCCCTGGCTCTACCTCGTCTTCATCCTCATCTTCCTCATCGTCCTGGGCGGTCCGCTGGAGGCCGTCTCGATCATGGTCATCACCTGCCCCATTCTCTATCCGGTCATCAAGGCCCTCGGCTTCGACGGGCTCTGGTTCGGCATCATCATGGTGGTGACGGGCGAGATGGCCCTGATCTCGCCGCCTGAGGGGATCAACCTGTTCATTCTCCAGGAAATCGGCAAGGCCACGGCCGCCGAGGTGTCCCGGGGGGTGATCCCGTTCCTGGTCCTGATGGGCGTGTTCCTGACCCTGATCTCGATTTTTCCCGGTCTCACGACATGGCTGCCGGCGTTGACCAAGTGATGCCGACGCGGGATTCGGCCGGCCACAAAGGAGAGCGATCATGACGCGACACGGGTACCTAGCCATCCTGATCCTGGCCGTCCTGGGTCTCTCGGCGCTGCCGAGCGACGGCTCGGCCGGCGTCACCCTCCGGGTCAGCACCGGCGCGCCGGAGCAGCACTTCATCACCAAGCAGTACTTGGAATGGGCCAAGCTGGTGGAGAGCAACGCCAAAGGCGAGATCCAGGTCCAGGTTTATCACTCGGCGCAGCTCTTCCGCGACAACGAGGTGATCAAGGCGGTCGCCACAGGAGCCATCGAGGCCGGCTGCGCTTTCACCATGTACCTGGAAAATCAGCTCGTCCCGGCGATGAAGGTCTTCCAGATGCCTTTCTTCTTCCAGTCCTCCAATGAGATCCTGGCGGTGGTCCGCTCCGACATCGGCGCCGCGATGCGGAAGACCGCCGAGCAGAAGGGGGTCAAGCTTCTGGGGCTGGCCATGTTCCCCTCCCCCCAGGACACCATCGTCATGGCCACCAAGCCGATCAAGGTGCGGGACGACGTCAAGGGGATGGTCATCCGGGCTGTGAGCCCCGAAAGCTCCGCCATGATCAAGAAGTGGGGCGCCGGCCCCTCCTTCCTCACCGGTGCCGAGGTCTACATGGGCCTCCAGCGCGGGACCATCCACGGGGCCGTCAATTCGGTCACAACCTATGTGGAGCGGAAGCTGTACGAGGTGGCCCCGCACGCCGTCTTCCTCCCCGTCATCTCCGTGCACACTTTCATCGCCATGAACAAGGGGGTCTTCGACCGGATGACGCCCGCGCAACAGAAGGCCGTCCTGGACGCCAGCGCCGTCATCGAGGGCAACACCGAGACCGCGGCGCAGAAGGCCTACCAGCAGGACATGGAAGAGGCCAAGCAGAAGGCGAAGCTCTACCAGCCCACGGCCGCGGAGCTGGCAGTCTGGCGGGAAGGGTCGGAGGCCGTCTGGGACGAGCTGTCCAAGGGTCAGAAGGAGGTGGCCGACACCCTGAAGGGCGCGGCCGCCCTCCTCAAGCGCTAAGCGGCTGCTGAAAAAGGCCCATCTGCTGCGTTGGCCCGCTCGGGCAGTCGTTGCGGCGTACCTAAGGTACGCCTCACTCCGCCCTTTGCGTGCGGCCTTGCATCTGAACCTTTTTGAGCAGCCTGGGTGGGAAAGGGTCTCACGGCATCCCGCTGGACGGCGCGATCCGTATTGGATACCGTGTGGCGGGAATATTATCGACGGGAGGAAGCCATGGCATTTCAGAGAGTGGCGGTGCTGGGGGCGGGGGCCATTGGGAGTACGATCGGGGCCTATCTGACCCGCGCGGGGCAGGACATCACCCTCATCGACGTCTGGCCCGCCCATGTCGAAGCCATGCGACGGGATGGCCTCAGGGTCACAGCCGTGGACGAGGTCTTCACCGTGAAGGTGAAGGCCTTCCACCTGGCCGACGTCGCGGGCCTGCGCGAGCAATTCGATGCCGTCTTCCTGTCGGTGAAATCCTACGACACCGCCTGGGCGACGACGTTCATTGCCCCCTACCTCGCGCCGGGGGGCGTCCTCGTCTCGGCCCAGAACGGGATCAACGAGGACCAGGTCGCCCCGATCGTCGGGTATACGCGGACCGTCGGCTGCGTGGTGACGATCGGCGCAGGTCTGTACGAACCGGGCCACGTCACACGGACCAACCTGCCCTCCCGCCCCTCCTTCGCCGTGGGCGAGATGACCGGAATGGTCACGCCGCGGGTGCAGGAACTGGTCACGCTCCTCACGCCCGCGGGCGTGGCCCATGTCACGACGAATCTCTGGGGTGACCGCTGGGCCAAGCTCACCGTCAACTGCATGGCCAATCCCCTGGCGGGGATCACGAATCTGAACAACGCGGAGATGCGGAACCACCCCGACGTCTTCCCCATCACCGTCGCCATCGCTGCCGAGGCGCTCACCGTCGCCGAGCGATTGGGCGTCCACGTGGAGCCGGTGGGGGGCATCCCCGCGGCGACCTACCTCCAGGCGGCCCGCGGCAAGGGTCGGGAGGAGTTGCAGCGGGACTGGGTGGAGCGCGGCAAGAGCGTCGGCGCAGGGCGCCCCTCGCTCCTCCAGGACATCCTCAAGGGCCGCCGCACCGAGGTGGAGTATCTGAACGGCTACGTGGTGAAGAAGGGCCGCGAGGTCGGCGCGCCCACGCCGATGAACGAGGCAATCGTCGAGATTACCAAACGGATCGAGGCGGGGGGGTTGCCGCAGGGGCCCGCCAATCTCCAGCTCTTGGCCCCGCACCTCTAGACGCGCCGGCCAGACCGTCTGCCGCCTTCTCGACCGCAACGCGGAGGCCTGGCGATGCCGGCCCTGCAAGGAAGGAGAAACGCCATGAAGGGATTCGCGCTGCACACCTGGACGCTGGACACGACGCCGCTGGCCGAGGTCCTGCGCGTGGCCCGGGCCGCCGGCTGGGACGCCATCGAACTGCGCCGCCTGGACTTCAAGCGGGCTGCCGAGGCGGGCCAATCCGCCGCGCAGGTCCTGGACCTCGTGCGTGCGAGCGGCCTACCGGTCGCCTGCGTCGGGGTGGAGATGGGCTTCCTGTTCGCCGAGGGCACCGAGCGCACCCGGCTCCTCCGGGCTTTCGACGAATCCTGCCGCTGGGCGGTGGAGCTTGGGTGCGCCACCGTGATGAGCCCGGTGGACCCGGGCCGGGGTGATGTCCAGCGCGCTGCGGCCAGTCTCCGCGAAGTCGGCGACATCGCCAAGCAGCACGGCGTCCGCTTGGCGCTCGAGTCCAACTCGCAGTGCGAACAGTACAACACCCTCGACCGCATGCGCGAGGCATTGACGCTGGCCGGCCACCCGCACTGCGGGGTGCTCCTGGACACGTACCATTTGCAGAGAAGCGGTGGGACCGTGCAGGGTCTCGAGGAGATCGTGTACTTCCAGTTCAGCGATGTCCCGCGGCAGGGCCTCGTGCCCGGCAAGAGCCTGGATCGTCTCCCCCCCGGCCAGGGGTGCGTCCCCTTCCGCGAGATCGGCGCTTGGCTGACCCGGATCGGCTACCGGGGGTATCTGTCCTACGAGGCCCCGAACCCCGCCGCCTGGGCGCGAGATCCCGAGGTGGTGGCGCGGGAGGCGCTGCAGGCCGCGCGCTCTGCGCTGGCGGGACCCTCCGGCCCGCAGTAACAGGATACCCACACACTCATTTTCGTCCAGGCTGCTCAAAACGGTCCAGATGCAAGGCGGAACGCGTAAAGCCGAGTGAGGCGTACTCCAGGTACGCCGCAGCGAGGGCTCAAGCGGTCCAACGCTGCAGATGGGCCGTTTTCAGCAGCCTGCTAGACGCCGAGGTACACCCGCTTGACGTGCTCGTGCCGCGACAGCTCGTCCGCGGGGCCGGCCAGGACGGTCCGGCCGTTTTCCAGGATGAAGGCGGTCTTCGCCACCTGCAGCGAGCGGTGCACGGCCTGCTCCACCAAGAGGACGGTGAGACCCGCCTGGGCGATGGTCCGCACCGTGTCGAACATGGCGCGCACGAGGATCGGCGCCAGCCCGAGAGACATCTCGTCCACCATCAGGATGCGCGGGCACGCCATCAGGCCACGGGCGATCGCGCACATCTGCTGCTCTCCCCCGGAGAGCGACCGCGCCAGCATCCGCTGACGCTCCTTGAGGCGCGGGAAGAGCGTGAAGACCTTCTCGAGGTTCGTCGGCGCCTCCCGGCGCGCCTTCGTCGTGTAGGCGCCAAGCGCCAGATTCTCCCGGACCGTCAGCGAGCCGAAGAGTCCCCGCCCCTCGGGCACGTGAATGACGCCCCGCTCCACGATCTCGTACGCCGGGCGATTGTGGATGGGCGTCTGGTCCAGCAGGATCTCCCCCGTGCGGACCTTCAGCACGCCGCTGACGGCGCGCAGCGTGGTGCTCTTTCCCGCGGCATTGGGTCCGAGCAGCACGGCGATGGTGCCCTCCTCGACCACGAGCGAGACGTCCTTGACCGCCTGCACGTCGCCGTAAAAGACGGAGATGTGCCGGATCTCAAGCACCCGTCGCCTCCTCTCCCAGATACGCCTCGAGGACCCGCGGGTTCGCCGTCACCTCGGCCGGCGTGCCGGTGGCGATCAACACCCCTTGGTCCATGACCAGCACGCGGTCCGAGAGCGACATCAGCGCCGCCATGATGTGTTCGATGATGAAGATCGTCACGCCGCCCTCGCGGATGCTCCGGATGAGCGGGAGCGCGTCCTGAACCTCGACCGGGTTGAGCCCCGCCAGGACCTCGTCCAGGAGCAGGAGTCGTGGCCGCGTGGCGAGCGCGCGGGCCACCTCGAGGCGCTTCCGGCGCGCCAGGGTCATGCTCTGCGGGTCGGCGTCGGCCTCGTCGGCGAGCCCGACCCGCTCCAGCACCTTGAGGGCTTCCGTCCGCGCCACCCCGGGGTGGCGCTCCCGGGCCAGGATCGGGGCCATCACGTTCTCCAGGACCGTCATGCCCTCGAAGGGCCGGACGATCTGGAAGGTCCGGCCGATGCCCAGCCGGCTCCGCCGGAACGTCGGGAGCCGCGTGATGTCGGCCCCCCCGAAGATGACCGATCCGCGGGTGGGGGGCAGCAGACCCGAGATGAGATTGAACACGGTGGTCTTCCCCGCCCCGTTTGGCCCGATCAGCCCGAGGATCTCGCCCTGCCCGATCTCGAAGCTGACCCCGGAGACGGCCGCCAGGCCACCGAAGTCCTTGCCGAGGTCGCCGACACGAAGCAGCGACATCACGCGCCTTCCTTGGCGGGCGCCGGGGAGACCGCGGCGCGCACCCGCTGCCGGATGGCTCGCAGGGCCGAGATGATCCCGCCGGGGAGCACGATCACCACCACGATCAGCGTCACGCCGTAGATGAAGAAATTCAACCCCTGGCGCACCCCGCCCAGGTACGAGCGGAGGAACTCGCCCAGCGGCGTCATCACGACCGCGCCCAGAACGGGCCCCACACCGTGCCGAGGCCGCCGATGATGCCGTTCAGGGCGGGCTGGATCGCAAACAGCGTGACGGAAAACACCAGGTCGGGATCAATCATGTACACATACTGCGTGTAGAACACGCCCAGCGCCCCGGTGATCCCCGCGCTCCACATCAGGGCCACCACCTGGACCCGGTTGGTGTCGATCCCGAGCGCCTGGGCCGCTTCCTCGTCGGAGGCGGCGGCGCGCAAGTGGTATCCGGTCGCCGAGTGAAAGAGCCACGACGAGAGGCACACCGCGGTGGCGGCGATCGCCAAGAATATGTAATAGTAGGCGACCTTGCCGGTGAAGCTCAAGTAGAGCAAGCCGGGCCGGAAGGGAATCGTCAGCCCCTCGGAGCCGGCCGTGAGGTCTCGCCACAGAATCGCCACACGTCGCAGGACCTCGGCATAGGCGATGGTGGCCATGGTGAACATCGGCCCCCGCAGCCGCAGCAAGGGGAGCGTCATGGTCGCGGCGCCCACCAGCGCCACCCCGATGGCGGCGATCAGGCCGATCCAGGGGTTCACATCCGCCTTCAAGAGCAGGATCGTCGACGTGTAGGCTCCCAGCCCGAAGAAGGCGGCGTGACCGAAGGAGACCTTCCCGCCGAAGGTCAAGATGTTCCACGCGGCGGTCAGCGCCGTGTAGAACAGGATCAGGATCAACAGGTGCAGCAGGTAGCTCTGCGTGATCACCAACGGCACGGCCGCCAGGCCTGCCAGCAGCGCCGCGGACACGGCGAGGCGTTTCCGGGTCATTTGAGGCCGACCTCCTCGNTGCCCTTCCCCATGCCGAAGAGCCCCTGGGGCCGCACCACCAGGACCAGNATGAAGATGGCGAAGTAGGTGGCCTCCTTGATCGCCGGCGACACGTAGGTCCCGCTGAAGGACTCCACCAGGCCGATGAAGAGCCCCCCGAAAAACGCCCCCAGCATGTTGCCCATCCCGCCCAGGACCACGATCACGAAGGCGACCAGGGTGTANATCGACCCGATGGTGGGGAACACGTACGAGAACGGCAGGAGCAGCGTGCCCGCGATGCCGGTGATGGCGGCGCCGACCCCGAACGCAATCCGGTAGAGCCGGGCGACACGGATCCCCATGAGTTGCGCCACCGTGCGGTTCTCCGCCAGCGCCCGCAGGGCGGTGCCCACCAGGGTGAACTTGAGGAAGGCCCACAGCCCGACAATCAGCGCGATGGCGAAGAGGAACGCATAGAGTCTGGGCAGGCTGACGCTGATCCCGCCGAACATCAGAGACGCCGACGCATACGGGGTCTGGATCGTCCGGAAGTCCGCCTTGAACAGCATCAGCGCCAGATTCTGCAACGCGATGTACAACCCAACGGTCGCGAAGACCTTCATCAGCGCGGGCGCATCCAGGATCGGCTGGATCACCAGCCGCTGGATCACGATCCCGAGGAGGAAGAGGACCGGTGCGACCGCGAACAGCGACAGGTACGGGTCGACGCCGTAGGCCGCGTGCAGCCAGTACGTCAGGTACATTGCCAGCATCATGATCTCGCCGTGGGCGAAATTGATGATGCGCACGACCCCAAAGATCATGGTCAGCCCGATGCTCAGCAAGGCGTACACCCCGCCGATGAGCAGGCCGGACACCACCACCTGGATGAAAAGATCGTTCATCACCGCCGCCTCGCCGGAACGCGCGGGGCCGGAGGGATCCCCCCGGCCCCGCGCATGGCCTTACTTGCTGAACGGCCGCGCCAGGGTCGGCTTGGCGACGGCGGGTCCCTCGGGCCAGACGGTCACCAGCTTCTTGTTCTGCCATTCCATGAGGAATGTCTCGGCCAGGGTGTTTTGACCGTTCTCGCCGAACTTCACGCCCCACCCGGTGGCCGTCGTCCCGGGCTTCGCCTCGTACGCCAGGGCGGCCGTCCGGAACTTGGCGGCATCCAGGTCACCGCCGGTCTTCTCGAGAACGTCGAAGAGGACGTTTGCACCCATGAAGTTCGTCAGGGAATGGCCCGACCGGGGCGCGCTGTTGAAGGCCTTCTTGTACGCCTCCACAAACTCGGGAAGGCCCGGCGTGAACTTCAGATTCACCTCGTACTGCGTGAAGTCCACATTGAAGACCCCGTCCGACCCCGCCCCCAGCGCCTCGGCGAACCCGCTGAGGCTATGGCCGCCGCCGGTCCCGATGAACGCCTTGATGTCGAGTCCCAACTCCTTGGCCTGGCGCCCCAGGAGAATGGCGTCATTCGCGTACGACACGCCGATCACGACGTCCGGCTTGTCGTTCTTCAGCCGGAGGATCACCGACGACAGGTCGATGGCCTTGGAGTCGTAGGGAACGACCGAGACCAGCGGGACGCCGGCCGCCTTGGCCTCCGTCTCCAGGTTGCGCGCGATCGAGGAGCCGTAGGCCGAATCTTCATGGACCAGCGACACCCGGACGTCGGCGGGCTTCTTCTTGAACTGCGGCGCCAGCCAATCGCGGGTGAACATCAGCTGAGACCTGGAGAATTGCTGGGCCCTTGGGCAGGTGCGAAAGATCGTCTTGTAGCCTCGCTCGGTGATCTGATCCGAGATCCCTCCGAGTTCGAAGAACGTCACGCCGGCGCGCGCGGCCACCTCAGAGGCGGCGAGGGAGAGCGAGCTGGAGTAGGTGCCGATCAGGAACTTCATGCTCTCGCGGCTGATCAGCCGCTCCGCCTCCGACTTGGCGGCGTTCACATCGGGCACGTCCGCTCGGACGAACTCGACCGGGCGACCGGCCACGCCGCCCTTTTGATTCCGGAACTGGCGCGCAATCTCGGCCCCCCGCCAGCTCTCTTCCCCCAGCAGTGCCAGGCTGCCCGAGATCGGGTAGAGCGCACCGATGCGGAGCGCGGCCTGACCGGCCTCGGCCGACGGCATGACCGTCAGAACGGGGAGCAGGAACGATACCAGCAGCAGCGACATCGCAAATCGTCTCATGCGCGTCCCCTCCTTCGTGGCGTGGTCAACGGTCGGCGGTCGGCCTGCGATCCCGAACGAGCGTCTCGATGGGGGCCGGCCGCAGGGCGGAATGCGG
>JGI20214J51650_10001815_pt1 | contig 13559 bp, 10 predicted proteins | sample WetSurMetagenome_FD_51650 | JGI IMG/M metagenome (IMG submission 51650) | reverse complement strand
GAACGTAATTTACAGGTTAATCCGTCACGACGAACTGCCTGCCTTGCTGGATCTGCATAAGCATTTGTTCGATGAAGATTTACCGGTGCCGGATGACGAGACCCTTAGCCGCATCTGGAGTGAGATGCTTGCCGACCGGAAAATGNNCTGCCTCGCNGCAGAGGCNGACGGNAAAATTGTAGCCTCATGTATTCTGACNNTAATTCCCAACCTGACACGCAGCGGACAGTCTTATGGGATTATCGAGAATGTGGTGACTCACGCGGACTACCGTAAAAAAGGTATCGGCACCGGGCTGCTTAAGTATGCCCAACAGCTTGCCTGGGACTGCGGCTGCTATAAGGTCTCACTTATGACCGGGCGGCAGCGGGATGACATATTCCGCTTTTATGAGAATGCCGGATTCATTAGAGGCACGAAGACAGCGTTTATCGCTAACAAAGGTGAAAAGCTGTCATAAAGATACTTTATCAAATAGACTGAAACTTTTTTGGAAATCCCCCATAATTCCCCTTTACGAAAGGGGGGAGATATGGATTCCTTTTCACTATAAAAGGAGAAGAAGAGGTGATTCCTCATCTTTCAAATGGGGAGCCTACGGATTCCCTCCCTTTTTCAAAGGGAGGTTAGGAGGGATTTTAAGCGGTAATTTTGGTGAAAAAGGTTGGTCGTGACAAATTGAGTGCACTGGAGCGGCGAGTACTCGGCTTTATCCGGCGGCATGACCTTCTAAAAGGCGGCACGTTGCTGGTAGCCGTATCCGGCGGACCTGATTCGGTCTGTATGTTGCTTATTCTGTACAAGCTGAGGGACGAGCTGGGCATAAGTCTGCATGTAGTCCATCTTGATCATCAGCTGCGCGGAGCGGAATCGGAAGTGGATGCCAGGTATGTGTCGGAGCTGGTCCGCCATCTTAACCTGCCGGCTACTATCGAAGCCCGTGATGTCCTGTCCTATCAAAAAAAATACCGGCTTTCTCCGGAGGAAGCTGCCCGTGAAGTGCGTTACTCTTTCATTGCTGAAGTTGCAGTAAAACTCAAGGCCGGCAGAGTAGCTGTCGGGCATACCCTGGACGACAACACAGAAACCATACTCATGCACCTTATCCGCGGCAGCGGGACCCGGGGTATGGCCGGACTACAGCCGTCCAGTCACTGGCATATGGGCAATCTCAGCCTGGAACTCGTCAGGCCGCTCTTACCCGTCAGCCGCGAAGAAACGCAGGCGTACTGCCGTGAACATGAATTGGCACCGCGGACCGATTCCACTAACCTGTCACTCTCGCCGTTGCGAAACAAGATACGCCTCCAATTGCTACCGCTTTTAAAAAGCTACAACCCGAATATCGCGGAAGCCCTACTCCGTACGGCATCCATCGCCGGAGAAGAGCAGGACTTGATCGGTTCCCTGGGCAATATTGCCTGGGAAAGCACCGCACGGGTAGAGAACAATACGGTAGTAATCAAGAAAGATGAGTTTACTGCTCTGCATCCCGCCCTGCAGCGGCATTTGATACGCATGGCTATCGAAACAATCCGCACCGGAGCGGCGAATCCGCTGAAGGATATCGAGTCTGTCCATGTCGAAGAAATAAAAGATGCCCTGCACAAACCTGCAGGCAAAGTCATTCATCTGCCTTACGGACTGGTCTTTTCCGTGGAGTATGACAGGTATCTGCTGGGTACCGACCCAGCGGCCCTCTCTCCCTTCCCACCGCTGGATGGTGATACCCGGCTCGCTGTTCCGGGCAGCACCTTTGCCGGGAAATGGCAAATCAGGACGGATATCATAAAGCCAGCGCAAATGAAAAAGCCCGGCGATTTTACTGCCTATTTTGATTTTGATAAAACAGGTAAATTATTAACAGTACGGTCTTGCCGGGCAGGAGAACGGTTCCAGCCGCTGGGGATGGACAGCCTCAAAAAACTCGGCCGCTTTATGATAGATGCCCGTGTCCCTCACGCCTGGCGTGACCGGATACCAGTCGTTAGCAATAACCGGCAAATCGTCTGGCTGATGGGGTACCGAATAGATGAAAGGGTGAAAGTAACGGAGGCGACGAAGAGGGCGCTCAGGATAAGATTTAAGGCAAAGGAGTGATGAGACAATGTTCTAAGGGATTTCTTTAAGACGAGGAGGCCTCATTTCTTTCTCCCAATCAACATTCCAATTCATATCTTCTTCCCGCACTAACCTTCTGAAACGCCCTTTAGCCTCGGCTATTTCCAATATCCTTGGCATAATTACTCTGAACAATTCGGAATTGTTGTTCAAAGGGGCAATATGCGGCATAACAACTTCTACTGCCCCGGTTGGGCAAATCATCTCACAGAACGAGCATTCACAGCACTTTGTCCCGAAAACAGGAGGGGACACCGAGGTATCAATATTGTTATAATAGCAGGCTTCGGCACAAAGCCCGCAACCGGTACATTTTCCCGGATTTACTCTCCGTACCGTTTTGGACGGCGGTCTCGGCGTCTTGCCCGGCTGTTTTTCGGCTTTCATTTCTGTAGCGATAGCCGGATGATCCACTCCGTAAAACTCATCAGATGCTTCCGGTGAGGGTAATGCCGGGATAATGTCAGTTGCCCCCTTGGATATTTTCCGGCTATGCTCCGCCATTGCTGTGCCGAATGACTCCGCTTCCGCTATGTCAATAGCGTCAGGATGTCCATCCGTGAACCATGGTTTGGCGTGTCCGGGGAGCGGAATACACCCGCAATACCAATCTTTCCAGCCAATAACAGTCAGGCCTTGTTCCTGCAGCGGCTGAACGCCTCTTATGATACTTCGCCCCGGGAATGTTCCATGAGTGCAATAAAAGAAGGCGTGTTTACCTTTCACCGTCGGCGGCAGGCTGTTGACGTAATCCGCTAACATTGGAGCTGGTTTACTGCCCCAAACCGGACTACCGATTCCTATCAGATCATAATTTATCCATTCCTCCGGCTTTATCTCTTTAAGTCGGGCAAGGTCGCATTGCCCGGTCCGCTGGGTTATTCCTTTTTGAATACCCTGGGCAATTTTTTTTGTATTTCCTGAATGTGAATAATAAATCACGATGCTTTTCATAACAGTCAATGTCTCCCCATCAATTTTTAAAGGTTACGAGAGTTCGGAGGTATTATAATTTAGTAATGAAAGGATTGTCAATGAAAGTTAGACAGGGTATCCAGTATAAACCTGACGCCCAATTATTTAATCATTCGAAGCTAACTCTACCATTGGACAAACATCGATGTCGCTATGTACGTAACCTGGAATATTAAGCTACTTTCCTTATAGGTAACAAACTACTAAATTGAGATTCTCATAATCTCGCCGACTTTTTCCTTAATGATCGGCAGGAAATCGGGATTGATCTCGATACCGACCGAGTTCCTTCCCAGGTCTCTGGCCGCTTTCATAGTGGTGCCGCTGCCGGCGAAGGGGTCCAGGATCCAGTCTCCCACGTAGGAAAACATCTTTATCAACCGGGACGGTAGCTCTGCCGGGAACGCCGCGGCATGTTTGTCATCGACTCCATTAATATCATTCCAGATAGCGTTACGGAATTGCCTGTGTTCTTCCAGGGTTACCTTCGACAGTTCTTTGATTTCCTTTGATACTTTTCGCACACCCACCTTGCGGAAAACATGTATGGGTTCCACTGCGTTGGAGATCATGAAATTGGTAGGATAAGGGTAGCTGCCGAACAGTACGGTTCCATGACGAGAAGTAGTCTTCTGCCAGTATATCGTGCCCATAAAGCGGATCTCTTTATAGCTATTCAGCCGCTGCCAGGTAAGCATGGACAGGTTGGCGGTGGTACGCCGCCCCTCGTCAGGCTCCGAATAGTAGACGTTGCCGATATTGAGGGCTAATTTACCATCGGGCAACAGGGTCCTGATTACCTCATGCCATACACCATCGAGCCGGGAAAGATAGTGCGAAAGGGTGTCGTTGAACCCTATTTGGCCGGGGTGTCCATAATCCCTGACGTTCCAGTAAGGCGGCGAGGTGACCATTAGCTGAAAAAAACCGGATGGCAGGCTTTTTAATATTTTTTCGCTGTCTCCGATGTATATTTTCTGGGTCGTATTATTCATTAGAAGTAATGTAGCATAGCAAGTTATAAGTAGCAAATTACGAGTAATAAAATTAAGGATCAGAGATCAAGGTTAAAGGAACAAGTTTGTCGGGTCAGTTCCCTGTGCCTGCCCGGAAATCCAAGGCAAGTCGAGCGGTGCTCGACGTGACTTACTGCGGGACGGCAAACAGTTCGTTTTGGCGTATGTANGTAAGCATTAAATCCCTTAACTCGAGGTTGTGGAGCTGGCTTTTATAGTTGAATATGGCGAGAATTTTCAGGTCCTCGATGTCCTGGGGCAGCATAAAACGCTCCCACTTCTGCCCGGTTTTCAGCAGGTTTCTGGGCGGCAATAGATTGAGTGAAGGATCGAACTTTCGCGGCTGAGGGTAAAAGAGCTTATAATGAACCAGATATTCATAAGCAGTCCTTTTGTCACTGACTGACCGTATCAATCCCGTCAATGCCTTGCCGACCGCCATGTGATCGGGATTCGTATCATCTGGATGGGGATAAAGTATTATTTCGGGATTAAATTTATCGATCTGCTCTTTCAATATACCGGACAACCGGTTCTTGTCCATTTCTTCGAGTGTGCCGTCAGGTAAATTAAGGAATACCAGATTACTTTCCGGTACCCCCAGTATCCCCATAGCCGTTTTAAACTCGTTATATCTGATTGTTTCGTTATGATGTTTATTGCCGTTGGTGACGAGAACGATGATTACATTGGCTCCCTCTCTTATCGATTGGGTTAGATATCCGGCAGCCGCTATGGTCTCATCATCCGGGTGCGGTGAGAAAAAAAGCAAGGTCTGGCCGTTCTGTGGCAAAGTAACATCCTGTAGAGAGTTGATGGATTTTTGAGACAGGACCGCTGGCTTTAAATAGAAATAGCCCAGCAGGACGATTCCTATGACTGACAGTCCCACGATCAGAAAAACACGGCTTTTTTTATTATTCCACAGACCTCTGAGCATACATATCCAAAATTTTAAGTTTCAAGATTTGTGAATAACAGCGTAATATTAATAATATCAGTAATTCAGGGAAGCTAAAAGCTAATACAATACTGTAATTGTAACTCGAAACTCCTATACCTTATATACCCGGCATAGCAGTGCCCGTCCTGCCCACCCTCCCGTTAATGGGTCAAGAAATGCCTCGCTGTTGGCAGTTAGCACATTGGCGTTTGACTCGAAAGCTCCATGGAGTCCGGCTCCCGCAGGCTGTTCCGGGAACCACCAGCCGGATTCCGTATTGACGACGTTGCTCAGGATGCCTTCGGTAAGTCGGGCGCGCTGTTTNATCCGGCCTCTTCGTGTCTCGATCCATACCCAATCACCTTCCGCTATTCCAAGCTTTTTAGCCGTTTCCGGATGGATTTCCACCAGCGGGTCGGGATGCCTTTCCCGCATGCCGATACCCAATTGCCGGTATTCCGAATGGAACATGGGCATGAACCGTCCGCCGGTGGTCAGTATAAGCGGGTATGATTTCAGCAACTCCGGTGTGCTGACCGGGCTTTCCGGCGGTTCTTCATAAAAAGGCAGCGGGTCGTAACCAAGTTTTTCCAGAATGGTACTGTAAAGCTCGACCTTGCCGGTTGGTGTTGGAAAACCTTTATCTTCGTATCTTTTGTATTGACGTGTTTCTTCCCTGATAAAACCGGTATTAACAAACTCTTCATAAGATATTCCCAGCGGGTGCAGTTGGTACTTTATCACATCTTCTTGTGTCTCCCAGGGCCAGTACTCACCCTGTCCCATTCTGATCGCCAGTTCGCGCCAGATCTCGTAATCGTCTTTGCGTTCGCCAAGAGGCGGGACCGCACGTTCACCGCCGAAAACTACCTCGGAGAAGTCTTCATACGTCGAGCCGAGTGGTTTCTCCATCCAGCTTGCGGCCGGCAGCACGTAATCAGCAAGCTCTGCGGTAGGTGTAAGCCAGAAGTCGTAAACGACACTTAGCTCCAGTTTCGGGCTTTTCATCGCTTCGTATGCGGAGTGTGTATTGGCCGACCATTGGAGGGGATTGCATGCCCAGCTAATCATAGCTTTTACCGGATAAGGTTTGCCATCGAGGATAGCATTCCAAACCAGCGGTGGAGTAACGCCGACACGGTGCATTGAAGATTCCGGTTCGCCCCAGACTCTCTTAAAGTTTGGCGAAGTCAAGTCGTAGCCCTGCCATGTCATTAATTTGTATTTATCCGTACCGAGCTGTTTTCGCTTCTGGTCTGGAGTCAGTTTATCTAACAGCTCGAGCTGTGATTCACGGATGAATTTCTTACCGTCGATTACCGGACCGACCCCTGTAACCAGGTCTCCGCCCTGGATATCGAGATTGCCGGTGATAGCCCGCAGAGCAATACGGGACTGCTCCACGCGGGTGCCGTTCCGTCCTATCTGATCGGTAGCCAGGCCGCGTACCAGGCTGGCCGGAGCAGTGTCGGCATACATTCTTGCGGCAGAAATTATCTGTTCGGCAGACAGACCGGTTATGGAAGCTACTTTATCCGGAGTGTAGTCCCTGACACGCTCGACAAGCTTTTCAAAACCATGCGTCCATTTGGCAACGAATTCTCTGGCATAAAGCCCCTCGTTAATGATGACGTTCAACCAGCCCATAGCCAGTGCACCGTCCGTCCCCGGCCGCAGTTGCAGCCATATATCGGCCATCTCCGCGACACGAGTCCGGCGCGGGTCGATGACGATTATCTTGAAGTCTCCCTTTTCACGTCGCCTATTGATTGACGCCATCATTCGTGACGAGGATTCGGCCGGGTTTTGCCCCCACAGTACCAGACACCGGGTTTTTGAGAACGGCGGTACGGTTAAAATGCCGCCGATAACAGCCATGGCAAGTGAGTTGCAGTTAAGCATGCAACTGATGCCGGGGTGGGTAACGTTTTGCGGATTGCCGAACAGGCTGCAAAAGCGTGAGCGTGCCCAGAAAGGCCCGCTGCGATATGTTCCCTCTGCGATAACAAGACTCTCCGGACCATAAAGTGATTTTAACGCTTTAAGTTTGCATGTAATCTCATCCAGGGCGGTATCCCAGCTGATGCGTTTCCATTTACCTTCGCCGCGTTCGCCGTCTCTTTTCAGCGGATACATCAACTGATCGGGATGGTACAGCCATTTAATGGCGTAGCCGACCCTTTCACACACATGACCCCGCGTATTCTGGTTTTCACGGTTAGGCTCGACTTTAGTAATTTTCCCGTCAATAATGTGTACCAGCACGCTGCAGTTTGAATAACAAAAGGTACAGGCGGCTTTTTTAATTATTTCTTGAGCGGTAATATTAGTCATGGTCTCTCCCTTCCTGTGGTGACTTCCATATTTAATTTTATGCCTGCCGGGGAAAAGGAACAAGTAGCAGGCAATACTAATAAGGTTCACCGGGAATTGAGTGCAATTTTTGACATTGCATGTGAGAATGTATTACAATCTGCATTCAGCGTGTACCCCTCTGTAAATTCACCACTCAGAGGTACCCGGAGTCTTTTTTACATCGGAGGTCAGCCATGCCCAAATTCCCGGAATTTAAAAATATCGAATTAATGGACAAGGAGTTATTTAAAAAGGCTATCTGGGAATATCAACCTGAAACGTCGGATATTACCTATACCAATCTGTTTATCTGGAGAGCTCACTACGATGTCCTGTGGACCCAGTATAAAGACTGGATATTGGTCGTATATGAACGTGCCGGCGCCGGATTACCTCCCATCGGACCGCCGTCCCGGGAAGAACCGACTCGCGTGTTCCTGAATCATTTAAGGGCTATATATGGAGAGGAAGCCAGGCTGGAAAGGGCAGATAAAACACTGGTCGCTGAGCTGAGTGCAAGTCCTGATTTTGTTATCGAATCTACCCGAGACCATTTCGATTATGTGTATCGCAGTGAAGACCTGATCAAGCTTGCCGGCAGGAAGTATGATGCCAAACGCAACCATCTTAACATGTTCCGTAAAAATCCATTTACTTACCGGCCTATAATTACCTACCAGGACCTGACAGGATGTTTGGAAATGGCTCACCGCTGGTGCAGTGTTCGCAAATGCGATGAAAACATGGATATGCATGACGAATACCTGGCGGTGATCAATGCCCTGAATTATTTTACGGAATTAGATCTCACCGGCGGCCTCATCGAGATCAATGGCAAAGTAGAAGCATTCACGATAGGAGAACCTTTAAACAAAGACACCGCTGTTATTCACGTGGAAAAGGCAGACTCGGAAATACGCGGGTTATACGCGGCAATCAACCAGCAGTTCGTTGAACATGCATGGTCGTCCGTTCCCTGTATTAACCGGGAGCAGGACCTCGGCGAACCGCATCTGCGTAAAGCTAAAGAGTCATACTATCCCGATCATATGGTTGAGAAGTATAGAATAAGATTTAAGAGCTAGGATTTAAGACTTAAGAACGCATTGGAGATCCATTAATCATAAATCTTAGGTCATACGTCATCGTCCCACCTTGTCCTTATGGTACCCGATGCCGTCGATTATCACCCGGATATCGCTTTCCTGTTTCAGTATTTCACCGGCTAAAACCGCTCCGGGTAGTGCTTTAAGCAGTCCGGTGACATTCTCCGGTGCGGTAATTACCACCATACCGATGCCCATATTAAAAACGTGGAACATTTCTCCGGTGTCGACATTGCCTTTTTTTTGCAGAAGCGCAAATATTGGCGGTACCGGCCATGTCTTACTGTCGAACCGTGCCATCAAACCTGCAGGTAACACGCGCGGGACGTTACCTATCAAACCGCCTCCGGTAATATGTGCCATACCTTTTATTTGTGAGAGAAGTGGTTTTAGCTGGTTATAATAGCAGGTATGAGGTTCCAGTAAAGCTTCACCGGCAGTACATCCGAGCTCCGTGTAATAAGTGTCGAGAGCGGCTTTCGTTTCTCCAATGACCTTACGTGCCAGTGAATAACCGTTGGTATGCAAGCCGTTAGACCGTAAACCAATTATAGCATCCCCGGCTTTTATGTCTCTTCCCATTATAATACCGTCTTTTTCCACAGCCCCTATGACGAATCCCACCAGATCGTAATCATTGCCGGAATACATCCCCGGCATTTCCGCGGTTTCACCGCCTATGAGGGTACAGTTGACCTCACGGCATGCCCGGGCGAGTCCTTTAGCTATAGATTCAACTGTTTCAGGAACAAGTTTGCCCATAGCGATATAGTCCAGGAAGAACAACGGATCGGCACCCCCTGTAAAAATATCATTAACGCTGTGGTTAACGATATCGATGCCGACGGTATCATGCTTATTCAAAGCTGCGGCAATCTTGAGTTTGGTCCCCACACCATCGACACTGGACACCAGGACAGCTTGCCTGTAACCTTTCAACTCGAATAGACCACCGAAAAAACCGACACCGCTGAGTACCTCAGGACGGTTGGTCGANTGAGCAATCTTTCCGATTATTTTTTTAATTCGNGCAGCATTATCGGTATTCATACCGGCGCTGGCATACGACTCTTTCAAAATACCACCTCCGGANAGTTATATTGTATGATTCAGACTCATGATAACAAAACAAAATGAGAAACCGCAATGATGGAACTCAAATGCCATAGCTTAAAGATCAAAACCACATCTCAAATCTTTTAAGGATTCCGCGAAAGATTGAATAAAAATCCCCCTATTTCCCCCTTTAGAAAGGGGGAGCTGCTTTGAATTCGCTATCTTTCAGAAAAGGTGGAGTTACCTCGAANTCCCTCCCTTTTCTAAAGGGAGGTTAGGAGGGATTTCATAAATATTCTTCCTGTAAACTGATAACTGCATACTGATTACTAAAAACTTCAGTTATGACTTTTGCTCTTTGATATTTGAGTTATCCTTTAGGGCTGCTTCCAGTTCTAACTCCAGGTCTTCAAGCTCCTGCCACATATGTGGAGGAACAGAGTGTTTCGGCCAACGGGCTTTTAGATCTTCAATCTTCTTTTTGATTTCTTTTTCTTTCGCAGTATCCATTATTTTTTGAGTCCAAATAAAAAATATTGACCGCTACAGATTACACAAGATTAAATCCCTCATCCTCCCTTTTCGAAAGGGAGGGATAATGTAATCTTACTTCTTCGATAGCTTTTGCGGTTGGTTTGAGATATTAAATTTTCACTTTTCAAAATACTTACGGAGGAACTTGAAGGATTCTCTTTAAGGAAAAATGATATGGGAGGGGATGCCCGGTTATTTAATGGTCTGTTAACGGCGTTCGGCGGTCAATGAGGTAGGAACCTTCGATTCCAGTGCAAGCTTATCCATCTCAAGCTGCACGGGTATAGGATAGTCTCCGGTGAAACAAGCCAGGCATACATTCTCACGCGGCAGGCCTACAGCTCTAATAAGTCCATCAATACTTAAATAGCCCAGTGAGTCAGCTCCTATATAGTCTCTGATCTGAGGGATAGTCTTTTGAGCGGCAAGCAGTTCCCAGCGTGTCGCCATATCAACCCCGAAGAAACAGGGGAAGCGGATAGGCGGAGCACAGATACGCATATGGACTTCTTTAACACCGGCACGCCTTAGCATCCTGATGACCTTTGGCGTAGTCGTACCGCGGACGATACTATCATCAACAACTACCAGTCGTTTACCGTCCAGCAGTTGAGGTAGTGGGTTAAATTTGACTCTCACACCAAGGTCGCGGATACGCTGGTCAGGTTCAATGAAGGTCCGGCCGACATAACGGTTTTTCAGCAGGCCGTCACCGAAGGGAATCCCGGACCGGTGTGAATAGCCGATACCAGCCACTGTGGCAGAATCGGGTACACCCATTACCAGGTCGGCAGCCACCGGGTATTCACTGGCAAGCTCTTCACCCATCGCCAGTCTGGCAGAGTATAGAAGCCTGTCGCTGATAACGCTGTCAGGACGTGCGAAGTAGATATACTCGAATATACAAAGAGCTTTACGAGTACTGGGTTCGTGGTAGCTCCTGAGGCCGTTTTCATCGATTGCTACAATCTCACCCGGTTCTACTTCACGGACAAATGTGGCACCGATATGATCGAGAGCACAGGTCTCTGAGGCAATAACCCAACCATGATCAATCGTGCCCAGACATAAGGGCCTGACACCAAATGGATCACGGACTCCGTACAGGGCGTCTTTTGTCATTATTGTCAGAGAATAAGCGCCCTGGAGCCGGCGCATGGCATACCGGATTTTATCGACAAAGCTTTTCTCTGACGAACACATAATTAAACTACCGATGACTTCAGTATCTGTAGTGGATTGGAAATGGCATCCATTATTAGAGAGTTCCTGGTATAAATTTTCCGAGTTGACGATATTGCCGTTGTGGGCGATCGCTATTGATTCTGAGGAGTCACCCAACAATATGGGCTGCGCATTGCAGATACGTGAAGAACCTGTAGTAGAGTAACGGTTATGACCTATGGCTATGTGTCCTCCCTTGAGTTGTCCCAGCGACTCTTCACTGAAGACCTGGGAGACAAGCCCCATGCGGGCGTATACCTGTAACTTCTTGCCATCGGAAGTCGCAATACCCGCGCTTTCCTGCCCGCGATGTTGTAATGCGAATAAAGCGAAGAAGGTGAGACGGGCTACGTCCTCATGGTGAGAATAGACACCAAAAACGCCACACTTTTCGTGCAAAGTGAACCTCTTGACGAGTTAACCCCGACACCTTAATTATAGGCCATTCTCAAGGCTGAGGTCAATTTGACAGAAATAGATTGAGAAAAAAGATTTACAATATGTGAAGAAATGTATCTATAAATCTTTAACCTAATTTCCCCATTATTTAATTTCTCTTTATGTATTCAAGAGCGTTTTCCGCTGCCATACGGCCGGAGTTGACAGCAAACCCCATGTAATTTGCAGCTAAAGTGATATAACAAACATCATAAAGACAATTGGAATCGTTGCCGGTAGCGTATAAACCTGGAATAGCTTTGTCGTCCTTGTCCAGTACCTCGATCTTTTCATTGATCTTGATGCCGCCTACCGTTCCATAGCCACCCGGGAAAAATCGGGCCGCGTAGAATCTGGGTTTCTTGAATGTCCGGAGGTATTGTGGGTCTTTATTGAACTGGTCGTCGTGTCCCTCTTCGCAGAACTTATTATACTCTGCTACGGTCTTCTGTAGACCTTCCGGGTCGATGCCCGTTTGTTCACAAAGTTCCTTGATCGAGTCAGCGACGTATACCCATTTATAGCCGTATTCCTGTATGTCTTTGATATTATCATCCAGATTATCGTGCTTAAAAAGCGTTGGCCGTGACTGACCGGCATCAGAAAATATTTCCTCCTTAGACCGATCGTAGAATTTTTTCGTTTCCCCGTCGAAGATCATAAATGCCGCCCTATCTTTCTGGATAGAGATAATATTACCGACACTTTGATGACCTCCGTGAAGATCTTCAGGAACGAAACGCTTTCCTTGAATGTTGACCATGATATTATAAGGTCTGGCAAAAGCTCTCAATTCGGGAGTCGTACCTCCCCCGCCCTGACAGGGTGGGGCCAGATGATGCATCAATTGAACGTGCATATCGGAAGTAGCCGCACCGGCTTCCCATGCCATGCGGATACCATCGCCTTTAACGCCCAGAACTTTGATCATAAACAGGTCCTTGCCTTCTTCGTAGCCCAGATACTGTTTAATCATAGCGGGGTTATCACCGAAACCACCGGTAGCGATAATCACCGCTTTTGCATCGACTTTGATTTCAGTGCCGCTGCTGTCTTCAGCTATCACACCGGTAACCCTGCCGCCACGTTTGATGATTTTTTTAACCGGGGTTTTCAGCATCAACTGGACGCCGGCTTCGCGGCAACGTTCTGTCAGTACCTTCATCAGGTGACTGCCGGCACCCCAGGTGATATTGATGTTATGCTTATTAGGTTGCGGTGGTGCCACAACCTGATGTGGAGTATTGAAATTCATACCGGGTTCCTGAGGTGGCGGCGGTGGAGACTTTGTAGCCTTCCCATCACCTTTAGGTGCTCCCGGGGGGCCTGACATTAACGAAAACTCGACGCCCTGTTCTTCCAGCCAGTCAATCGTACTGCCTGCCTTATCGTAAAAAGCCCTGACCAGATTGCTGTCCACTCGCCAGTGTGTCCAGTCCATGTGGAACTTGAAAGCATGTTCTTTGGTCGTTACAGGAGGGTGCAGTTTCTGCAGCCTGCTTTCAATACCCAGTACCTGATTAGCACGGCTGCCGGCACCCCCGGTAATACCTTTTTTCTCAAACAGTATTACTTTGGCACCGCCCTGCGCCGCTGTTAAAGCAGCCGGGAGTCCAGCCGTTCCGCCGCCGATGACTACGATATCCGCAGACAAATTTTTCATCTTTCGTACTCCATGAAAATTACAATACTATTACATCACCAATGTAAATCTATTCCGAATATTCTCTCCTTCAATAAGGACAAATGTGCATTCTAATATATTACATGATTAAGTATTATTTTTCTACC
>JGI20214J51650_10001813_pt1 | contig 13581 bp, 14 predicted proteins | sample WetSurMetagenome_FD_51650 | JGI IMG/M metagenome (IMG submission 51650) | reverse complement strand
TTCATCCCGGTGATCGTCATGGGCGGCATCCTGGCGGGCATCTACACCACCACCGAGGCGGCGCTGATGGGCGCCCTTTACGTCATCGTCATCGAGATGTTCTACTACAAAGCCTTCGGCCCCAAAGCCCTTTTCTCCATGCTGGTCGAGTCAGCCAAGGTGACCGGGGTGGTGGTCATGCTCATCGCCACATCCCTCATGCTCACCTACGTCATCGTGCTCTCCAAAGTCCCGCAGGCGCTGCAGGCCAGCCTGGTCCAATACATCCCCAACGGGCATCTTGCGCTCATAGTGATCACGGCCATCCTGCTCGTCACCGGGTGCTTTTTGGACCTCACCCCGTCGCTGCTGATCTTCACCCCCATTTTTTTCCCCTTCGCCACCAACCTGGGGGTGGACCCGGTTCAACTGGGGGTGGTCATCACCATGGTCCTGGGCATCGGCCTGTTCACGCCGCCGGTGGGGCAGACCCTCTACATCTCGGCTCTGGTGGCGGATGCGCCTATCGAGGTCGTCAGTCGGGACATCATGTGGTTTCTGGCTGCGATCGCGACGGTCATCCTGCTGGTCATTTTTTATCTGCCGGCTACCTCCTGGATGGCCGCCATGTAGCGGCACCTATCGAATTGTCTAAATCAACGCAAAAGGAGAATGTTGCATGATCATCGACAAAGAAAAGTGCATCACCTGCGGGCAGTGCGAGGTCTATTGCCCGGTGGGAGCCATCACCATCGGCGATGAATATGCCGAGATCGATTTCGACGAGTGCACCGAATGCTACAACTGCCTCAGAATGGCCGAATGCCCGGCCGATGCCATTTACCAGCAGAAGCTCGAATGGCCGCGTACCGTGCGCAGCGTTTTAAGTGACGTTCTGACCATCGCCCCGGAGTCAGGGATTTCCGGGCGCGGGACTGAGGAAATGAAGACGAACGAGGTCACCGGCCGCTTCAAGCACGGATGGGCGGGCGTGGGCATCGAGGTCGGGCGGCCCACGCTGGGCGCGCGGTTTTTCGACGTCGAGAAAATCGCAATGGCCATGGCAAAACTGGGGGTCGAGTTCGAGGCCTGCAATCCTACCACATCGCTGATGTCCGACGTCAAAACCGGGAAATTCAAGGACGACGTCTTAAACGAAAAGGTGCTCTCGGCGATCATCGAGTTTTCGGTGCCGTTGGCGAAACTCGACGAGGTTTTTGTCGGGCTCAAGGAAGTGAGCCAGCGGATCGAAACCGTCTTCTCGCTCTGTGTCGCCTCACGGGTGGCCCCCGACGGGAACGTCCCCACCCACGACGTCATGCGCAAGAGCAGCATCTGGTTTGCGCCCAATGGGAAGACCAACGTCGGCTTGGGCCGACCCATGTTCAAGGAGGACTAATACAATGACTCACACGCTTCACCGGGTGGGCACCCCCGAGGCTTTGAGCCGGGACTACGTCCTGCTCTTCATGCCGTCAAAGGATATCAACCACGTCGGATCAGGACCCAAGCTTAGGCAGCTGCTGGAAATCAGCCAGAAGAACGGGGCCATCCGGATCGGCGACTGCCGCCTGGGCAACGAATACTACCAGGGCGGCGTTGATAAGCTCTTGAAAAATGTCGAAGACCGCGCCGTGGTGCACGCCGTGTTCAACGACCCGGAGAAAATGACCGCCGCCCTGAAGGAAATCAAGGCGGCGGGTTTGGGGCTGTCGGTCGTCGTTTCCGGCCTTTTCGACAATGTGCGCGAGTGCTGCGGCAAGGCCGGGCTGACCCCGCACACGGTCAACAACACCCTGGGGCGCTGGGGGCGTACCGACCGGCTACCGCCGCAGAACGTTTTGGAGCTGAACACCATGTGCGGTCACGGGATGGTCACCGTGAAGCTGATCGAAGACACGGCAGCCAAGGTCAAAAGCGGGGAAATGACCGCCGAGCAGGGCGCCGAGCGCCTGTTCAAACCCTGCATGTGCGGCATCTTCAACGCCGATCGGGCGGCCGGCCTGCTGAAGGCCATGGCGGCGAAGTGAGCAGCGATTCGGCGAGTCGAGGAATACAGCCAACCCTAAGGGAGGTCGAGATGAAATTCGCTCATTACGCCGACGAGTCACACCCGGCGCACGGGATGGCATTCGATATCGTTGGTAAAGGCCGGGCAGACGTTGGCGCCATGGTAAAGGCATTCAGATTAGTAATTCGATTAGCAGGCTGCTCACATGGGGTGAGCAGTTGACCGCAATAAGGAGGGAGTCAACATGAGGTTGCTGAAACGTCTGATTGCTGCCGTTCTGGTCGTTGGCGCCGCGAGCTGGGCGCAGGCTGAGACGATCGAAATCAAGCTTGGCCACATCAACCAGCCGGGATCGCTGATCGACATCGAGAGCCAGGAATTCGCCAAGCGGGCCAACGCAAAACTGGGCGATAAGGCTAAAGTGGTGGTTTACAACTCGGCGCAACTGGGGAACGACAAGGACCAGGTCAACCGCCTGAAGCTGGGCACCCAGCACATCGCGCTGCCGTCCTCCCTCATGACCTCGATCCTCAGCATGGCGGGTGTTTACGACATGCCCTATCTCATTCGCGACCGCAAGCATGCGGATCTCGCTCGTGACACCGTCATCCTGCCGGCGATCAACCCGCCCCTGGAGAAAAAAGGATACAAGGTCATCGCCATGTGGGAAAACGGCTTCCGACAGATCACCAACTCCTCGAAGCCGGTCAACACGCCGGCGGACCTCAAAGGCATCAAACTGCGTGTTCCCGAAGGTGAATGGCGCTTCAAGATGTTCCAGGCATACGGCGCCAATCCCACCCCGATGACCTTCAACGAGGTGTTCGTGGCATTGCAGACCAAGGTCATCGACGGTCAGGAAAACCCGCTGGCCCAGATCTACAGCGCCAAGCTGCAGGAGGTCCAGAAGTACCTTTCGCTCACCAACCACGTCTACACCCCGATGTACGTGACCGTCGGCGTGCAGAAATGGAACACGCTGCCGGCGGACGTNCGGANAATTCTCGAAGACGTCGCGGTTGANATCCAAGACTTCTCGGCCCGGACCGGCGAGGCCATGGACAAGGAGATCATCGAAAAACTCAANACCGCCATGGTCGTGAACGTGGCCGACCGCGAGGCCTTCATCAAGGCGAGCGCCCCGATCTACGAAGAGTTCGGGCAGAAGGTGCCCGAGGGAAAGAAACTGGTCGAGGACGTTCTCGCCCTCGGAAAGTAAGGTGGCGGCGATGCAACGCATCAAGAATTTTGCCGACCGCAGCCTGGAAGCGATTGTCCTCACCCTGATGGCGTTTCAGGTGGTGGTGGTGATCCTGGGCGTGAGCTTCCGGTACCTGGGCAGCTCGCTCGTCTGGTACGACGAGCTCGCCTCCATCCTGCTGGCATGGCTGACGTATTTCGGAGCCGCCCTCGCGGCTCTGCACCGCGGTCACATCGGGTTTTCCGGCCTGATGAAATCGCTCCCACCCGTGTGGAAGCTCCCGTTGTACATATTGGGCGAAACCCTGGTGATCGGGTTCTTTGCGGTAACGTTCTGGTACGGCTACGTGGTATTGGGCGTCATGGACGACGAGTACCTGATCACCCTGCCCTTCATTCCGACCATCCTGGTGCAGGCGATCATCCCTATCGGCGCGGCCCTCTTCATCGTGGCGGAGCTCCTGAGCATCGGGGACGGGTGGAAGAAGATTTCCCCATCAGAGCGCACTTCCACGGAGCAGGTTTCCGGACTTGTGGCGGACACGGAGTAGACCATGATCGAAACCGTTGTGTGGATGATCTTCCTGATGATCGCGCTCATGCTCATCAACGTGCCGATCGCCATCGGTTTGGGGGTGGTGTCGGTCGTGGCCATGGCGACGATGCAGGGCGCGGACGCCCTGACCAACCTGCCGATCGTCATGTACCGCGGGGCGTCCAATTTCCCGCTTTTGGCCGTGCCGCTGTTCATCGTCGCCGGCGCGATCATGAACGCAACCGGAATTTCGAAGCGCCTGATCGCCTTCACATCGGCGGTCCTCGGCTGGATGCGCGGCGGGCTCGCCATGGTCACCACCGCCGTGTCGATGTTTTTCGCCGAGATCTCCGGCTCGGCCGTGGCGGACGTGGCCGCGCTCGGGACCATCTTGATCCCGGCCATGACGCGCAAGGGCTACCCCGGAACATTCGCGACAGCGGTCACCTCCTCGGCCGCCACGCTGGCCGTCATCATCCCCCCCTCCATCCCGATGGTGCTCTACGCCGTCATGGCCAACACCTCGGTCGTCAAGTGCTTTGTCGGCGGCTTCACCCCGGGGGTGATCGGGGGCCTCATGATGATGGCGCTCTCGTACGGTTTCGCCCGTAAATACAACTACCCCCGGGAGGAAAACTTCCGGATGAAGCGAGTGTGGGAGACTGCGAAGGATGCTTCCTGGGCCTTCCTGCTGCCGTTGATCATCCTGGGGGGGATTTTCAGCGGGATCGTGACCGCGACCGAGGGGGCCGGGTTGGCCGTCGTAGCGGCTATCGGCGTCGGACTGATCTACCGCGAATTCGACATGAAACTCATGCGCCAGGCCCTGATGGAGGGCGGCATCCAGACGGCGGTCGTGATGGTGCTGGTGGCCACGTCGGCGGTCCTGAGCATGGTCCTGACCGAGCTCCAGCTGCCGCAGAAGCTGGCCCAGTCGATGATGCACTGGACCAGCAACAGCTACCTCGTCCTGCTGATTCTCAACGTCTTCTTCTTCATCCTCGGCTGTTTCCTGCACTCGGCAGCAGCCATCATCCTGACCGTCCCGATCGTCATGCCGCTCGTCAACGCCGTCGGCATCGACCCGGTGCACTTTGGAATCGTGCTCACCATCAACCTGGGAATCGGGCAGCAGACGCCGCCGGTCGCGAGCGTCCTCATCACCGCCTGCGCAATCTCCAGGGAGGACATCTGGGAGGTCACTAAGGTCAACATTTGGTACATCGGGGTGATGATCATAGTCCTCCTGCTCGTGACCTATTTCCCGATGGTGAGCCTGTGGCCGCTTAAGATCTTTTACTAGCACTCGAACCGATATCAACCAACACAACACCACAACCACCGTATTCGGGAGAACGACGATGGCTAAGAAGAAACTCATGATTCACGACTTTTACCAGATGAAACGGGAGGGCAAGAAAATCACCTGGGTGACCTCCTATGACTTTCCGACCGCCCAGTTCGCAGAGGCGGCCGGGCTGGACATGATCCTGGTCGGAGACTCCCTCGGGATGTGCGTGTACGGCTATCCCGGCACGGTCCCGGTCACGATGGATCAGTGCGTCCTGCACTGCGACGCGGTCCGGCGCGGGGCGCCGAACACATTTGTCATCGGCGACATGCCGTTTCTCTCCTACCAGGTGAGCGACGAGAAGGCCGTCGAGAACGCAGGCCGATTCCTCAAGGAAGCCAATGTGGACGCGGTCAAGCTCGAGGGCGGGACCCGGGTGGCCGGCCGAATACGGGCGATCGTGGAAGCGGGCATCCTGGTGGTGGGGCACATCGGGCTCACTCCGCAGAGCTCGGGCATCCTGGGCGGGCACAAGGCCCAGGGCCGCGCGGCCGACGCAGCGAAACTCGTGGTCGAGGACGCCCTCGCGGTTCAGAACGCCGGCGCCCAGATGATCCTGGTGGAGGCCGTGCCGCCGGAGGTCACCCGGTACATTCACCAGGTGCTTTCGATCCCGGTCCTCTCGATCGGCGCCGGGCCTCATTGCGACGGTCAGTTGCTCATCGTCAGCGATCTCATCGGCCAATTCCAGGCGTTCACGCCCAAGTTCGTCAAGAAATACTGCAACGTGGCCGAGGTCGTCACGAAGGCCTTGTCCGACTACTGCAAGGACGTGCGCGAAGGCGCCTTTCCCGGGGAGGAGCATTGCTACCGGATGATCGAAGGCGAAGAGAAAAAGTTCATGGAGCTCATGAAGCGCAGATAGTCGACCGTGCGGCGTTCAGAACGAAATGGCCCCAGGCGGCAGTTTGCCTGGGGCCATTCCGTACTTTCTGCGGGTTCGCCTGTATGCCGTGCCGGACAAGGTGTGATTCAGGGAGGCATCGAAGAAGAGGAAGACGGAGATGAATTTTGAGCTGCTTTTGGAATCCGCCGGGAACCGCAGGGTCCGGGCTGCACTCACGGGGGCCGGTGACTTCGGGAGCTCTTTCCTTTTTCAGGCCCTGCGCATGTCGCGCCTCGACGTCCCGGTCGTGATCAACCGCACACCGTCCCGCGCGGTGAACGCATACGTGGCGGCCGGCGTCAGTCCGGAAGACGTGGTTGTTTGCGAATCCGCCCAGGCAGCCCTCGGAGCCTTCGAGTCCGGCAAACGCGTGGTGGTCGCGGACAGCGATTTGGTGAAGGACCTGCCTCTCGACGTGCTGGTGGAGGGAACGGGGCATCCGGAAACCGGGGCGCTGCACGCTATGCGCGCCGTCGAGAGCGGGTGGCATGTCGTCATGGTTTCGAAGGAGGTGGATTCGGTGGTCGGGCCCGAACTCGCTGCCCGGGCGGCCGCCAGCGGCCGGGTCTACACGCCGGCCGAGGGCGACCAGCCGAGCCTCCTCATCGGCCTGATCTCCTGGGCCCGGGTGCTGGGGCTGAAGATCCTGTCAGCCGGCAAGTCCAGCGAATACGATTTCGTCTACGACTCGGTCCGCCGCACCGTCACATCGAACGAAAAAATTATTTCTGCCGCAGGGTTGGCGGATCTCTGGGATCCACCGGGCGTGCACCCGGAGGACCTGTGCCGGCAGCGGGGTAGGCTGCTGTCAGACCTGCCCCAGCGCGCCGTGCCGGATCTCTGTGAGATGGAGGTGGTGGCTAATGCAACCGGGCTGAAGCCCGATACGCCATCCTTTCATGCGCCGATCGCCCGCATTGTCGAAGTGCCGGATTTCCTCTGCCCGGCCGAAATGGGCGGGGTGTTGCACGGCACGGGCCGCCTCGACATTTTCAACTGCCTGCGCCGGACCGATGAGGCAAGCATGGGCGGCGGGGTCTTTATCGTGGTCGCGTGCGAGGACCAGGCCACATGGCACATGCTCATGAAGAAGGGGCATCCCTGTAACCGGAACACCCGCTGCGCTATGCTCTATCACCCGGCGCACCTGCTGGGGGTCGAGGCGCCCATCTCGGTGCTGCTGGCCGCGTACCTCGGGATGCCGACCGGCGCCGGCCGCCCGAGGCCGGTTTGCGATCTGGTCGGAAGGGCCACGCGCGACCTGCCGGCCGGTTTTGTGCTGGAAATGGGGGGCCATCACCACACGATCGAGGGTGTGGAGGGCCGGTTGGTCGATGCCATTCCCATGCAACCTGGAAATCCCGCTCCGTTCTACCTGATCGCAAACCGCCGCCTGCTCCGACCGGTGCCGGCCGGGGCGATCATCACCACAGAAGCGATCGACCTCGGCCCCGGGTCCGTCCTGGTTAACCTGCGCAAGGCCCAGGACGAGAGATTTTTCGGATCGAGTGCTTCTATGTAAACGAGTCCGCGGTCAGGTATTGGTTCCTCGACAACTACGGTAACCAACGCAGAGGGGAGCGAATCAATCCGGCCGGAGGCCCGTTACTGTTTCGCGGGGGGGGCGTTCAATCCTCGAAGTGTGTCGTTCCCGGAGCGATGACGTCACCTGCGGCCACGACCAGCATGACTATGCACCACCTCGCCGCGGGCATTCCCCGACGGGAGGAACGATCATTTTCCTCGACTTAGGAGCATGTAGCCGCCGGCGACGATGAGGAGCAGGGGCCACCACTGGCGGAACAAATGGTCGACCCGCGGGATCAGGTTGAAATTAGACAGGAGAAACAGCGTCCCCAGAACAATCAGAATCACCGCGATGAATTTCGAACGCATAGGACCCCTGGGTGTCGATGACGATCTAACGACGTTAGCGCGCAGTCAAGACACACGTAACCATCCCATCAACTGCGGCGGGCGGCCCGCAGAGCGCATAGCTCGGCGGGCCGCCCGCTGCACAAACTTGGATCTCAGTTGATCACCTGCTTGGGTTCCTCTTCCCAACCGTCATGCAGGACGTCGCTGATGTCCGCATGGACCCCTTCCAGAAGCTCGGAGATGTCGCACAGGATCTTGCCGATGCCGCTGAAGAAACCGGCATCGAATCTTTCCTTGCACTGCTGCGGGTCCAACGACTCAAACATCTGGCCGAGGGCATACAGCCGGGAATCCAGATCCGCCACCTGGTAAAACCAGTACTCGAGTTTTTCTTTTTGCTTTTCGTTCACTTTGCGACCTCCCGTGACGCGGTGTGATGGGCGGGACAACGCTGGAAAGGTTCCTTTGCAGCGCTTGGCCTGCGCGCAGCCGCTCCATAGAGAAAACCGTGGGCGGACGGAAACGCGCGTGCCGCCAGCGGTCTCGAATCGAAGCTCGCCGAGACCCCGGCGTTCGAACCATATCAGACTAAGCGCGCGAGTCAACGGAAGAAGGTCCGAAATATCCGAAACGGATTCGGCTGCGCATGCAAAAGCCCCATGGGAAAATAATTTCCGCGGCGTAAACTAAACAGGTGGCAGTCACGTCCAATCTACACAGATTCGAGTACCGACCCGATGGCGCGGGCCGGAAAATCGTTCAACGGGAAATTCGCAAAGGAGGATTCGCATGAATTTTGTTCGGAAATCGTCGCTCGCAGCCCTTATCTGCGTGGCCTTCGTTGCGGGCATCGGCCCGGCTCTGGCGCAGCAGCCAAGCGGTACCAACGACCCCGGGATTCAGCAGCGCATGGAAAATCAGGAGAATCGCATCGACCAGGGCGTCAATACCGGGGCGCTCACTCCCAAGGAGACCGGTCGCCTCGAGGCGGAGCAGGCCCGGATCAAGCAGGCCGAGAAGCGCATGAAATCCGACGGGAACCTGACGACCCAGGAGCGGCAGCGCCTCAACACGATGCAGAACAAGGCCAGCGGGGACATCACCACCCAGAAACACGACGCCCAGACCGCGAACGTGACCCGGCCCGCGGTGCCGACGGTCCGCCAGCGCCAGCAGAACCAGCAGCAGCGCATTCAGCAGGGGGTCAGGAGCGGGGAGCTGACCCCGCAAGAAGCCGGACGGCTCGAAGCCGAGCAGGCGCGCATTCAGCAGTCCAAAGAGCGGATGAAGTCGGACGGCGAGTTGACCGGCGCCGACCGCCAGAAACTGAACACCATGCAGGACCGCTCCAGCCAGCACATTTATCGGCAGAAGCACGACCCGCAGAGCGTCCCGGTCAAGAAGCCATAAATCTGAAGTCAGTTATCTGAAAACCGCCATGGCCCTTCTCTGAAGAGGGGCCATTTTTTTTATCCGATGGCGTCCGCATAGAACTCGTTTGCCTGTTGATATCCTGCCTGTTTATGTCGCAACACGTGTTCGCGAATGTTCGGCATTTGATTCAATCCGGTATGCCCTCTATTTGTCAGGTTTGCAATTTACTTTTCGAAGAATTCGAATTAGAGTGTCTGCAGGCATTCACCGCATCCATCACACTTCGCGAAAGGAAATTCACACATGCCGAAAAAGAAAATGGGCGATCCGGAAAAGCTGATCAAGATGATTGCAGATCAAATCCCGCAAGCGGAGATCATGAAAAAAATCGGGATCAAGACATCCACCCAACTCAAAACCGCATACGCCAACGCGCTGATTGCGGCCGGCAAAGTTCCCGCCATCATGGGCGGCCGGGGAGGCCAGAAAACAGAATCCAAGAAGAAACTGGTCGGCGTGGGAAAGCGGGGCAGCATCATCGTTCCGGCGGACATGGTTGCGGGACTGGGGGTTGGGAAGAATGAGCGGTTTAGCGTCCGAAAAACCAAGGGTGGGCTGGCGCTGAAAAAAANTTGACCTCCATATCTGCGATGAAACCGGCTCCGGGGCGGGTCCGGTTTCATCGCAGGAATGCACCTGTATTTGTCGACGTTCCCGGCGTACGATGACGGCCGTTTTCCGCATAAACGGCGCGAGAAGTCAGTCTCCCCTCAGATGCAAGAGCTGTGCGCGATGGCGTGCTCGGGACACGAGGCGACGCATGAGCAACACTCGATGCATTCCCCGATTCTGGCCGGCACGGTTTTGCCGTCTTTCAGCTCATAAACCGAAGACGGGCAGACGTCGACGCACTCTCCGTGACCCACGCATGTTTAGCAGTCCACCCTGATGGTCACGACGTCGCTTTTCCATTCCCGGATGGTCATCTCCACCTCCTCCGCAGGATCAGATAGTTCGGGCCCGTTCGTACTGCTCCGGCCAGCGAATGTCCGCGTGCAGGGTTGCGGCCGCGTGCAACGGCCAGTAGGGGTCGCGCAGCAGCTCGCGGGCGAGGAAAACCGTGTCCGCCTGCTGGGTGCGCACGATTTGTTCGGCCTGCATCGGGTGGGTGATCAGGCCGACCGCCCCGGTGGGAATGCCGACCGCGCTCCGGATCGCAGCGGCAAACGGTACTTGGAAGCCAGGGCCGGCCGGAATCTCGGCGAACGGCACTAGACCGCCGCTCGAGCAGTCGATCAGGTCCACGCCCAGCTCTTTCAACATCCGGCAGAGCGCAATGGATTGCGCGAGGTCCCATCCCCCATCGACCCAGTCCGTGCACGAAATGCGCGCGAAGAGCGGCAGGCGTTCCGGCCAGGTGTCGCGCACCGCCCGAGTCACCCGCAGGGCCAGCCGCACGCGGTTTTCGAAGGTGCCGCCGTACTCGTCCGTCCGACGATTGGACAGCGGGGAGAGAAACTCGTGCAACAGGTAGCCGTGCGCCATGTGGATTTCCAAGACTTCGAAGCCCGCCGCGTGGCTGCGGGCAGCGCTCGCGGCAAACGCATCCGTCACAGCGTCGATGTCCGCGGCGGACATCGCGTGGGGGACCGGATGCTCCCCGTCGAAAGAGACGGGGCTCGGGGCCACCGGCTGCCACCCGCCGGCATCCGCCGCGAGCGGCCGCCCCCCGCGCCAGGGTGCGTCGGTGGACGCCTTGCGGCCGGCGTGCGCCAGCTGGATCCCTGCGACGCAGTCGACGCCCTGCATGAAGGCGACCGCCCGCTCGAACGCGCGGCTTTGCTCGTCGGTCCAGATCCCGCTGTCCCAGGGAGTGATGCGCCCTTCGGGGCAAACGGCCGTGGCCTCCACCATCACCAGGCCGGCCCCGCCCACCGCCCGACTGCCCAGATGCACGATGTGCCAATCGGTCGGCACGCCCTCCGCGCTCGAGTACTGACACATGGGGGAGACGAAGATGCGGTTTTTGAAACGAACCCTGCGCAGCTCGAGAGGGGAAAAGAGCTTGCTCATGAGACACTCCGCTGGATGAATTCCATTGGGCGCCGCGCTGCGAACGGAGGCACAGACGCCGTCACGGGTCGAATTGGAAACGAGAGGTGCCCGGGCGTGAAGCGGAAGCCGGAATCACCGCTGTCCGCAGGCAGGCTGGCGGGGATGGGGGGGAGGACTCAACTAACCCCTGGGTGATTCCGGCTGAGGGCCTTGAGTTCTAATTTTATTTAGAATCGTTGAGATCGGGGTGAATGTCAACATCCGCCGCGATCGGATGTGATCCGGTCACGGCGCACACTCGTTGATCGCGAAACACAAGGTGAACCAGTTGGCCGGCAGGCTTCTCACGGAATCGATGTTCTCCGCCTCGAAGCAGGCCACGGCCAGCTGGTAGGTGTGTTCGTCCAGTTCGACGTCCCGCCAGCCCAGGAAGACCAGCCGCTGGTTGATGGCGGCGCGCGTCATATGCGGTTCGCCGAAGAACACGCTGACCATCTGCTTGAGGAGGCCCGGGATCAGGCAGGTCTCCACCCCCATGTTCTGCAGGCGTTGGACCAGCATACCTTTGATCGAGCCGATTTTGCTCTCCATGCGACCTCCGGCGGCGGAGGGAAGATTCCGCCTGCGGAGAATCCTGCAAGAAGCATGCATCGCCCCCGTTGCATCACAACAGTCCGTAATTGCAGGGAAGCACTCGTTGCAGAGGAACGGAAAAAGATGTGCCAATGGGAAAGCGACTACTCAGAACTGGGGAGAGCCTCCCACAAGCACACCCTGCACCCCCGCCGCGACGAGGGAGTCGATCGCGACGCGCCGCATCTGACCCATGTGCTCATTCCCGCCGTGAAAGAGGACGGGCAGATAGTTGTCGCTGACGCCCTTGAGCAGCCCGGTTTTCGGGTCGCGTCGACTTTCGGTGAGCACCTCGACCTCGCGGCCGACGAAGCGCGAGTGGAAGGCGCTGCGCTTGGCGTGGCCGAGCTGTCGCAGGTGCCGACAGCGGGTCTTGACCACGGGGTCCGGGACCCGGTCCGGGAAATCGAAGGCGGCCGTCCCTGGGCGCGCGGAAAAGGGGAAGACGTGGAGATAGGACAGGGGCAGGGTCTCTATCAGGTCGCAGGTGTTGCGAAACGCCTGATCGCTCTCCCCCGGGAAGCCGACCAGGACGTCCGCTCCGATGGCCGCATCCGGCATGGACCGGTGGACGAGCTCGACCGCGGCCGCGAACTCCCCGGGCCGGTAGGGACGTCCCATGCGCTGCAGGACGTCCGCATCGCCGCTTTGCAGCGGGATGTGGAGGTGACGGCAAAACCGCCGCGACCCGGCGATCAGTGCAACCAGGTCGGGAGACACTTCAAGCGGTTCGAGCGAGCTCAGGCGCAGACGGACCCGCTCGGTGGCGGCCTCGAGCTCGCGCAGCAGCGCAAGCAAACTCGCGGGCGGGTCCAGGTCCTGGCCGTAGCGCCCGATGTGGATGCCGGTCAGCACCACCTCGTGGAACCCGGCTGCCGACAGATGCCGGACCGATTCGGTGATGGCCCGGGGCCCGACGCTGCGGCTGCGGCCCCGCGCGTAGGGCACGATGCAGTAGGCGCAGAACGCGTCGCAGCCGTCTTGGATCTTGACGAAGGGCCGGGTCCGGCCCTTCGCCGGGCTGACGGGAGTGACGGGTTCGTCCGGGGTCGTGGCCCCGGGTGCGGGCCCGCTCAACAGGACGGGATGCTCGCAGCCCTCCGTGCCGCAGGCCGCGATGAACTGGTCCAGTCCCGCCTTGCCGCACTGGTCGACGATGTAGTCGACTCCTTGGATCTTGGCGAGCGCCGCCGGGTCGGTTTCGGCATAGCAGCCGGTCACGGTCACGCACGCGTGCGGATGAGCGTGGATCGCCTGGCGCACGGCCTGGCGCGACTGCATGGCCGCCTTCTGCGTCACGGTGCAGGTGTTGACGACGCAGAGATCGGCCGGCTCGGACGGTCCGGCCGGCCGCCAGCCGCGGCCGGACAGTCGCGCCGCGATCGTGTCGGACTCGGCCTGGTTGACCTTGCATCCCAGGGTCACGATTCTGAAGGTCTTCACCGCTGCCTCGCAATGAAGCCGCCCCCGAGCACCGCATCCCCGTCGTAGAAAACGGCTGCCTGGCCGGGCGTAACGGCCGACTGGGGGGTGTCGAACTCCACATGCGCCGTGCGGGGGTCGAGCGGAGTCACCGTCCCCGGCGCCTCGGGTGTGCGGTAGCGCACGCGCGTGCGTGCGCGCATCGGCCCGTTCAAGGGCGGGGCGATCCAGTTGATGTCTTCGACGCGACAGCTCGC
>JGI20214J51650_10001811_pt1 | contig 13588 bp, 13 predicted proteins | sample WetSurMetagenome_FD_51650 | JGI IMG/M metagenome (IMG submission 51650) | reverse complement strand
CTTCTTCATCTGACCTGTCTTTGCTGAGGTAGAATTTATTTTTTTATCGGTCCCGTTTGTAAGGTAATGCATAATCCGGTTGATCACGATCGGGTTCTTCGGGAGGTTAATGTGACAGTACTGGTGAGATGCGGGAAGGTAATCCTCCTGCCCGGGCGAGACTGACAGAATATCCAGAGATATGCCCGGCAGGACAGATTCCCGGTGTGCTACAACGCCATCTCCGTTAAAAGTCGCCCGGTATTTTCCATCCTCCTCCTGTTCCCAGGTCTTTCCTTCGAACAGTGGGAAAAATCCGGGGACCTCTTCGGGATTTGCGGTCACGACAATCCGGTAGGTGATATCCGATCGTAATCCGGCAGTACGAAGACTGCGTATGACCGGGCTTTTGGGCCGGACATCCTGAACGAGACGGTCAGCGGCAGGATCAAAACCTGGCGGGACAAAAACACCGGTGAGCCTGTTGATGATCTCTGCACCATGCCGTGGATCGTTGAAGAGCTCTGCGAGCGCTGAGCCGTTATTGGGCGGCCCAAGACCAATGAGCTGCCTCACTGCCAGTGATCGTTCTGTTCCATCGATAACCTCGAGAAGGTAACGGACAATACAGGTCCCGATAGAATGGCATACTATATCGAGTGGTCCAGACCAGCCGGTCTCATTCCGGACTCCGCGGAGAAAATTACGGAGTGATTCTGCAATTTCCGGCAATGATGACCCCTGCATTCCCGTATGATCAAAATTTTTATACGGGATATTTGCAGCTTCAAGACGAACAACCAGCTGTTTCCAGACACCGGGGTGACTGTTCCACCCGTGCACGAGGATGACGGGGTTCTGATCACGATTCATCGAAGTACTATTCGAGACCGTTAACGAAAAGAGTATGCAATCCGGGGGTAACTGCATGGAAAAAACAGACTCACATACCGTCAACGGTCGTCAATACNTGTGTTTTCAATAATCCTCATAACCGGGAACACCAGAAGGCAGGCAACAAAGACGGGGGTCGCTGTTTCCTCATAAAGGGAGGCCCGGTACTGATTACGGGAAATCCTTTATGCCTTTCTTTTCCACTAATTCTGGAATACCCCGGTGAATGCATGAGATCACAGATTCCAGATAAGGCACCACTGAACGATCCGAACCGCAGACATTTTGCCAGAAGGATGGCAAAAACCCCCAGATCGTTTATCAGGGAGATCCTGAAAGTCACAGAAGATCCCTCGATTATTTCTTTTGCGGGGGGTCTTCCAAACCCTGATCTTATAGATGTTCGGGGAATCAGCCTCGCTGCAGCTACTGTGCTCGGTCGGGAAGGGAGATCAGTGCTCCAGTACTCAACAACCGAAGGCTATCTGCCACTCCGGCAATTCATTGCAGAGCGCTACAAAAAACGTCTTGGATTGTCGGTTTCACCTGACGAAATCCTGATTACCAACGGTTCGCAGCAGTGTCTCGACCTGATCGGTAAAGTATTCATTGATGCCGGAGATCATGTCGCAATCGAACGTCCGGGATATCTGGGTGCAATCCAGGCATTTTCGCTGTACGAACCGGTTTTTCACCCTGTAAATCTCGATAAGTCCGGACTCGATCCTGTCATGCTGGCCCGGGTGCTTGAAGCTCACAAGGTGAAACTCTTCTATGGCATTCCCAATTCGCAAAATCCAACCGGAATAACATATTCCCATGAAAGACGTCGTAAACTGGCATCAGTTTTTGGAACCACTACGACCCTTTTTATTGAAGACGATGCCTATGGCGAACTGAATTTTTCCGGAAAAACCCTGTCGTCCCTGCGGGAATTTTTACCGGATCAGACGATTATCACCGGATCGTTTTCTAAGATCCTGGCACCGGGTATGCGGCTCGGGTGGCTCGTGGCGCCACCGGATATTATGGAACACCTTGTCACTGCAAAACAGGCATCAGACCTGCATTCCAATTACCTGTCTCAGCGTATCGCGTTTCAATATCTCCACCAGCAGAGTATCGATGATCATATCCGGAAAATCTGTACTGTGTATAAAACCCAATGCCATCTCATGATCGATTTGATCAGGGAACAATTTCCAGAATCGGTAGACTACACGATTCCTGAGGGGGGTATGTTTATCTGGTTAACCTTACCCCACGGGATATCTTCAACAACGGTGTTTGAGCAGGCACTCAAGGTGGGTGTTGCTGTTCTTCCCGGTACCCCTTTTTATACCGATGGCGGAGGCGAAAATACAATGCGTCTTAACTTTTCCAATTCCACGGAACAAAAAATTATAACAGGAATGGAACGGTTCTCACGTGTCCTCTGCGAGCTGAAGTAATTTTTTTTCCAACAGGAGGGTAGGGGGGGCGTTACTTTTTCCTCGTCCCGGTAAGAGATCCCAGCACTCCCCGCATGATCTCCCTGCCTAACTGGCTCCCGATGGCATGAGCGGCACTTTTCGCAGCAGATCCTATGACATCTCCTGCGCCGGATGCTGCAGTTTTCTGAGGTTTTTTTACGGGAACCTCCGGGGTTTTCACCACAGCCGTTGTTTCAGCTTTCTTTTTCAACTGTTCATATGCTGATTCACGGTCAATCACGTTGATGTACACTGCCAGAAATGGTGAGTCCCTGATGATCTGACCCCGCTCATCTGGAGTCAGCGGTGTCATCCTGCTGTGAGGGGGATAGATAAGCGCCCGCTCAACGGGCGTCGGACTGCCCTGGTTGTCCAGCATCGAGATGAGCGCTTCCCCAATCCGGAGCTCGGTAATGGCAGTTACGGTATCAAAGGCAGGATTGGGTCGTAAGGTCTGGGCAGCCCCTTTCACATTTTTCTGGTCTTTTGGAGTAAATGCCCGAAGGGCATGGTGTACCCGGTTTCCCAGCTGTCCGAGAACCGGGTCGGGAATGTCAATCGGATTCTGCGTCACAAAATACACGCCAATGCCCTTTGACCGTATCAACCGGACTACCTGCACGATCCGTTCCTCGAGCGCCTTTGGGGTTTCCTGGAACAGCAGGTGCGCTTCATCAAAGAAAAATACCAGTTTTGGTTTGGGGAGATCTCCGGCCTCAGGGAACTTCTCGAACAGTTCTGACAGCAGCCAGAGGAGAAGAGTTGCATAGATTTTCGGAGACTGCATCAGGCGATCAGCGGTAAGCATATTGATCATCCCCCGGCCGGTAGCATCGGTCTTCATGAAATCAAGGACATTCAGGGCAGGTTCCCCAAAAAAGCGGTCACCGCCCTGTTGTTCGAGATTCAGGAGGGTTCTCTGGATAGTGCCGATACTCGACGGGGAGATGTTCCCGTACTCGCTTTTGAGATCTTTTGCATGATCACTGCAGTGCTGGGCCAGAGACCGTAAGTCTTTCAGATCGAGGAGCAGGAGACCGGCATCATCTGCAATCTTAAATAGTGCGGTCAGGACATCGGACTGGATATCGTTTAAATCCAGAATACGCGCAAGGAGGAGCGGTCCCATCTCCGATATGGTCGTCCTGACCGGAAGACCTGCATCACCATAAACGTCCCAGAATGTGACGGGGTATCCTTCAGGAAGAACGCCCGGAAGCCCCAGCTCTGCAGCCCGTTCAACTATCTTTGGGTTATCTCCACCCTGCTTTACCATGCCGGAGAGATCTCCCTTGATATCTGCCATAAAGACCGGTACCCCCATTCTGCTGAAATCTTCAGCGAGTACGCGCAACGTGGTGGTCTTCCCGGTCCCGGTTGCTCCTGCGATCAGGCCATGGCGGTTTGCCATTCCGGGCAGCATATAGACAGTCTTTACTCCTTTTGCAATGGGGACAGGGTCAGCAGTATCCAGCATACAAATCCTATGCACTATTCTATTGAGGACAGATATTGTTTATTCGGTTCAGGGATGAACAGATGAAAGAAAATTTCATTAAGGATGAATACCCGGGAATGATTGCGGGGTTTTTAACAATCGCCCCTACCAGATATAAGGAAAACATCTATAACGGTCATTCTGTACATACACCCGATATGCCCCCAACTCCCGGGTTAATATCATCTCTTCTCCTTGTATCTTTACCATAAGAAGAATGGTCAGAGCGAAACCGGCAAGCAGGCCTACCAATGAACCCAGCAATAAAGGAGCTCCGAAAACCATCAGAACTGCTCCAAGGTACATCGGATGCCGTACAGACCCGTATACCCCGGTCGACACGACATACCGGTTCCGATCGACCTGGATCCTGACAAGGGGAGTGGGGAACGTGTTATCGGTATATGACCGGAAGATCAGGAAAAAAGATCCCACCAACAGGACTCCTCCGAGCATGTTCAACCAGAGAGGAGAAACAGGAGACAACCCAAACCGTTTCGCATCCAGAGGCATGATGACAATCCAGCATATGAAACCGATAATAAGCCTGTAGACTACATACCAGTCCAGGGTTCCTGGGGTTATCGACGCCTGGAGCCTTCAGGCAGGTACAATCCCCGGAAAGGAGGGGGGATCAAAACGGGAAAGAAGAGGACATACAGGAATGCGAAGATGACCTTCTTCTCCATGAATAGTGTTTAGGAAGCAGGGATTTTAGTTAGTCTGCCCTTTGTGGCAGAATGATAAGGTTATCAACCAGTGCAGTGAGAACCACCAAGGGACCAGACATGTTTTACCTCTTTCAAACCTCTAACCGATTCTGATAGGCCGATCATAGAGGCAAAATGCTACAACAGGTTTCATCCATCCTTGCATAATTCAATCAAAGAATAACATCCTTTCCACCGGCATTTTCTCTCACACTAAGATCTACTGCGAATAAAAAAAAATAATGGCATTTTATCCGATTTTTAAAAATATGGATCATCTGTTTCTTTTCAGCAGGAATAAATTTCAACTATTCCTGAGCGTCGGAGTCTTTTCATCGAAAANAAAAATTTCTTCGATGTTGACCCCGAAATAGCGTGAGATTTTAAAAGCAAGATCCAGAGAGGGAATATATTTTTCTTTTTCAATGGCAAGAATGGTCTGCCGGTTAACACCAATAGCTTGGGCAAGGTGGTCCTGCGTCAGATTATGCGTAGCCCGGAATATTTTTATTTTATTCTTCATCGGTCTCAAAATCCCCGTATTTTTTCGCGTAATAAATCCTGAAACCGACATAGAGGAAGATCATGAGGCACAGGAGGGCAAGCTGGATGTATCCCATCATCCTCGGGGGTAAAAGAACAGGAGCCCGAATTGATGGTGGNTCGCGGGGAAACTCCGGAATATGAAGTATTTCCATGACGGCCCCGATGGAAAATGCACAAAATATGACCCAGAAGATCTGCATCGTCCTGACAGTAGCCTGTTCGGTGATCTTTATATCCCGTTCATCATTTATTATATCCGTTACCTTCGTCTTTGCCAGGTACACAAGAGCAATTCCGGTGATGAAAGCGATTTCAATAAGGAGGGGGGTGTGAAGTTCTACTGAGTACCAGAAAATGAAGAGCAGGGTAAGAGCAATACATCCGAATATAAGATAAAAGGTATCTTTTTTCATGCGGTCACACTTTTCATGGTCACGTTATCTTAGATTTAACCGGGATCCTTTTCCCAGGAATCATGAAATATCCAGCCAGGAGGATCTGAAGGGCTTTAATAACTAATAGGTTCTTGTTCCATTTAATTGTTGCTTATACCAGATATTTAGAAACTCTTAAATGTCAAAATGTCGTATATAAGTTACATTGCAAGTACGCAATTCGAAATAAAATATAAGGACACACCCATTATGAACCTGAATCAAAAAAAGGAGGAAATATGAAGCGAACTATGAAGAGAACATCCATCGTTTCCTGTCTGATGCTNCTGATATTGATGATATCATCAGCACATGCAGCGACGCTTACAAGCACATCAGACAGTACCTCAACCGCTTCTCAGGATGCGGCATCGATGGTGTATGTATCATCGGTAAAAATTGATCCTGAAGTTTTCTATCCCTATGAACAGGGAACGATCACCATAACCATGATGAATGCGGGCACATCCTCCGTAGGTCTCTCGAACCCGGATATCCTCAGCGAAAAAATCCACGTAATGAACAAGGACAGCTGGAGCACCATGAGTTTTATCGGGCCTGGATCAACGATAACCTACTCATTTCTGGTGAAGGCAGATCCTCCAGACGGGACGTATTTCCCTCTGTTTACGGTAAGTGCACAAAATGCCGGGAGTATCCATTACCCGCTCACCATCAAAGTGGATTCCGCGGATATTCAGGCAAGCGTCTCACAAAAGCCCGATAATTTCGCATTATCCACAAAAGATACCGTAACCCTGAATATTATCAATCCCAGGAACTCAGCGATAAAAAATATTATTGTTACCCCAACTGGTCAGGGCATTGATGTAAGCCCGTCCCAGAAATATATCAGCACACTGGATGGACAAAGTTCGATTGATATCCCGTTTTCTGTTACACCAAATCAGCAATCTATTCTCAATTTCCATATCAGCTACCAGAATGGCGATAATGATCACACTGCTGATGTTATCCTGCCAATTATTCTTGGCGATAACAAAAAAGCGGCAATTCCCGTAGTCAACAATGTTGAATTGGCATCTTCAGGTACATCCTATACCCTCACCGGAGATGTAAATAATGCAGGCATTACGGATGCGAAATCAATGGTTGTAACTGTAGGTGCACCCGCGCAGGCGGTAGAACCCTACGCCCAGTACGCTATTGGTTCACTTGCAGCCGATGACTTTTCGAGTTTCGAAATTACCTTTTCCAGCAAGGATCTGTCATCGGTACCATTGGTTATAACATGGAAGGATAATGATGGAAATTCGTTCAACATTACAAAGAACCTGAATCTCAGGACAAACGCTGGATCGGGAACCACGGGTACTCTATCAGGCAGTTCCGGAAGTTCTTCTGGCAGCGTTCCTCCAGCAACAACAGGAAGTTCCTCTGCAAGAACGAGTGGCGGTTTCAGCGGGGGTCCACCGGGAGGAGGCAGCATTTTCGGGTTTGGAGGCAGCAGGGGCGGAGGGATTAGTTCCTTTTATCCTGTCATCGCTGCCGGGATTATCATTGTAGCCGGAATCGTGCTCTGGATGAAACGGAAATGGTTTGCTGCAAAACTGAAGAGACAGTAATGGGGTGACCGCTATGAATGGTATCCCCCTTATCCGGCTTGCGGATGTTTCGAAAGTGTACCACCTCGAAAGCGGTGACTTTACCGCTCTCAACCATATCTCGCTTGATATTAATGAAGGGGAATTTGTAGCGCTCATGGGTCCCTCAGGTTCCGGTAAATCAACCATGATGAACCAGTTGGGAATCCTTGATGTTCCCACTACCGGGGAGATCTTTATCGCTGGAAAAAATGTGGCCGGGATGACCAACCTTGAACGAACCCATATGCGCAGGGATGTTATAGGCTACATCTTCCAGAAATTTTATTTAATCCCGCTCCTCTCGGCGTACGAAAATGTGGAATATCCGCTTATCCTGAAATATAAAAAAAGGGATACAACAGGGAGGGCATCGGGAGTACTCAAATCCGTAGGGTTTGACCAAGAGATGAGCGCCCACCGGCCCAATCAGCTTTCAGGTGGGCAACAGCAGCGGGTTGCCATTGCCCGGGCGCTGGTCAATGACCCGAAGATCCTCCTGTGCGATGAGCCTACCGGTAATCTCGACCGGAAGACTGGTTTCCAGATTATGGATATTCTTGTCAACCTGAACAAAGAAGGAAAGACCGTCATTCTCGTGACACACGATCCAAAAATCGCTGAATATGCACAACGGACAATACAACTCGAGGACGGGAAGGTTGTAGCATCATGAGAGATATCTTCTTTGATCTCTCGGTTCGTAGTGTCAGGCTGAATTTCCTGCGATCGCTGCTGGCATCAATCGGTATCGTAATCGGTGTTGTTGCCATTTCATCGATGGGAATGCTCGGGACCAATATGCAGCTTCTCGTAAAAGACCAGCTTACTACGGGTATCAATACAATCGCTATAACACCTGATGTAGTAAGAGCGGAACCGGGGTCACCCGTCAACTCCAATACTGGTATAACAGACATCCAGCTCAGGGATATCAGGGATGCCGCCGGAATAAATGAAGTTATTCCCATCGACAGGACCAATACCCAGTTCTCGATTGGTGACAGCGACGGCAGAGGCTCGATATACGGACTTGATCCCGTTGATATTAAAAATATCATGAATGTCTCTGAAGGGTCAACCCTTCGGGGTGAGAGTGATGCTATCGTTGGTGCAACGATTGCAAACAGGTTTAACTTAAAAATCGGGACACGGATAAAGATCGGTGAACCAAATGTCAGTGTAACCCGACCGGTAGTCCGTGTAGTCGGGATTCTCTCATCAGTAGGACTGTCATCTTCAAACGGAATAAATTCGGATAATGCCATTATCGTATCCGATACCTGGTACACTTCGGAATTTGGCGGGGGAAATATGTACGACCAGGTGAATATAAACCTGAAGGATGTCAGCACCCTGACCGAAGTTGAAGATGCAATCGATAAAAAAGTCAACCGGAATAAAGAGGTTGTCCGTATCTCAGATTCCAGTTCCCGGATCACCAGCGTTTCTTCGACGCTGAGCTCTCTCACCACGTTCATTCTTGCAATCGGCAGCATATCGCTCCTTGTCGCCGCTACGAGCATTTTCAATGTGATGATGATGTCAGTAAGCGAACGGGTCCAGGAGATTGGTATTTTGCTCTCAATCGGTACAGAAAAGGGTGAGATACGCCGGATGTTTCTCTACGAAGCGCTCATCCTGGGAATAATTGGGGGTGTCATTGGCGGCATCATGAGTGTTATTATCGGGTATTCCGTAGTCAGTGCGATGATAGGGAATACTTCGTATTTCTTCCTTCCTGAAAGCATAATCTACATCCCGGCAGGGATGCTCATCGGGATGATCGTATGTCTTATATCCGGGCTCTACCCGGCATGGCGGGCATCGAACATGGATCCGATTGATGCACTCAGGAATGAGTGAAAAAGGTCACTCAAAGATAACTTTTTTCCTATCTCCATTTTTTAGAGGGCGGATATTCCCCATGCAGTTTTTTGAGAATACATGGAGCCAGGTTCATATTCTTCGCCGGTAACCATAGGTTCGAGCATAAAGCCTATTACCGTACAACTCATGCTAGCTACTACGGGTAAGAGGTTCGCATAATGTTCCAGAAAATTGCCATCTGTATAACGATGCTCTGCGTGTTTCTCTGCGGGTGCACAACGCCGCTTTCAGAGAAAACGGGGTCCGTCAATATCACCTCCTCGCCATCCGGTGCGGAGGTCTACCTTGATAGTGATTACCACGGCACAACGCCAAATATTATCCATGCCGTTCCGGCCGGCAACTATATGATTGAGGTCCGTGAACGCGGGTACCAAACCTGGTACCAGAATATTACCGTTGATTCCGGGAGCACCATAGCTGTCTCTTCTTCCCTGGTACCTCGTGCTGTCAGCATTCCAACCAGTATCCCGACTATACTACCCATCATAACAAAACGAACAGTTCCTGAAATCCATATCGGAGGTTACTGGACCTACCCGGCAACACGGAGTTTTACCAATCCGGAACCACTCCTCGTGCATGTTGAGGGCTCCAATGTCGGCGATGCTGATGCACGGATAGTGACGACATCAGCAAATATGTACCTGAACGGCCAGCAGATCTGCTGGACGCCGGTGTATCTCGGAACAATAAAAGCCGGGGGACATGCCACCGCAGATACCATGATGCCCTGCACACTCCCCTCCGATGCCAACAGCCAGAACCTGCTCATCGCGTTTGAGAATGTGGTCGTTACTCCCTGATTTCTATCATTTTTAGGTTTTCTCTTGAGAGCAGAATAAAAAACTAGGCATCTCGGCTTTATCCTCAGGTAAGTTCCCCTCCATCTGGCTTAAAAAATTGTTTATTTCAGCATCCGGTGGAAGAAACCTGTCATCTCCGCATATGCATCTTCAGCACTGGTATCCGTAACAAGACTGCCGTTTACAACCATGAAACCGTGTGGTTTACCCTGGTATACNTTGAGCTCAAAATACTTGTCCGCGGCATCGAGTTCCTCGGTATAATTATATATCCCGTCAATCGGGCTTGCCTGATCACGGGACCCATGGATAATAAGCATCGGGTCGTTGAGTTCCTGGATATGTTCAGCAGGTGAGGTGTTATTGGTATAACCCTGTGAATACGGGAAACCGTAAAAGGCAACCCCGGCCTTAAAATCCTTTATCTGCGGGAGAAAAAGCATCGTGAACCGTCCCCCGGCACAGAATCCGGTGAGACCGATCTTCTCTGGGTCGACATCCGGGCGTTCCTGGAGTGCAACCACTGATGACCTGATCACGGCTTCAACTTCGGGATCACCGGCCTGGCGACCGAATGTCTGCCATTCCGGGGCAATGACCGTGAACCCATCGCGGGCCATGCGGTCGATCATAACCTTATATCCCGGCTCAAGACCATTGAACGAATGGATGAGCACAATCCCGGGGTATTTTCCGGGGAGAACAGGCGCAGCAACGTATGCCGGGTAGGTTTTGCCGTCAGCGACGATCGAGGTCATGTTTCCGGTTACACCTGCCGGTACCGGGGACTGGTTCCCCTGCTGTGCGGTCATACATCCTGCAGTTACCAGGATCAGTGTGCAGATGATAAGGAGTGGCATATGAGATCGATCCATTGATTTCTCACATGGGACGGTACATACATCCGGAAGTCAAAACCTTTTGCTTACTGACAGGATCTCCCCGAACGATCCGGAGGTAGTAAAAAACCACAAGGGATAACATAATCCCCGATAATAATCGGATAATCATGGCTTCCGATGCCGCAAAGAGGAATGTGCTTATCGCGTCTGCCCTCGGCTCATCTCTTGCGCCTTTCATGGTATCTGCCCTCATCGTGGCACTTCCCACCATTGGTCACGAGTTTTCTGCTGATACTGCGACACTTGGCTGGGTCACCAGCATCTTTTTTCTTGCCGCTGCGATGTTCCTTGTCCCCATTGGGAGGATTGCCGACATCCATGGGGTCAAGAAAGTATTCACTACGGGGATTCTGGTCTATTTCCTGTCAGTCCTGCTTTGCAGTATCGCACCCGATATCCGTTTCCTTATCGGCGCACGTTTCATCACCGGCATCGGGGCCGGGATGATCTTTGGAACATCCATAGCGCTCCTCAGCCTGGTCTTTTCGGAATCGGAACGCGGGAAGGCGATCGGGATCAATGTGGCAGCAATGTCAGTTGGTTTTCTTCTTGGTTTCTTTGTGGGCGGGATTCTTACCTTTTACACTACATGGAGGATGATTTTTGTACTTACTATCCCTGTCGAAATTGCGGTGATCTGGCTCATTCTGACACGGATCAAAGGCGAGTGCGAGATTACCCGGCAGAAAGGGCTTGATCTTCCGGGAATGTTCCTGTACTCCCTGGCAATTTTTCTTATCATGATCGGGTTTTCCACCTTCCCCCAGTTCAGCGGCGGGATTCTCTTTGCTGCAGGGATCGTTTGTTCCTTCCTGTTCATTCTCCATGAGTCGCGGGCGAAATTCCCGGTGGTACCCGTAGGAATACTCATGAAAAACCGGACTTTTATGTTAACAAACCTGATCGTCGTACTCTTCAATGCTTCGAACTTTGCATTTATCTTTCTCTTCACCCTGTACCTTCAGGACATAAGGGCGATCGATGCACGGGTAACCGGCCTTTTCCTGCTCACGCCGATTCTTTTCATGGCACTGCTCTCCCCGTTTGCCGGAAGATTATCCGATCGAAACGCCCCGAGGATAGTGATCGGGGGCGGTATCCTGCTCTCTTCTGCCGGCCTGGTTCTCTGTGCTTTCCTGGACAGCACCTCTTCGTTTCTTTTTATCGTTCTTGCCCTTTCATTAATCGGGGCAGGAATTGCTTTCTGCCAGTCGCCGCTGGTACGAACGAATGTCAGTTCGGTACAAAAAGAGATGTTCGGTCTCGCATCGGGCATGATTGAAACGATGCGGCTGATTGGAATGACTATCAGCATTGCCATCGCGATCATCGTATTTACTGTAATAATCGGGAACGCTCACATCACCCAACCGGTACTCGCGTTGTTTATCCGGAGCTTCCATATTCTGTTCTGGATTTTTCTGGGGATCTCCCTTTGTGGTCTCTTCGTAGTATTTTTCCTGGAACGATGAGACTCCGGTTATCATGCATTATTTTGAACCGGAAAAAAAGATGCATACCCGTCACGGTGAGAATTTTTTTACCGGGAAAAAACGGCTGGAGTTAAACAAGGCGTTCAAAATTGTTTAACCGGGTATTTCTTCAAAGAAAAACAGCTATTTCTGATACCAGGAAGTCGTGTTCGTTTTTACCTGTGCAATGAACGACGAAGACCCCCTCGGACGCCCGTTTGTGGTTTCGTGACATAAAATGCTGAAACTTTCCTGATCCGACGTGCCCCGGAGAGTCTTTTACCGGAATATCAAGTATCCGGATTTGTTTTCCGGAGGCCGCGGAGCACCGCGTTCCCAAACTCACGGGTCCCGGCCGAGCCCCCCATGTCCCGGGTCCGGATTCCTTCTGCAAGCACGCCCTGTATTGCCCCCTCAATCCGTTCCGCACCTGCGGCATCTCCACAATAGGCAAGAAGCATCCCTGCACTTCGCAAGGCTGCAATCGGGTTGGCAATATTTTTTCCGGCAATATCCGGGGCACTCCCGTGCACCGGCTCGAAAAGGGCATGGTGATCTCCGATATTGGCACTCGGCACCAGTCCCAGACCGCCGACAAGGTACGAAGCAACGTCAGACAAAATATCCCCGAAGATATTCGTTGTGACGACAACATCATATGCAGCAGGATGCTGGAGGATGTCCAGCGCAAGCGCATCGATGAACCGGTCATTCCATGAGATCCCCGCAGATTTGGCCTTGTCAATACAGATATCACGGAACAGTACATCGGACTTGAGCACGTTTGCCTTATGTCCGATTGTCAGCATCCCTCTCCGCTCACCTGCCAGCCGGATCGCAGAACGGATGATCCGTTCCGTACCCTGCCGGGTCACCACCCGGAGGGTTGTTGCCCGGTCAGGACTGGCTTCTTCGATACCGGAATAAAGACCTTCAGTGTTTTCCCGGACGATCATGATATCGAAACTGTCACCCTTGACCGGCCGCAGGTTTGCATAAAGATCAAGAGCTTTTCTGAGCCGCAGGACCACGCTCTGGTAATCTTTCATGGGAGGCGTGGTGATTGCCCCGAACAGGATCGCATCTGCGGTCTTGAGTTCTGCAATATCGTGATCTGCACACGGGCAACCCGTCTGTTCCCAGCGGTGATATCCGACATCAACAGAAAAAAATTCAAATTCCGGATGAAGGTTGCTGAGAACCTCTTTTGCAACCGGGATCACCTCATGGCCAATCCCGTCTCCTTCCACGATCGCAATCCGGGTCACTTCGTCCTCCACAATTCCACCAGGTCGTTCACCGCACGGGCAATCTGCGCCGGATTCGCCCCCCAGTGGACTACAGCCCCGTACTTACCCTTGTATAAACCCACACCCTCGCG
>JGI20214J51650_10001808_pt1 | contig 13608 bp, 6 predicted proteins | sample WetSurMetagenome_FD_51650 | JGI IMG/M metagenome (IMG submission 51650) | reverse complement strand
AAAAGAATTAATTTTTTCGTATCACTAAAATCTCCTGATTCTATCCTGTATATATATACTCCGCTTGAAAGATTAGAAGCATTAAACATTACATTATAAAATCCGGGTTGATGAAAATCGTTTACCAATGTTCTAACCTCATTTCCCAAAATATCGTAAATCTTAATTTTAACATTAGAGGCTTTGACAATGGAGTATTTAATATTTGTTACCGGATTAAAAGGATTCGGATAATTTTGCATTAATGAATATTCGCTTGGCAATAAATTTTCTTTTTCATCTACGGGAACATATACATCATTAATTTTTCCGGGTGTACCATATCCAAATGATGGAGCCCAATTTTGAGGTAAATGATTTTCTAAATTTGGATTTAGCAAAGATAAAGTCGGTCCATGTCCATCAGCTTCCGGAGGCCATGGTTCCTGATCATCATAGGTTAATGAATCGATTACGTTTAAGTTTTTATCAAGCAGCATTAATAGTTCACCGCCGCCGCTTATTCCAAAGTTAACGTTACCAATATAATTTTGTACATCGGGAAACAATGGATGGAAAAGTGTATCGTCGGTGCACAAAACAATATACCCTCTTGCTCCAAGAATTGTACCTTCGGGAATTGTGTAGATATGAATATCTTCGGAATCTCTGAATATCCAACCTGAAATATTTACAGATGAATCGCTGTTGTTATAAAATTCAATCCAATCCTGTGGATTAAAATTAATTGATGAGTTATAGTTTATTTCATTAATTACAATTTTTGGAATACTAAAATTTGAATCGATTTCAAACACTGCGTTTAAAGTTGTAGAGCCGCTTAATGTAATTGATAATGAATCATCAGTGGATATTACTGAACCTTCCCACCTTACAAAACGAAATCCTTTCTTAGGTTGTGCTGTAATATTTATTGGTATACCTAAAAAATAAGTGCCTGCCCATGTCGGAATTTTAATATCCAATGAATTTAATTTTATACTTCCCATTGCAGTATCAGAAATAAAAAGATTAATATTAGATGTTCCTGTCAGGCTAAACGTTTGAATAAAATGTGCCCTGAGATAATCCAAACGATGGCTGGCAAAATATCTCATGTTTTGTACGTTTGTTAGCCATTGATCGTATGTAAACTGATTCCAGCGTGATGAATGCCTCGAAATTTCAGGCAGAATAACTGATGCCATTGAATTTATTTTATTTACCACTGTTACCGATTTGAAGATTGTATTAGAAAGATCAGCAAAGCAATTAATAAAATCATTCTTGAATGATTCATTCAATAATAATTTTCTTAAAAACAATGTTGACCATGGTGGATTTGGCCAGCCTGGTCCGTTTGGTTCTAATGCAAATTGAAGAGTGTTATTCTGATAAGCATTAGGATCCCATATTCCAAATCCAAAATCAGTATCAAACATAATCCAACGCCATTTTCCATTATTATGTTTTTGCCAATATTTTATATTGCTTCCGGGCCAATCCTGATTATCAAAATAGATTTGTGAGACGAAGTAGTTTATAAAATTATCAACTTCCATTTGTGTCTTTACATATTCATAATTAGCAGGTAATGTAAAATCATTGTTTTCTATAAAAGAATGCAAGGCAAGATAATCTGTGTTATCACCATGAACAACCTCTCCAAAATATTCAAGTATGTCCACGCTATCGGGATCAACATTGTGATGCTGTGCTAAGAAATGCTCATTAACTTTTTCTCTTATGTTTTGAATACCCCAATACTCTCCGTTAATAAATAAAACAGCGGGACGATAATCTTGTTTATCTATATCAGTATCATCAACCAAGCTTGTCATCAAAGCATCTCTAAACATAGTTGAACCCCAATCGTTACCTGAGTTTCGCAGAACGAGAGATTCATATTCTGTATATGGAAGCTCATCAAACAATTTATAGTTTAAAGTATTGTTACCATATTGTCCCCGAGCAAATAACGCAAAAGATTTTTGTGCGTTACCTCTGCTCCATCCACCAAATATTTTTACGCCCATATCAATATCAAATCCTTTTGAGCCATTCGTTTCAAATAATTCAACATGTATTGGTCTTTCCCAATCCTTCCAGAAGTTTGCGCCAAAATATGGGAATGCTGTTTCTGCGCTATCACCCAAAGCATAGATTCCATATTCTTCATCAAATAAATTGCCCGGGTCTGTTGATAGTGAAACAACTGTGAGAGCTGTAGAAAAATTTATAAAATACGTATTTGTGATGGTTTTACTTGGTAATGATCCTGTGCTGAAAGTTTTAGCTCTTAAGACTTGGGTGGAATTAATTAAAATCGATGCTGTATAAATTTGTGATGTTTCTTTTGGTTCTGAGCCATCAAGTGTATAATAAATATTATCATTAACTGAAGCAGGAGTTATAGTAACAGAAACTGGAGCAGAATAAAATCCACCTGAAATTGAAACTGTGGGATCATCGGTAATTTCCGTATATCCTTGTGTAAGATTACTGTCTTCCGGAGTTGCTTCATTAAATAAGAACCAGGAATCGCTTCCATCTGGTTGTCTACCATAAGAAATATCCTGTCCAATACTGCCAAAACTTATCTGATCGATGGTAACAGATTGAGGATTAGTTAAAAATAGATCTTCGCCTGATGAGCTTAATTTAAAATTAGTATGAAGAAATTTATTCGGAAGATCTAACAAAGGATGTGTTCCATTTGGATTAGGAGGAATCGAACCCATACCCAAAGATAAAAAAGGAATGAGCGTGAGATCAGATGATCCGGTTCCATAGTTGTGAACTTGTATTGCCAGAACATTATCGCCATTCTGTAAAAGAGTTTGATAATTTTGAATGATGTAAGTCCCCGGTTTTCCACCATAAACGATAAGCGGCTCTGTATAACTTGTTGCTGATTCATCAAAAGCTGGAGGAACATTAACAGTTCCAATATTTGCACGGGCTATTTCCACTCCATTTAGATAAGCTACAAATCCATCATCGTAATCAACATGAAGAACAGCCATTTTAATATCATTTACATCATCGACATTAAAAACTTTTCTTACATAAACAGAAAAAGTATTATTCGGAACGATTGTAGAATCATCATCATCTCCATAACCAAATCCGCTTGGTCCGGAACTCCATGTTTGGTCGTCGAAACCTAAATTTTTCCATTCCACCGGCGGCTCGCTTGTTCCAAGCTTATACTTCCAAACATCACCCCAATTGATTATAGTTTCCCAATGCTTAATATATTCAGTTCTGTTTTTATCACTTGCAAAAACTAACAGATGATCATTTGCTTCGAGTGTAACAGATGGCATTACCCATTTAAATGGCACAGTTGAATCATCAGATAAACCATATCCTGTAAGATCAATATTCGATTGTTCAGAATTATAAAGTTCAATCCAGTCTGAATAATCTCCATCTTCATCAGGAATAGTTATTCCGTTTGATGACATCACTTCATTTAGAACAACTTGCTGTGCAAATATTTGGCTAAACTCAAGATAAAATCCTAAAACAACAACTAGTAAAAAATATTTTTTCATGCTGCCTTTTGAATAATTAAAAGTACTCTTCATCAAAAAAGAGATTTACATTATTTACACCTTTTGAGTTTTTTAACTGATTAATAAACTCGGTGATAAATTTTTGATCTTTAAGTACAATATGATAAGACAATTCGATTGAATCACTTTCCATCATAGCTTTTGTGTTAATAAGTTTACTGCTCTTACAATATTTTTGGAATACACTAAGAAACGGAGCTTCTTCATATCCACCATTTGCCTGTGAAGTAAATTGTAGAAGGAAGTCTTTTTTAGCCGGACCAGCAGCATTAGATTTTGTAAGAACAAATAAAATCAAACCAATAAAAACCGTGCTTGCTAAGGCTAATGCATGCAGTCCAACACCGCTTGCCATTCCGATTGCGAGAGCAAAGAAAATAAAGATAATATCCTGCGTTTCTTTAATAGCCGTTCTAAACCGAATGATTGACATTGCACCAACTAATCCAAAAGCACGTGCAAGGTTATTGCCAATAACCATTATTACTACGGAAGTGATTAGTGAAAGCACAATTAAAGAATTAATAAACGAATAGGACATACCGGGACCACGATAAGTCAATCTGTAAAACAAAGAAATAAGTAGTCCACAGATAAGGGATACAATTAAGTTTTCAAAAACTTCGCCAATAGATAGAGAGACACTTAAAACATTTTGAAAATCATCCAACATTTTTAATTACTTCTTTCCAATTATGATTATTTGATCCTGCAATAAATGAGGGGATCAGCAAATCCTTTTTGTTCACAAATCTTTTTAATTCTATATGATTATCAACACAGGTTGTATATTTAGAGACAGCCTGTCTTTTAAGTTCAAATCTTCTAACAATTCTCTGCAGCCAGGATGGAAACCCACTAAAAAATTTTATTTCTAAAATAAAATTACCCGGCATTGCATATTTCAGATCTGCTTCACCAAATAAACTTGCTGTTTGCGGCAATGGTTTTGATCTTAAGTTTTTATCAAATGTTAATCTAAGTGTTGAGTCGTGCTTGGAGTAATATGCTTCTCTGTCATAAGTGATGAGCGCAACAGGTGAGCAATTTTTTATTTTTAATAAGTAAAAGAATTTGGTCGCATCGTTTTTTGCATCTAAAAAATTCTTTCTCTTTAAAAGATATCTTTCGCAATCAGCGGAGTTTAACATTAGATCTAAGTTGTTAAAAAGAACCGGGGCGCGATTTTTGGAAATATAATTTTCATATTTTCTTTTTACCTCCAGAAAAGCTACACTCTCATCATTTTTTTCGTTGTAACCTCTAATGCGAAGTTTTTTTCTGATTTTTATTCCTGCAAGTTTATCCCGGTAATCATCAAGTCTCATTGTATCATAATAAATACTTCTCACAGTATATTCTTTATTTTTTTCCAGTGCAGCATATTCATCCATAAAAACGAAAGGACGAACGGCTTCACGCAGTTCATCAACTCTGTTTGTAGGGACAAGAAATTTATATTCAAGACGCATCGGATTCATTTCAGTTCACCATTCTATTCCAAACTCTAAATAGATATTGCAAGGGGCTCAGGCTTCCGGTATGAATGTAACAATCAACCATTAACGAAGGAGATAACTCTTTACTGTCTCCTTTTATTTTTGATGTAACTGTAACAACCTGTATCCCATTTATTATCTGCACGCTGTTATCTATCTCATAAACTTTCGCTTTAATTTTCCCTCCGGTTTGATTTATTAAAACATCAACCTGCGCTGAATCAGAAATGAATTTTTTATCGTTTACTTTAACCGGATTGAGTAAAATAAATTCTGAAACATCACTTATAATCATCAAGGTATCGCTATTAGTTTTTCTGCTGATAGTTCCATTTATAGGAGATGTAATTGTAAATCCTTTAAATCTTTTTTGCATTACATCAAGCTCTTTTTCCAAAAAGATTATCTGTGATTTAATTAACCCTATTTCCTCTTTCTTAACACCGGTTTCAACGGCTTCTAATCTTGCCTTAGAAATTGCAATATTAATTTCGTTAAGATCATAACTACCTTTTACAATATCGTATTCTTGCTGCGATACTAAACCTTTGTTATACAATGCTTCAGTTCTGTCCAATATTTTTTTCTGTTCATCAGTTTGTCTTATTGCGTACTCAAGATTTTTCTTTTCCTGTTTAATGATAGACTCTTTTTCTCCAGTTGTATTCAATACTAAAGATGCTTTTGCAGAAACTACTTCGCCTTTAAGGTTTTCAATTTGTCTTTCAATTTCGTTTGAATAAAGAACTGCTATTGTATCATTAACATTTATCCGGGCGCCGGAGCGAAGATCACTATCAAAAGTAAACTTCATCGCATCGCCGCGATCAAAAAGAGTGACGTCATAAGATTGATTTATACCGGTTTTATAATTTGTTAGAAGCGAAGTTAATCTGCCGTCAGTTCCCTTGTAAATTATCCACTCTTTACCAGGCAGTATTTTCCCCTTAACGTAAAGAGTATAATTCAGTTTTATTGGGAGTATCAGCAAAAGAACAATAACGGATATAACAACTATCCATATAATTAATGATTTACGAGAAGTTAGAGTTAACATTATAGAAAGTATTTCTAATCATTTTTCCTTCGACAAAAGAAATGATTTGCTTAAATAAAAAAGGAAGACGCAGCAATTTGCATTGCGTAATCTTCCCTCAAAGATATTAAACTGAATTTTTTGTTAGACGTTTAATAAGTAAATGTTCTTGCTTACTATTTAACAAATTCTACTTCCCCAACAACTATCAGTTTTACTTTGTAAAAATCCACAATTCCCGTGTCTATTTCAAACTAAAAGTTGTGGTATGGTTTGCAATACTAATTTTAAATTCACCGGGCTCAATAATCCTTTTTTTTTCCTGACCAATAAATGAAAGGTGCTCTTTATTAATTTTAAATGTTACGGTCTTAGTTTCACCGGGATTTAATAAAATTTTCTCAAATCCTTTTAATTGCTTATTTGGCCTTGTAACAGAACCATACAAATCAGTTAAATAAAGCTGTACAACTTCTTTGCCAGCCTTATTTCCTGTGTTTTTTACATCAATGCTAACTATAAGTTCATCATTAGTGGTAATTTCTGATGAGCTTGCTCTCAAATTTACATAATCAAACGTAGTATAGCTTAATCCATAACCAAATGGCCATAATGGGTCATAATTATTTGTATCAAATTTTTCAATTGGCTTATAATCATACAAAGTAATTCCGTTTGGATTTCTAGGATAAGTTATAGGAAGTTTACCGCTTGGATTAACATCACCAAACAAAACATCAGCAATTGCATTTCCACCTTCCATTCCAGGCAAAAATCCAATCAAAATACCTTTAGCCTTTGGTTCGATATCCGTAATTAATCTTGCTCTTCCTTCAAGCATAACAAGGATAACAGGTTTTCCAGTTTTAATCATACTGTTTGCTAACTCCAATTGAGCTTGATTTAAAGTAAGATCAAAAATATTTCCGGGTGTTTCGCAATAAGCAGGCTCACCAAGACATACAACAATAACATCAAAGTATTTTGCTTCACTTACAGCTCTGTCTCTATTAATATCTTTATCAAAACTACAGCCTTCAACATAGTTTACATTGCCTGTACCAATTTTATTTTGTATTGCTTCGAGTACAGTATTTTTTTCCGTCGGATAAAGTGATTCCTCATTTCCCTGCCACGTAATTGTCCAGCCGCTATTCATAACAGAAAGCATATTAGCGGTCGGTCCGGTTACCAAAACTTTTAATGTTTTGGATAATGGTAAAATATTGTTTTCATTTTTTGTAAGAATTATTGATTCTCTCGCAGCATTAAGGTTTGCATTTGTAAAGTCTTCACTTCCAAATTTTTTAAGAAGTTCTTTATTGGGATATGGATTTTCAAAAATACCAAGCTGCATTTTTACAGCAAGTATTCTGCTAACCGCTTCATCGATCCTCCACATCGGAACTGTACCTTCTTTTGTAAGTTCTAACAGATAATTGTAAAAACTAAAATCGTATGGAACCATGCTCATATCAATACCAGCCATTACTGCAATGCGTACGGCTTCTTTTGGAGTTTCAGCAACTTTGTCTCTGGTATGAAGCCTTATAATATCTTCCCAATCTGAAACTACTAATCCTTTAAAGTTTAATTCATTTCTCAAAATTTCCGTTAGCAAATGATAATTTGCATGTCCGGGTATTCCATCAACTTCAGCGGAATTAACCATAACCGTTGGTGCACCTGCAAGAATTCCTGCTTCAAAAGTTGGAAGGAAATATTCACGCAATATTCTTTCGGAAATCCAGGCTGGCGTTCTATCTAATCCGTTAATTGGAAAACTGTAGCCAACATAATGTTTCAAACAAGTTGCAAGTTTATCAGGGGCACCAATATCATTACCTTGCGCACCTTTGATGTACGATGAACCCATTTGCGATGCGAGATAAACATCTTCACCAAAAGTTTCCCATAGCCGCGACCAAAGTGGTTGTCTTCCTAAATCCATAACAGGATAAAAATTCCAACTGATTCCTGATGCCTTTGTTTCAAAAGATGTAATCTCTCCGCTCTGTTTTGCAATATCAGTATTCCATGTTGCAGCCATACTTATTGCCTGAGGAAAAAGTGTTGATCCTTTTGTATAAGTTGCACCATGAATCGCGTCAATACCATAAAGAACAGGAATTCCAAGTCTTGTTTCTTTCGTAGCAATATTCTGAATTTTAGTTATGATTTCATGCCAGTACTCTACACTATGCGCAGCATCATATACATTTATAATGGAGCCAATGTGATAATTTTTTATTGCGTCTTCAAGCTTTGCATCATCAATCTGGTGCATTTGGAATTTTGTACCCTGAGTTTTAGAAACTGCCTGAATAGTAACTTGCGTCATCTGTCCAACTTTTTCTTCAAGAGTCATCTTTGATAAAAGTTCTTTTACGCGGCCATCTACTTTTGTTGTGGTATAAATCTGTGGAAATAGATTTACACTCATCATTAAAGTAAGAAGTGTCATTATAGAAAAGTGTTTGATAATAAATTTCATTTTTATTCCTGGGTGTTATACTGAGTTAATTTAAATAGATGTTAAAGATTTTCTTTCTATCTGATTGTGATGAAATATTAAATACAGAAAGAATAGGACAGTGATGATTTGATATTACGAAAAAGATCAACCGGTTATTTAGCATAACTAATACTAATTAAGCAAAACAAATTTTCTTGCTTCTTGTTTTTTGGATCCGGTAAATGAATAAATATACACACCTGAAGGGAGTGGATTTTCCAACATTGAAATTGTATCAATATTTAATTGATACCTGCCGGATTGAATATAGCCAAGATCTTTAAAAAAAATTTGTTCACCAAGAATGTTATGAATTCTAAAGCTTAGATTATCCGGTGAAGACAAAGAATATTTTATAATTGTTTTTCCGTTAAACGGATTAGGAAAATTCTGCTCGACTTTAAAATCATCTAATCCAATATTTTCTTCATCTATCAATCCGGTTGTTGAAGGTGTTATTACAATTCCGTTTATTAAAGCATTATCAATTTTTTCTGCAAATTGGATATCCAAAACTCCATCACTTACTTCAATATCTGTAAACTCTTTGATGCACGCTGCATTTTTTCCAACTTGAGAGTAAATATCAAGATTTGCAAACACTGTGTTTTGTTCAAGGTAAACATCAAATATTCTGCTGCCAGCGGAGTTAAAATAGTTTTCTGCAAACATCAACTTAACATTATAACTGCCATTTGGCACTCTCACTTTGTACGTAACCATTCCATATTTGTCTGATTGGAAAATCACATCTTCATCTGTTCCACTTATTTGTAATGATGACGGATAATTGGATGAGGTTCCGTCAAGGAATCCAAACTCAGTATCTTTTGTCCATCCGACATCTGCTAAATAATCTAATGCTGCGGGACCAGCGCAATTTATTTTTATAGGAAATGTTAAAACCTGCGGCATTATTATAGGGGTAGCTTTTGCGCTCATAGTATTTGGAACAGTTGCATCATCTTTCATTGACATCACAACAAGGGTTTTGGTGGAAGGAATAATCAAACCAGAAACAGAAAGTTCCACACTTTTCAAATCTATTTGTAATGTTCCACTATTTATTGTCACACCTGAAATTACATAATTAGAAATATCTTCAGCCGCAGTTTGATCCAATTCTTCAGAAAACATTATCCGAACTTTGTCCGTAGAGGCGCGGGCCCAGATTAATGTGGGGGGTTGTAAATCAACGTAACCAATATTAGTGCTGTTTGTTAAACACAAAACAAGTTTGCCATCACTAAAAACAGCGTTAGCATGAATAAAATCGCAGCCATTTGAATCCCAGGTATGTGTTGCTTTATCCCAGCGACTTGTATCCCACGAATCAAAATTATCGGTCCAGTCATGGGTAAAATTATTTCCAGTTCCATAATTTCCGGTTCCAGGTGTGTAAGTGTAATAGCTCACCCAATCATAGTATGCAAATGCAGGTAATGCTTCCGGGTTAAATACGCCGGCCCAATTTTCATAAAGAGGATTCCAGATATTCATCATTATCTTCTGAGGCAAATTCAGAGTTTGAATATGTGAACCTGTTTGTTTCAATACTTCAACATCATCAATAAACCAGGCAACATACTGAGGTGTCCATTCAAATGCATAGGTATGATAATCTAAATGAGGAGAAGTTAACATTGGTTTGTGACTGACATGATTTGTCTGATTAGGAGTAATTGTGTTGAACTGTACATTGTCAAAATATCTACCCATAATTTCAATATCAATTTCATTCCAATTTCCTACCCCGCCGCCGCCATCATAATAAGTAAAGAACGATGAAAGCATTCCTTCACGGTAAGAAGCTTTCATTCTTACTTCAAAGCGGCCGTAAGTGTAAGAAAGTTTTGTTCTATATTCTGCCCCTTTATAAACTTTGGCTAAAAGATTATTCTGAGAGGAGAATAGAAGAAGGAGAAATAATATTTGAATTTTTGTTTTCATATTTACAAATCCTTTTTTAAAGTTAAGCCCTCTTCAAAAAAAGGAGAAAAAGAAGAGGGCCTTGTTATGATCAAAAAGAAATAGATAGCGTGAACTTTTGAATATCCGAAAATCTACCAAAATCCTGGTATGCGTAATCAATTTTAAGTGCAACATTATCCATTAGCAATTGCTTTACACCAAATCCAAAAGAAAATGTTTCTTCCGATGTTTCAAGAAACAATGATTTAAACCCTCCGCGTATAAATACAAAATCATTATAGGCATATTCAGTTCCAAGATTTATACTTTCATAATTATCACTTGGATGCATTGCATCAACAGCAACCGTAAGTCTATGTTCATCTGTTTGCACAGGATTATATGCAATACCAACTCTAAATGTTAAAGGTAAAGCCCAGGAATTGGTTTCAAGGTAGGCTGGAACATCCCCATTGTTTCCACTGTTTACGGGATCAAGATCGTGCAGCACAAGATTTGAGTTACCTAATAACTGCATTGATGATCCGAAGTTTGAGACAGACATAGCTAATATTGCATCATCGAACGGTGTTACATATTGTACACCAAGATCCAGTGCAAATGCAGAGGCGCTCATTCTCCAGATACTTTCATAAATAAACTTGGGACCGAATCCTATTGAAAAATTATCAGTTAATTGAATTGCATAAGCTAAACTAAATGCTGCTTGTGTTGAACTAAAAGTTTCACCTGTACCTTCGGGTTGTGAAATTGTGGTAACATTCATTTCGCCAATATCAGAACCTGTATAACTAAACCCAATCGTGCCCATATCACCCAGATTATAACTGGCTGCTAAATAATTGTACTTAATATCAGCTATCCATAATGTATGATCAAAAGTGACATTAACACCTTGTGCTTTTGTTAAACCTGCAGGATTCCAGTAAATTGAACTTACATCATTTACAACACCAACAAAAGCACTGCCCATTCCAATTGCGCGAGCACTTTGTCCAATCGATAAAAATGGTGCTGCTGTAGTTCCTTTTTTAGATACATCTGATATGAAGCTTAATTGCGCAAATGTCTGCGGAAGTATCCAACCAATAAAGATAAAAGTTATTAATAATTTATTTTTCATTTTCAATATCTCCGCTATTTAATTAAAGCAAATTTGCCAATATGTTCACCAACTCCCGGAGCGTCCACATGATAAAGATATACTCCGTAAGCAGCATCCATACCATCTTCTGTAACAAGATCCCAGGAAAGGGATCCATCAGAAAAACCGGAATCTTTTGATAGTGTTTTTATTAGAGCGCCAGTAATTGTATAGATACGTACTGTGCATTGGGCAGGAAGATTAATGAAATCAATTTTTCTTTCACCTCTTCCTGAAGAGTTAAGATTTCTTTTTTCCCAGGTAGCTGCACCAAGATATGGATTCGGAACCACATCAATTCTTGAAAGATTATCCGTTGCTAATGATTTATCAACTTGAACAGGCAAAGTTGAATATGAAAACATATCACCTGTCTTAAATGTTTTAAGAGTTGATATCCGGAATTTATCTCCAGCGACAGGTTCAACAGGTAGCTCGTTTGGATCAAACGGAGGATCGTAAGAAATATCCCATGCATATCTATAATTGGATGTATTAATCGCTCCCTGAAATTCGAGTATTTGAATTTGATCACCGACAGTAAGTGATTGTGAACCGTCGTTATCTTTTACTGCAACTTTAGAATATTTATTTTCTGTATTATTCCATACTTTTAAATTGACAGGAAATCGTCTATATGTTGGTGGATTAAATAAAAAACACGTGTCCTGTGGTGTATCAAAAAACCGTATTTCATAATCGGCTGGCCAGGGAATACCCCTAACCAATGTAGGATCAGGAGTAACAAACATTGCTAGATTACTTGTTCCAACTAACCAACCAGTTAGAGAATCAACGACAATTACTGATGTATCATTAAAAACTGTCAGAGCCATTCCATCAAACGGTTGACTAATTCTGCCTGAACCTATATTTGATGAATCTTCATTAACAACAATAGTATCAATAGCATTATTAAAAGTTCTTACAACATCGTACGATAATGTTTTATAAAGCGGATAATCATCGCTTGATTTGAAGACGACATTATATTGTGCACCATCCAATATTGCATTTGGATTAAGAATATTTACACTCATAGATCCTGTCCCAACACCGGAAGAAACCTGCCTTGTATCGCCTTGAATCTGCGGAGGAATATAACCTGCAACCGGTGAGTTAGGCACAACAACAGCGCAGTTATAATCTACAAACTGAATGTTACCAGCAAAATCCTGCTGGATAATTTTTGTACATTCAGTCGGTTGCAATCCTTTTGTTCCTCTATTTGGATCGCCCATATCGTAAGAAATACAAGCATAATAATATGTCTGTCCATTCTGAACATCATTATCAACATAAGAGTGTCTTAAACCTGTATCATCACCTCTCCAGAAATGCGCACCATTAACTCCAATAGGATCGGGACCTTTTATGCTATCATTAAGATCGTAACGAACAAGCGGTTTCCAATAAACTGCTGAACCTTTAGAATCAGTTATGACTTTTATGTCATTAAATTCCGCTTCCGTACTGCGATAAATCATGTAGCCTTCAAAATCCTTTTTCGCACCTTGTGTGGGGTCGTTATTTTCAAAACCCATAAATGCATCACGTGATTCTTCAGAAATTTTATTCCAGTAAAGAAATACTTTTTTATCTCCAGCAACGGCTGTTAAAGTTGGTTTTAGGGGAGGTTTAGAAAAGTTATAATTTGCATTATAAATTTCCTGAACAGTTTCTTTATTGAAGATAAGTTCATCAAGATTTTCTCCGAATAATAAGGCCATTGAGAATCTTTCTCGAAGCCCTTGATTAAGCGGGAATGGTCCCGAAGCAAAAACCATACTTATATTAGCTCTTTGTAATGATGTATCAAAAGCAGCAGAACTCATTTTTAACCACATTGATTCATCATCTTTTGGCCAGCCGCCGCCGGTACCGTTTTGGCCTAATCTATAAATTGCAACTGCAGTCAATCC
>JGI20214J51650_10001807_pt1 | contig 13620 bp, 8 predicted proteins | sample WetSurMetagenome_FD_51650 | JGI IMG/M metagenome (IMG submission 51650) | reverse complement strand
CATACCGCGACCGAATCATGCAGATGGCCCTGGAACAGCGGGCTGTACAGGGAATCGAAATGGGCCCTCTGGACCGGATCGAGCATCCAGCGGTTGTAGACGATCAAGTCCGCTCCCGACCTGAGCGCCAGCCCGGAGTCGACGGGCGACCGCGAATCGATCGAGAACGGGTCCGTACCCGGCGGCAGGCTCAGATCCCCCCTCGGAACGAAATAGACCGGACGAGGCATCCCGTCAGCGGTCTGGAACAGGGAGTATCTGAGGATCCTCGGTGAGGCCGGCACTTCCAGTATCGTGACCTGCTCGCTGAAGGGACGGGTGTAGAAGGCCGGGATCCTGCCGGAGACAGACGGGATGAGGGGTGCATACAGCTCCAGGATCAGTGCAGCCCCTGCCAGGAATCCGCTTTTCCTGCCTAGTTTGAAGAGCATCCATGCCGCAGGGACGGAGATGAACAGGGACGCCAGCATGGCGAATCTCGAGGGAGATCTCACCCATGACAGCAGCGGGCCGATCTGGAGCAGACGGAAGGGAAGCGGGATTCCGAGGGGCCTGCCGAGAATCCTCAGCTCCGGTCCGAGAGCCAGGAGACAGAATGCAGCCGCGACCGCGATCATGGCTCTGAACGGCGTGTGCCTGAGGGAAAGGACCGCCAGGATCGTCACAACCGAGCCCGTCGTGACCACTCCTTCGAAGACATTCGGCATCCAGGAGTAGCGCAGGGGTATCCCCGCCAGGAATCCGAACAGCCCGAAGGGAGACGGGAGCAGGAAGGACTGAGGCTCCGCGGAGTAGAAGATGGATTCTCTCCAGTTCAGAGCGACATCGGGCATTCCTCCCGGCGCGGTCAGGAAGAAAAGGGCGGCACAGGCTGCGGCGGCTCCGAGGACGGTCCCTGCAGCCAGGAGGCGCCTCGTCCCGGAGCGCTTCGCCAGTACGGCGACGGCCAGGGATCCGGAGCCGATGAAGAGCAGGTGATACGGGCTCTCCAGACCGGCGAGGAGCGTGAAGAGCGCGAAGAATACAGCGGAGCGGATGCGCCCTTCATCCAGGAAGTGCTTCAGGGTGGCGAGTGCGAGTGCAACCAGCCCGACACACGCGATCTGGTAATGCTGGAGCATATGTGCCGTCCTCGCCGGAGCCCAGGCGAAGATGAAGGCGGCAAGTGCTGAAGGACCCTGTCCCAGCCCCCACGATCTCGCGAAAGCCCATCCGCCGAGGAGTGCGAGGATGGTCCCGCTCAGGAGAGCGAACCACAGAGCATCGGCCGCTTCGTTTCCGGAGACAAGTCCCCATATGGCCGCGTCGGGCCAGCCTATGTTCTTGGCGAGCACGGATGCACCAGGCGGTTCTCCGATCAGGGGGCAGAACCTCGGATCGATTCCTCTCGAGAGCGCTGAACCGACCCACCAGAAGTGCCATGCATGCTCGTAGACATCGGAGTCCCCGGTGATCATGGGCTCATCGGCCGGCAGCCCGGGGAGATCTCCGGAATTCTTGATTGCATGAAGTGCAAATGGCAGCGAGCTCAGCAGAAGCGCGAGCGGAAGGATCCATTTCATGGAAGGCCCGCTTTTCTGACCCAGGCAATCTGTGTCAGCTCNCCCGTCCCCGTTATCTCGACCCGTCCCCCCGGCACCTCGAAAACGGTTGCGGTCGGATTCAGGGGCATCCCGGACACCTGTCCGGTCCCCAGGGCGGTGACCAGGGCGTCCATGCCCGCGGAAGGAGGATCGAACGATGCGCCACCCTCGAAATGCCAGGTGACGGGCCCGGGACCGAGCCTCCTGACCAATCCTCGCGGGGGCTCGTGCCAGGCCGCCGACAGAGAGACGACGGCATCACCTCTCCGCGGCGCGACAGGCTGCAGTGCCATTATCCCCGCCCATTCCGAGCGCGCCCTCTCCGCGCTCCCCTGGGCCTCCGCCCAGGAGGACGAAGCCTTCGAAAGGGAGCGCCTCAGCTCCGGTTCCGAGAGGAGGTGCCTGATGGCTGCGGCAACGCCTGTCGGGGTGGGTGGAACGGGTATCCTGGAGACGCACTCCGACGGCATCGAGAGGAAGCCGCCGGATGCGGGAGTGATCGCCGGGATTCCCGCCCTCAGGGCTTCCAGGAGGCTGCCGGACGTCTCCCCGCAATCAGGGTGCCTCGTGTCCACCACGAGGTCGAGCTGCCTGATCCATGCCTGGTACTCCGGCTCCTGCAGCCTTCCGGTGGTGAAGGCCCAATCGGGCAGGCCGTCCGGCCAGCCTGCGCCGACCAGGACAGCCTTGACTCCCGGAACGGTCTGTCTCACGATCTCGACGGCATCCAGGAAGATGCCGGGGTTGCGCCCGGGATGGCCGCCGCCGACCATGCCCAGCAGGAATCTGCAGTCGGGGCGCTCGATGTGCGGCAATGCAGGCACCGGGCTCAGCGGGTGAGACACTCTGAACACCGGCTTCCCGGGGCACCTGGCTCCGAGCACGGCGGCTGACGAGGCCCCCAGGCAGACCAGCGCATCCGTCGCATGCAGGAGCCTCCCCGTCACGGGATATGCCTTCAGAAGCGAGTCGAACTCGGACTCCGCACGACCCCGGCGCGACAGCAGCCTCTCGATCCTCTCCGCGGAAGGACCGTATTCGAAGAGCAGCTCGCGCCGGTATCCGGCTGCATCCCCCTCCGCGAGGAGACAGAACCGCAGCATATGGTGCATGACGGTCTCGTGGAAGACCGCAGTCCCGCCCCAGGCCAGCAGAGCCCTCGAAACCTCGAAGCACTCGGGCGAATTCCCCAGCATGAAGATCCTTCGCGTCCCGGGCGCCGGGCCGTCCCGCTCGAGACGGAAGCACCGGATGTCCCCGGGGAGGCAGGACCCGTCTGCTCCGGCGGGAGCGTGCACGGTCCAGTCTATCGAATCCCGGGTGTATTCGAGCACGCGCAGGGCGTATGTGGCCACACCGGTCCTCATGGGCGGCAGCGGACACACCATCACGGCCGACGGTCTGCCGGAGCGGTCGAGGAACGGACCCGGATCAGCCGACATCGCCGCGCCAGGTCCTGATGCGCAGCCTGATGAGCTGCTCCGCCATCTCGATGATCGCGCGAGGCCTGACCCAGGCGAAGAATCCGTGTCTGACGGTTTCGAACGAGACGCTGCCCGCTCTCCTGGGTCTGTGCGACACCGGGATCTGCCTGATCCTCATCCCGGATCCTCTTGCGAGAAGAAGGATCTCCAGGTCTACGACGCCGCAGGTGGAGGCGGGGTGCACCCTGTCGAAGACGCTCCTGCGATACAGCTTGAAGGAGGAGTCCACATCCTTGAATCCGCCCCAGAACATCATCCATGACAACGTGTTGTAGCATAGACGAATAGACCAGCCTCAGCCCCGGGTCACGCCGCCTCCGCCTGTATGCAGAGACGATGTCGCAGCCCTCCTTTAGGTCCCAGACCATCCGGAAGTCGTCGAGATCGAACTGGCCGTCGCAGTCCGTGTAGAAGATCCAGGGGTGCCGGGCGGAGGAGATCCCGGTCCTCACCGCCATGCCGAACCCGAGGTTCCGGCCGTGGCTGACCAGCCTTATCCTGTCATCCTGCATGGACATCCGTAGGACGGATGCCGCCGTGCCGTCCGTGGAGCCATCGTCCACGACGATGATCTCCCAGGGCACTCCGAGCTTCTCCAGCATCCCGGATGCGCTCGAGACCATGTACTCGGCGTTGGCCTCCTCGTTGAAGGCCGGGAGGAAGAAGCTGACTCCATCTNCCGGCCCGCCGGGGCCGGAATCCGGAGGAACCCTNGCCGGGTCAGCTCCCGATGAAGGTCGGCGCACGGCTCGGGGACTTGCCTTTCTTCACCTCGTGGTAGAAGGCGTAGGTCATCGGGGTCGCGTCCGAGAGCACGCCGGCATCCACGACCTCTCCGAGGAAGAGCGTGTGGGTGCCGCAGTCGAGAGAGTCCGTCACCCTGCACTCGATGAACGAGACCGAGTAATCCTCGGGGATCGGGGCTCCGGTCGAGCCCTGCCTCGCCCTGATGCCCTCGAACTTGTCGAAGTCGCGGCCGCACCTGAATCCGAACCTGCCGATGTAGACCATCGGNGCCTCCTCGGACAGCACGGAGACCGTGAAGTTGCGATGCTCGGTCAGGATCTCGTGGGTGAAGTTGAGCTTGTTGATGCTCGCGGCGACTGTAGGTGGCTCGGAGGTCACCTGGAACACGGTGTTGCATATCTGGCCGTTGCGCCTGGCTTCCGACCCGGAACACACGACNTAGACGCCGTAGCTGAAAGCTCTGAAGGCCGATCNGTCGATGGGCACCAGCTACTCTCCCATCTTCTTGTGGCAGAACCACCAGTCGAAGCAGTCCTGCTGCTGCAGGCGCTGCCTGGCGGTCGCCTCGTCCTGGGGGGGCGGGATGATGAGATTCCCGCCGATTATCTCGTTCCTGGGCCAGTTGGCGGGTATCGCGACGCCGTTCTTGTCGGCGATCTGGAGCCCCTGGATGATCCTGAGGATCTCCTCCATGTTGCGGCCCAGCTCCTGCGGATAGAAGAGCATGGCCCTCAGAATGCCCCTGGCGTCCACCACGAAGACTCCCCTGACGGTGTTGGTCCCCTTCCCGGGATGGATCAGTCCGAGTCCGCGCGCGACCTCACCCATGTCGTCGGCGATNAGGGGGAACTTTATCTCGACTCCCAGCTTCTCGCGGATCCACTCGAACCACTTCATGTGGGAGAAGACCTGATCGATGCTGAGGCCGATCAGCTCGCAGTTCAGCGAGCGGAATTCCCCGTAGCGCTTCTGGAATGCCACGAACTCGGTCGTGCACACCGGGGTGAAGTCGGCGGGATGGCTGAACAGGATGAACCACTTGCCGCCCATGTCCCGGGGCAGGTCGAGGTGCCCCTGCGTCGTCTTCACGGAGATATCGGGGAACCTGTCCCCCAGCAGCGGNATGCGTCCCTCCATCAGGAGACTCCTTCCGCGATGGCCCGGAGCGGGCCGGCCTCCATCAGGCCTGCAGGTCTCCGGGCGCNCCGCCTTTTCTGCCGTTCCCGGAGTCCGCGGAGAGCACGCTCNTGATCCTGGCGATGAGATCGACAGGACGGTACGGCTTCTGNATGAAACCCGCGAGCCCCTTGCCTGCGAATTTGTTGATCGTGTCCATNTCGTTGTAGCCGCTGGAGAGGACGACCCGCACNTCGGGCTTCATCCTCCTGAGTTCCCTGAANGTCTCCTCGCCGTTCAGATGAGGCATCGTGAGNTCGAGCAGGATCAGGTCGATCCGGCCGCNCTCGCGGCGGAAGACCTCGATGGCGTCCTTGCCGTCGCTCGCGGTGAGCACCCTGAAGCCGGCCTTCTCGAGCGCCAGCCGGGCGACCGTGCGGACGGTCTCCTCGTCATCGACCACCATCACCACTCCGCTTCCGGACCTGCCTGACTCTCCCTCGACCGAGTGGTGCGCCGAGGTGGAGGAGTCTCCGATGGAAGGGATGAGTATCTTGAACGTGCTCCCCCTTCCCGGCTCGCTGTAGACCTTGAGGGTCCCGTGGTGCCCTCTCACTATCCCCAGGACCGCTGCGAGCCCGAGGCCCCTTCCTGTGAACTTCGTCGTGAAGAACGGGTCGAAGATCCTCGACTTCGTCTTGTCATCCATGCCGCAGCCGGTGTCGGAGACCTCGATGAATGTGTAGGGGCCTTCCGGGAGGTCCTCGTCCAGATAGGNGCCCGAGAGATAGGCCCTGTCCACCATCGTGGCGCCGGAGGAGATCGTGATGATCCCGCTCCTGTCNCCGATGGCCTCGGCCGCGTTCATGATGAGGTTCATCACCACCTGCCGGAGCTGTGTCGCATCTCCCTCGATGAGAGGGACGCTCCGNGTGACGTCGAGCCTGAGGACGACGTTCTTGGGCACGGCCGCCTGGAGGAGGTTGACCATNTCCTCGATCAGGATGTTGATGTTGATNGGCTCGACTATGAACTTTCCCCTGCCGGAGTAGGCCAGGAGCTGGTTGGTGAGCTCCGCCGCCCTCAGGGCGGCNGTCTCCANGCGCTCGAGCGTCCGGCGCACGGGGGATTCGGGCGGAAGCTCCATGAGGGCCAGTCCAGCGTTCCCCAGTATCCCCATGAGCAGGTTGTTGAAGTCGTGGGCGATGCCCCCCGCGAGGATGCCGAGGCTCTCNAGCTTCTGGGAATGCTGGATCTGNCGTTCGAGGAGCCTTCTCTCCTCCTCGATCCTCCGGCGGCCGGAGATGTCCCGGAGGACCGCCAGGATGCTGGGCTTCCCGCCCTCCATGAGGACGCTGGCGCTCAGCTCGACAGGCACCTCGTGCCCGTCGGCGTGGAGGAGGGCGGTCTCGTAGACGGGCGGCACGTCTGTCTCACCGCTCAGCCTCTGGATGTGTCTGCCGTAGACGATATCCCTCTGCGAGGGTGGGAGGAACTGCGAGAAGGGCTGCCCTTCCATGTCCTCCCTGCTGCGCCCCACCATCTCTGCGAGGACCGGGTTCGCGAACCAGACCTTGCCGTCGGAGGCGATGACGATNCCGTCGCTGGCTCGCTCGACGAGATTCCTGTACCTGTTCTCGCTCTCCTTCAGGGCTTCCTCGGAGCGCTTCTTCTCGATGACCATGGCGGCCGTGCCCGAGAGGGACAGGAGCATCTCCTCCTGCATCCCTGTCAGCGCCGTGTCCTCGGCGTAGCTCTGAACCACCATGACGCCCACGACCCTGCCCTCGACCGAGAGCGGCACGCCCATCCACCACTCGGCCAGCTCGCCGATGAGCTGGACCTCTCCGATGCGGATGAGGTTCGCCATGCCCTCCCTGGTGATGAAGGCCGGCCTGCCCGAGCGGAGCACGATCTCGGTGACTCCGCGACCGGGGCGCCTCGGGGCCTGGTGGACATCATACCTGTCCACGAAATAGGGGAAGGTGATGAGGTCCTGCTTGCTGTCATAGAGAGCGATGTAGAAATCGTCGGCCTGCACGATTCCGGAGATTATGGCGTGGATCGACTCGTACAAGGTGAGCGCGTCCGGCGAGGATAGCCCCGCCTCCACGATAGCGCGGGTGGATTCCAGGAGCTGGGCCGAGAGCCTCTTCTCCGTGGTGTCGTGGCCCGTCACGAGGAATCCGGCGTCCGCCTCACCCGGGATCCTGGCCAGNGAGATGCGCCTGTGCCTGCCGTCCGGGAACGGGAGGTCCCCCGAGATCTCCCTNCCCTCCGAGATCGACCTGACGATCGCCGATTGCTCGTCGGACAGCGGGAAGTTCCGCCAGAGGTCGGCCCAGAGGGTTCCCACGGGGTTGCTCCCGGTCCNCAGNGCCTCCATGGCGGCCCGGTTGGCGCCCGTGATCTCCCTGGATGCATCGAGATGCAGGATGATGTCCTCGATGGAATCGAGGATGAAGGCGGTCGGCACTGCGGGATCGCAGCCCATCGACCCTTGGGTTATCCCGGGATCTTCAGTCAANACNCTTCTCCCGCTGCCGGACGCCTGATGACGAAGGCGCTTCCATCGCTGCTTTTATGTGCACAAGAGCCTCATTTGTCACGCCCGGGAGCGCCCTGTCGCGGACTCCCCCGGTCATCGATGCCGGCCGTCCTCCGCAGCTCGTACAGGAGGTCGAGCGCCTGCCTGGGCGACAGGGTGTCCGGATCGATGGCCTCGAGAGCATCTCTCAGTGCGCTGGACTCGGGCTCGAGAGGCAGATCGAGCTGATCCCCCCTCCCGGTCGGAGATGCCTTGGCGCCCTTTTCGAGATCGTGGAGCACCCTGGCCGCCCTGGCGATCACCTCGCCCGGCACGCCCGCCATGGATGCCACGTGGATCCCGTAGGACCTGTCGGCCCCGCCCTCGGCGACTCTGTAGAGGAAGACGACCCTGCCGCCCTTCTCCCGGACCGTGACGCTGACGTTGGCCGCGAACGGCAGGTTGTTCCCGAGGGTGGTCAGCTCGTGGTAGTGGGTTGCGAAGAGAGTGAGCGGGCGGTGGACCTGGTGCGAGGCGATGTACTCGACGATGGCCCACGCCAGGGAGAGCCCGTCGTAGGTGCTCGTGCCCCGCCCGACCTCGTCGATGAAGGCCCTGCTGGCCGGGGTGCTGGCATTCAGGATGAGGGCTGCGTCGGCCATCTCCAGCAGGAAGGTGGACTGGCCTCTCACGATCCTGTCCCCCGTGCCGAGGCGCGTGAAGATCCTGTCAGCGGGACTGAACCTCATGGAACGGGCGGGCACGAAGCAGCCGGCCTGCGCCAGTATGAGGGACTGGGCGGCCATCCTCAGGAATGTCGATTTGCCTGCCATGTTGGGGCCGGTCACGATCAGTATGCGGCGCGACTCGTCGAGCCTGACCGGATTGGGGACGCATTCCCCGGACGGCAGGAGGATGTCGAGCACCGGGTGCCTGCCGTCCTCGATCTCCAGGCACTCGCCGGCGACGATCGAAGGCCTCGCATAGCAGCGCTCCGAGGATATCGCCGCCATCGAGCACAAACATCGAGGACGGCGAGGAGTCTCCCGGTCTCCCTGATCCTGGCCGACTCGCCTGCGACCTCCTCCAGAAGGCTCTGGAAGATCGTCTTCTCGATCCTCGAGATGTCCTCGTCCGCGCGAAGGATGCGCGACTCCATCTCCTTCAGCTCCGGTGTCACGAACCGCTCGGCACCGACGAGGGTCTGCTTCCTCGAATAGGTGGCCGGAACTGCGTCGACTGCGCTTCTCGGGACTTCGATGTAGTAGCCGAAGATCCTGTTGTAGCCTATCGAGAGGCGCTGGATCCCGGTTTCCTCCCTCGCAGAAGCCTCCATCGCGGACATCCAGGCCTTGCCACCCGACCTCAGCTCTCTCAGTCCGTCGAGTTCCTGCGAGACTCCGGAGGCGATTGCATCCCCTCCTCCGGGCTTGAATGGCGGTGGCTGGGACAGTGTGGTGGAGATCCTCTTCTCGATGTCCTGGAGCTGGTCCATGGCACGGCAGGCGGCGAGCATCGGCGTCTGGATGCGGTCGAGGACTTCGACGAGTGTCGGAAGCTGCCTGGCCGTTGACGCGACGGCGGCCAGGTCCCTCGGGCCNGCCCGCAGGGTGAGGAGTCTGCCGGTCTGGCGCGGGAGGTCGCAGCACGAGGCGAGGATGGTCCTGATCCTCTCCAGACTTCCGCAGTCGATCAGCTCGGCCACCGAGTCATGCCTCGACCTGATCTCGGCGGCGGCCGCCGGAGGAGCGAGGAGCCACTCCCTCCAGAGCCTGGCCCCCTGCGGCGTGCCGGTCCTGTCCAGCGCATCCGCNAGAACCGCACTCCTGTCGGGTCCCGCGGTCTCGGTTATGTCGAGNGCGAGAGCGCTCGACCTGTCAAGCAGGAGGTGGTCCTCCAGCCTGTAGACGCCTGCGAATCCGAGAGTCGAGGACAGGTCCCTCTTCACGTCCTCGATGTAGCTGAGCAGCGCCCCGACNGCTCCGCCAAGGGCTTCCCTGTCCTCGAGCCCGAGGCCGGCGAGNGTCGCGAGCCCGAGGCGCCTCCCTGCGACCTCGCGGACAGTCGAGGGNAGGAANCTCCACCGCTCCAGCGGAGTGAGCGATGGCCCGGGAGGGATCGGGAAGGATGGGTCCTCTTCGTGCAGCAGCTCCCTGGGCGCCCTTCTCGCCACCTCCTCCGAAAGCCTCGAAGCCGGCAGCTCCGTCGCGTCCAGAACGCCTGTGGAGAGGTTGCAGAATGCCGCAGCAGCTGTTTCGCCCCTGACGCAGACCGATGCAAGCAGGGCCGTTTCGTGCTCGCCCAGAGCAGGTCCGTCGACGATGGTCCCGGGGGTGACCACTTCCGTCACCTCTCGCCGGACAAGCCTCCCCCGGGCTGCCTCCTCGGCCTGCCTGCACACCACCACCCGGAATCCGGCCTTGAGGAGCCTGGGCAGATAGGAGTCGAGCGCGCCGAGAGGGAACCCCGCCAGCGGGACCGGCTGCCCCGTCTCCCTGTCGGTCTCCCTGGANGTCAGGGCGAGCCCGAGCACCTTCGACACNGTCGTGGCGTCATCGAAAAAGGTCTCGAAGAAGTCACCCACCTGATAGAGCAGGATCTTGCCGGGCCACGCGGCCCGCACCGCAAGGTACTGCTCCAGGAGGGGCGTCTTCACCTGGTGGGCAGCTCCTTCTCGACGAGGCCGAAGATCTGCCTCGGGACGAGGAGTTCACGGCATTCCAGAGTGCCCTTCCTGCATCTCCCGCCTCCGTGCCTGTGGCAGGGGCTGCACGGAGCTTCAGGGCCCGCGAAGGACGCCCGGCCTTCGGACCAGAAGCCGAGTCGCGGGGATGTGGAGGTGAAGACAACCACCAGCCTGACCCCGAGCGCAGATGCCACATGCGCGGTTCCGGAGTCGGGCGCCACCACCAGATGCAGCCTCTCGACCGCGGAGATGAGCTCGCGCACGCCTCCCTCGAACACCGAGACGCCCCGGCGGTCTATCCCCGACTGGACTCCCAGCGCCCGCTGCCGGTCCTCAGGCGCGGAAAGCAGCACGACCTTCGCCCCGGAGATGTCGCAGAGCAGGCGTCCTACCTCCACGACGACGCCGTCTGGAATGGCTTTGAGCTCCCAGCGCCCTCCGCATACGATGCCCACCGAAAGCTCGTCACCCGGCTGCTCCCTTCGCTCCAGCACAGGCAGGGCCGGACCGGATCCGCCGGCGGCTTCCAGACACATCCGCGCCCTGTCCGGCAGGCTTCCCGCTCCACCGTTCAGGATCCTGCGGCGGGCCGTCCTGTCCAGCCTGATGCCCTGCGTGCGCCTGGGAAACGTGCCGAGGAACGTGGTGAGGTTCTTCTGGAGGTCGATGATCCTGCCCGGCGAGAGGTGGCGCACGCGCTCCCTGATGCAGCGGATGCCCTCTCTCCTGTCGCAGCCCAGGACCTTCACGCCCTGTCCGAACCTCTCGACGAGAGGTCCGTAGGCGGGCCGGGTGAGGACGAAGACAGGGCCCGATCTGGCTGCAAATGCCGCCGCCGGCTGGGTCAGGACCACATCGCCGAGCGAGTGCAGGCGGATGAGGAGGCTAGTTTCCCTGGCCATTTCTGAACTGCATGTCGTAAAGCCTTTTGAAGCGCCCGTCGAGCGCCATGAGCTCGTCGTGCGAGCCGCTTTCGATGATCCTGCCGCCTTCCAGGAATACGATGCGCGTGGCGTGGCTTATCGTGCTCAGCCTGTGGGCGATCATCAGGCAGGTACGACCCCTGACCAGCCCGTCGATCGCACCCTGCACGAGCCTCTCGGACTCCGTGTCGAGAGATGAGGTGGCTTCNTCGAGGACCAGGATGGAAGGGTTCTTGAGGACCGCCCGCGCGATCGCCAGNCGCTGCCGCTGGCCTCCCGAAAGAGTCACCCCACGCTCTCCGATGCCGGTCTCGAAACCCTCCGGCAANTCCTCGATGAAGTCGAGGATGTTCGCGACCCGGGCCGCATCCCTTATCCGGTCGAGGGGGATGTCTCCGAGGCCGTAAGCTATGTTGTTGCGGATGCTGTCGTTGAACAGCACTGTCTCCTGCGTGACCACCCCCAGCAGACCCCTGAGACTCGACAGCCTGATCTGCCTGATGTCCAGGCCGTCGATCGTCACAGTCCCCTCCGTGGGATCCATGAAACGTGGCAGCAGGTCCGCCAGCGTGCTCTTGCCAGCCCCGCTCGGGCCTACGAGCGCCACGATCTCACCCTTCCGGATCGTCAGGTCGATGTCTCGCAGGACGCGCTCCCTGTCATATTCGAAGCTCACGCCCTCGAGGCGTATGGCGGTGTCCAGGGAGTGCTTCTCGACGGCGTCGGGAGCCTCCACCACGGACGGAGCCTCGTCGAGGATCCGGAATACCCTGTCCCCTGAGGCGAGGCCCGACATGATCCTGGCGTGCGCCTTGCTGAGGTCCTTCACCGGGTCCATCATCGAGAGGATGGCGCCCAGGAACACGAAGAACTGGCCCGACGTCATGCCGGACCCGCCTAGCACGGACTGGCCGCCGTACCAGAAGATGACTCCCGCCGCCGCCGCCCCCAGGATCTCGGTCAGCGGCGCGCCCAGGGCCTTGAGCCTCTGCAGGGAGGTCTCGTACCTGGCGTGAGAGCGCAGGACCCTGTTGAACCTCCGCTCCTCGAAGGGCTCCATGGAGAATGCCTTCACCACGCGGACGCCGAGGATCGTCTCCTGCAGTATGGATGCGAAATCTGCCATCTTCTCCTGGGCCTTGTGGCTCTTCTTCCTGAGCTTCCTGCCGAGAAGGATGATGATCGCCATGCTGGGAGGCAGTATCAGAAGCGCCACGAGCGCGAGCCGCCAGGATGCCCAGACGGCGATGCCCATGAACACCGCGAGCAGCGTCACCTGCTTCACGACGTTGATAAGAGCTTCGCTGATGGCGCCCTTCAGGCGGTCCACGTCGGCTGTCATCCGGCTCAGTATCTCGCCCGAGCGACTGCGGGCGAAAAAGGCCAGATCGAGTCTGAGCAGATGGCTGTATAGCTTCCTGCGAAGGTCGAATAGCACTCCCTGCTCTACTCTCGCCAGGAAGAAGGTCTGCATGAAACCGGCGATGTTCTTGAGGATTATCAGGATTACGATCGCGACGATAACGGCGATCAGTGCGCTCGAGGGCGGGGCGTCCCTGAGGCACGAGCGTCCCGCGGCTCCCAGTGCCTTCGCGGCCTCCGCCGCATCCCCGATCCGCAGCCTTGCCAGAGACGAGACCGTGTCGTGCCACGGGATCGGTATGCGCTGCTCCGCAAGCTCTTCGAGCGAAAGACCGCTCGTCGGCTGACCGGCCCGGGAGAAGACATCGTCGAAAACTGGAAGTATCATCCCGAGAGACGCGCCGCTGCTCAGGGCGAAGAGGATGGCGAAGCAGACAGCGAGCAGGGTGATCGCCCAGTAGGGCTTGACCAGCTCGAGCATCCTGACGGCGGAGCCGGATACGGCCCTCTTGTCCTGTGTCATCTGCGTCCTGCGTTTCGGTACGGGTGATCCTGGAACATAAGACCGGACGGCCTGAATCAATTAGTGCCCGTTCCCGGAGGCTTGTCCCCGGGAGGAAGGATCGGCGATGAGGAAGTACGCGGCATTGCTCGTTTGTGCGTTGTTCCTGTGCTCATGCGACTCGGGAGTCGGCGCTCCGGGCGACCAGCCGCTGCGNCAGATAACGGTCACCGGCACGGGCACCGCCAGNTCCGAGCCCGATGTGGCGACCATNGTGTTCGGAGTAGACGTCACNTCCGCCGATCCTGCAGAGGCGGTCTCCAGCGCGGCTTCNCTGATGAACTCGGGGCTGCTGGCCGCCAGGGACCTCGGAGTCGCGGGCGAGGACATCAAGACCTTCTCCTACAGCCTGTGGATCGAGAATGTCTACGACCCCGTATCGTACCAGCCCACGGGCGAGCGCATCTACCATGTATCGCAGTACGAAAGCGTCGATGTCAGGGATGTTTCGAAGGTCGGCGAGGTGCTCGCAGGTGTGGTGGGCGCCGGCGTGAACAGCGTCAGCAGCGTGAGCTTCGGTGTCGAGGACCAGTCGGCCCTGCTGACCGAGGCCAGAGCGGCGGCCCTCGCCGATGCCTCGCAGAAGGCAGCGGCCATCGCCGAAGGCCTCGGAGTGAGGATCGGCGGCCC
>JGI20214J51650_10001804_pt1 | contig 13628 bp, 12 predicted proteins | sample WetSurMetagenome_FD_51650 | JGI IMG/M metagenome (IMG submission 51650) | reverse complement strand
GAGATGCCGCCGGGGAGGTGTTCGACATGATCCTCGCCCGCTCGAGCTGCTCGCTCCTGATGGTGGGTCACACCCACGAGAACGCCTTCCACGAGAGGCGCNGCGGCTGGATCGTGAACCCGGGGAGCGTGGGAGGGGGNACCCTCCCCGCGGCGGGCACCGCNTCGATCGTCGAGATACCCGACAGGGGGNGCCCGCTGTTCTCCTCGATCCGGGCGCCCTTCGATCCCTCTGCGCACAAGGCGGCCTGCAGGGCGGCAGGCCTCCCCGACATCTATGGCAGGTGCGCCGAGCTGGGACGCGATCCGAGGGGTCTGAAGCACGCTTTCGACACGGGCTGGCGTCAGAGATGGACGGAGGTCTGAGGGCGACCCCTCAGTCCAGCATCGCCGACGAGGCGGTGTGCAGGCTCCCCGGATCGAGGTCGACCACCANGATGCTGTCCAGCCCCTGCCANGAGGGCAGCCCGATCCTCAGGATGACGCCGTCCTCCCCGGGCAGGATGAGGAAGCTCTGTGTGTCCAGCCAGTGTCCGTTGCGCCACAGCCAGCCGTCGAGGCTCCGCCCGGCCGGCACATCCAGGGCGGCGGACAGCCTCGCNACGAACAGGGAATCGTGCTGGACGACCGCGTCCAGGTCCAGGGGAACACCCTGTATCAGCCATGTCCGGTANGCCGCATAGGTCGTGGACGGCCTGCCGTCCCTCGAGGTCGTGACGCGGATCACCGCTCCCGCGTAGCTCTCGGTGCACGANAGNATCCTGAGCCGTCTCGTCTCCGTTATCGAAGACGCTCCGGACGCCCGGGCCGCCGCCAGAGCAGCCGCCGGCAGGTCCGCAGCCCAGGCCAGCGTGTCGGCCCCCTGCGCCGAGACCAGCCTCAGCCCATCCACCGAGTACATGAAATGGAGGTCCGGACCATCGTAGAGGGTGTCCGCGGTGATCACCTCCAGGGTCACGCGGCTGGAGACCGCCAGCGACCTGACTCCCGCCGGATCGGTCGCCACGAAAGGTATGGCTGCGAGGATCGCCAGTATCATGCCCGGAGGCGTCCCGGGCTCAGCCGGACATCCGGCCGAGCTCCCTCAGGCTCGCCGTTCCCTCCCCCGTTACGATGAAATGGTCCAGCACCCTGAATCCGAGTGTCCTCCCGAGCTCCTGGAGCCTCGATGTGAGCGCGAGGTCCTCGCTGCTCGGCTCCGCCCTGCCTCCGGGGTGGTTGTGGACGAGGATGACCGCGGTGGCGTTGGCCGAGATGATCTTCTCCACGAGGTTCCTGGGGTGCACGGAGGCGCGGTCGACGGTCCCGAACTCGAGATCCTTCTCGGCCAGGAGCCTGCCCGANGAGTCGAGCAGGAGCGCCACCAGCTTCTCCTTGCGCTCGAGCGCAAGCCTGTTCCTCAGGTATTCCCTCACGACGCCCGCGCTGTCCAGGATCCTGCCCGCGGCAGGGCGCAGCGCCCGGGCGCCCAGGGCCGGCACCAGCCCCACCAGCGCGCAGACCGAAGGTCCGACGCCCGCGACCGTCTGCAGCATGTCGGGGGGCTGGCTCAGGATTCCCTGCAGGGAGCCGAACCTCTCGAGGAGCCTCTCGCTGAGCGCCCTCGTGTCCTGCCTCGGAACGGCGTACGTCAGCAGCAGCTCGAGGGCTTCCCTGTCGTCGAAGCCCCTGATCCCGGCGCGGAGGAAGCGCTCCCTCAGCCTTGCCCTGTGACCTGCCCCTGCAGGGCCCGCCCCGGCGGAGGCGCCAGCTTCAGCCCGTGGACCTCCACGAGCCCGAGTGCGGCCAGGAACACCTCGCTCCTCAGTGACAGCCATTCCAGATAGTCTCCCGTCGTGAGGTAGAAGAAGAACTCGATGTCGATCCCGAAAACACCTGCCGGGAGGGCATGGGCGGAGAACGAGCCCTGCTCGATCCGCGGATGGGCCAAGGCGATCCCCCTCAGGTCCTCGAGGAGGAGGGCGACCTTTCCCGAGCCCGAGGCCGGATCGAGCCGGAACGTGATGACCGCCCTCCTGAGAGTCCTTCCCGACAGGTTGTCGATGGTCATGTCGACGAGTTTCCTGTTGGGTATCGTGACGAGGGTCCTCTCCGCCGTCCTGAGCCTCGTGGAGCGCAGTCCTATGTCCTCGACGGTCCCCTGGACCCCCGACGCCTCGATGAAGCTGCCCACCATGAAGGGCCGGTCGAGGAAGATGGTGATCGAGGCGAAGACGCTCGCGAGAGTGTCCTGGGCCGCCAGCGCCACCGCCAGCCCTCCGATGCCCAGGCCGGTGATGATGCCGCTCACGGGGTAGCCCAGGGCCTGTATCAGGAAGACCATCCCGATGGCCGCGACGAGGAACTTAACCGTGTTCCTCAGCACGGGCATCATCTGGTCGTCGAGCCTCGATTCGGTGCGGAGGGTCCTGGCGGTGAGCCTGTCGGACATCGCGTCCACTGCCGCCAGGAGCATCCATGTGCATGAGAAGACGGCGATGACCAGGAGGCCTTTGTTGGCGACGTCCACCGCATCGTCGGAAAGGGGCAGCAGCCTGACCGCGCCATACAGGCCCAGGAGGAGGATGAGGATCCCCAGAGGTCTGGAAACCCTCTTCGCGAAGTGCCCTCCATAGCCGGGATGCCTGTTGCCGACGCGCCTGAGTGCGCAGGATGCCAGTTTCCTGAGACCCAGGGCCACCGCCATCGCCAGGATGGCGAGACCTATCCTGCCCGCAGGCAGACCAGCCATGCGGAAGTGCGTCACATCGTGCAACAGGCCCGTCTGTCTCAGCATCCGTCATCACCCCGCGGCATGATGCCCTTCGCACGGTCCCTTGTCAACGAGTCAAGTAAACCGAACCGTGCTTGTTGACGCGGGTGATGAACGTGCTTCATTCTTCGAGCGTGTCAGCAACAGACGGGAGTTCCTGTATTGGCTGGTTTCAAGGTGAGGGAATGGGTTCTCCAGATAGCTCTCGCGCTCATCATCTTCTTCGGGTTCCTGCGACCGTTCGTGGTGGAGGCCTTCAGGATACCCTCACAGAGCATGGAGAGCACCCTCCTGATAGGGGACCAGCTTCTGGTCATGAAGGTGGTCCAGGGGCAGTACATCCCGTGGACCGACCGGGCGGCCCCTCCGCTCGGCAGCTTCAGGAACGGCCCCTACGGCGCCCTGATGCCCGGCACGGAGTCTCCGCACAGGGGAGAGATCCTGGTCTTCAGGTACCCGGTGAACAGAAACCGCGATTTCATCAAGAGGGTCGTCGGCCTCCCGGGCGACACCCTGCTGGTTCTCCACGACACGCTCTACGTGGACGGNGAGCCATCCGAGTTCGCCACCCAGTTCCAGGACCGCACCAGCCCGAGCATCTTCGACGACAGCTGGCCCGCCTGCCTCCCCGCCCTGCGGGGAAGGGTGGCCGATCTCGACTTCGAGGGCCTCGCGGCTGACTGCATCCTGCTCCCCGACGACCAGATAGCGTACGTCGTCCCCGAGGGCTGCATCTTCATGATGGGCGACAACCGCGACCACTCGAGCGACAGCAGGATCTGGGGTCCCCTGGATATGGACCTGGTCAAGGGCAAGGCCCTCGCCATCTACTGGTCGTGGACCCCGGACCAGGGCCTGCCGCGCATCGGCAGGATGGCCAGGGTGGTGCGATGACGGGCATCGTCTCGAGAGACGCCCTCCCGTTCGCGAGGACATTCTTCGAGAAGGTGCCGGTCCAGTTCGTGAACCTCGACCAGCTCGTGAAGGGAGCCCTGGAGGACAGGGCCTTCGCGGGTGACGCATACTGGCAGATAGACGCCGACGAACCCCTCGCCTACCTCATCCTGAGAGGCGGCCGGCCCTACAGGATCATCGGGTACTCGGGCCCGGGGGTGGCGGCCTTCATCAACTGGATAAGGCGCGACAACAGGGAGCTGACGCTGACATACCGCTTCGTCGAGAGCGGCACCCTCCCCCTGCTCGTGAGATGCTGGACCGAGGAGCCGGCTCTGCAGGAGCTCGACAACGCGAGGGGCGACGTGATGACGGTCCTCAGGAGCATGAGGAGGAGCAGCGACTCCGGCCTGCTCCGGGTCCGCAACGGGGGCACCTCCACCCTGATCCCGATCGAGGACGGGAAGCTGGCCTCGGCCTTCGGGGCGGGGACGACCCTCAAGGGCAAGAGCATCCTGGGATTCCTGACCGAGCAGCTCGAGCCGGGCGCGTGCGCGGACCTCTACCCGGGGCCGACCAGACCCCTGTCGCAGGTGGGCATCTCGGAGGCTCAGCTGATAGTCCTCGCGTTCAACACCTGGCTCGACGCGGCGCGGCCCACCTGGCCGGAATGCGCCAGGATAGCCTCCACCGTCTTCAGCGTCGTCAAGGAGAAGGAGCCCAGCTTCACTTCGTTGTCGTACAACGTGGAGGACGGGCTCTACATGGAGGGTCTGCCGGCGGACACGGAGTCCATCCCCGAGGCCTTCACCAAGCTCATCAAATCCATGGCCAGGAAGCATCCGTCCCCGGAGAACTGCCTCAGGCTCTTCACCACCGTGAACAGGGAGAGGAAGCTGGCTCTGGCTGTGGCAGGCCTCTCCGGCGTGCTGGAGCCCGGAGCCCTTCAGGCCTCCGCTAGCCCTGGGAGCTGAGGAAGCGCTCGATGTCCTCCTGGCGCCCCAGGAGGAAGAGGTCGTCCCCCAGCTCGATCCTGTCGTCCGGCCCGGGGATGGAGTAGCTCCTGAGCCCCTCGTCCGAAGAGATCTTCCCCACGTACGCGATGTTGATGCCGAAGACACGCCGCAGATCTATTTCCCGCAAGGATTTACCTATCATGGCAGCGAGCGGCTTCACATGCACGAAGTCGATGCCCCCGGCGAGGGGCACGTAGCTCTCCACGTTCCTGTGGACGAGCATCCGCGCAACCCTCTCGCCCTGCTCGCGCTCGGGCATGTAGATGTGATTGGCTCCCACCGCCCGCAGGATGCGGGCCTCCCTGTCGGTCGTGGCTCGCGCGTGGACCTCCACGCCCATGTCCCTGACCATCCTCGTGGAAAGGACGCTGGTTCCGAAGTCCGAGCCTATCGAGACCACGACGATGTCGACCTTGTCGATGCCGTTGGCCCTGAGGAGCTGCTCGTCGGTGCAGTCGAAGGCGACCGCCAGGGTGACCGTGTCGCTGATCTCGTCGATCTTCTTCTGATCCGAGTCGACGGCGATGACCTCGGCGCCCAGGCGCGAGAGGCTTGTCGCGAGGCTGTAGCCGAAGTTGCCGAGCCCGATCACGGCGAATTTCTGATACTTGGAGGGCAATGGGACTCCTATCCTATCCCGATCCTGGACTCGGGATAAGAATACCTGAGCGATCTGGACCGCGCCGTGACCGCCGCGAGCGTGGCCGGACCGACCCTTCCCAGGAACATCGTNAGAATGATCACCACGCGCCCGGCGCCGGTCAACTCGGACGTGACACCCATCGAGAGGCCCACCGTGCCGAAGGCGCTGACGGANTCGAAGACCAGGTCGAAGACGGACCACCTGCCCGATTCGACCGCCTGCATCTCGGTGAACACCAGCAGCGAGGAGGACGCCGCGCAGGCCANNAGCGCGAGCAGGAGCAGCGCCGAAGCCTTCTGCAGGTCCGACAGCGGTATGCGTCGCTTCCATATCTCGGGGGTGGGCCTGCCCCTTATCAAGGATACCGCCGCGAGGGCGAGGAACCCCACCGTGGTCGTCTTGACACCGCCTCCGGTGCCCCCTGGCGAGGCGCCTATGAACATGAGGAAGATGAATATCCAGGCGGTGACGGGGAGGAGCGAGGCCGTCGGGATCGTATCGAAGCCNGCGGTCCTGGGCGTGACCGCCTCGAGGAAGGAGTTCGCGAGCCGCTCCAGGGCGGGCATGCCCGCCAGCGAGCTGTTCCACTCGAGCATCGCGAACAGGGCCGTCGCCGAGAGGATCAGGATCCCGGTGACGACGAGTGCGAGCCTGGCCTGCACCGGCATCCTGTGCGTGCGGGTTCCCCGGAGTCGGAGGGTCATGCTGGCGCCCAGTGCGGTGAGAGTCGCGAAGCCCAGCCCGCCCAGGATGATGAGCATGGCCACGACCAGGCAGGTGGCGGGGGATCCCGAGAAGCGCTCCAGGTTCGCGGCCTCCAGGCTGAGCCCGGCGTTGCAGAACGCGGANACGCTCGTGAAGACGCTCTGCCAGACCGTGTGCAGCCCGGTCCACGAGGGCACGAGCGGTCTCCAGGTCGTGTAGAGGATGATGGCGCCGGAAGCCTCTATGGTCAGGGTCCATCCGATTATCGAGGCCAGGATCCTCTTGAGGTCGCTCAGGAATTCGCTGTCCATGGCCCTGCTTATCGACACGCTCTCGCCGAGGCCCACGCTGTGACCCAGGAAGAGCGCGAAGAACGCGACGAAGCTCATCAGGCCGATGCCGCCCACCTGGATCAGCANNAGTATCACTATCTGTCCGAAGGTCGAGAACCGGCTGCCGATGTCCACGGTCGAGAGACCCGTGACGCAGGTGGCGGAGGCCGACACGAACGCCGCGTCGATAGGGGCGATGCCCTCAGTCGTCGCTGCNGGGAGCATCAGCAGGAGCGAGCCGGCTGCGATCACCGCAGCGATGGTCACGGGCAGCAGCGCCCAGGCAGGGATCGCCCTCATGAGCAGCCTGCCGAGGTGCCAGAGCAGTATCCTGGCTGAGACGAGGATTGCGCCCGCTATGCAGAATGCCCTCGCAAGACCGGAAGCCCTGAAGGCCGGGAGCGCTCCGGCGGCGACGGACACCCCCAGTATCANGAGTGCGGCGAGCAGCAGCGAGAGGAAGAGCGTCGTCCATGCGGCGTCCGTCAACCTGNGCACAATGCTGCGGCCGTCCGGNACCAGGAGCAGTACCAGGTAGACGAAGGGGAGGGAGGCCATGAAGGCGTCGAGACCCCTTCCGGACAGGCCGAAGCCATAGTCCGCCAGCAGCAGCGCGAAGCACAGCACGGCCGTGACCAGGGACAGGATCTCCCTCAGGCCNGACACGGTTTTCGGGACCATACCCCCCCTCCGCGGGACGGGCGCATATTGCCAACCGACGACCCGGGTCCTGATTCCGAGATCATCGGAGGTTGAATGCGATGAACACCGGTCTCGATTATGACAGATTCCTCGCAGCCCGTCCCCTCAACGTGCAACTTGCCCTGCCGGGCAGCCGATGCGCCCTGGTGAGCAGCAGGGACATCGCGGCGGTGGCGAGGGAGCGGGAGGCCATCGTCATGGCGGCCAACATACGCAGCCCGCTGAGCGCGATCGGGATACTCAGGGCGGCCCGGAAGGCCGACTCTTTCGTTATCCTCGAGCTTGCCAAGTCGGAGGCGCGTTACTGCGCCGTCAACTTCTCCAATCTGCCCCAGATGGCCATGCTCTACTCGTCCGAGCTGGGTGACGGAGTCGTCTACGCCCTCCACATGGACCACTTCGCCGTGAAGTCCGCAGCCGACAGGGACGACGCCACCCTCGCCATCCCCTCGGCCCTCAGGGCGGGCTGGACCTCGGTGGCCATCGATGCGTCCCACAATCCCGACTACCTGAATCTCGTCTTCACCCGCGACACGGCCATGCACATCCCGGCCTACATCGGCCTCGAGGTGGAGGTGGGCGAGATCAAGGGAGCCGGCGCACTATCGACGGTGGATGAGGCCCGCTACTTCATCGGAGGCCTCAATTCCTGGGGCGTCTTCCCCGACTTCCTGGCCATCTCCAACGGCTCGATGCACGGGACCTACGACGCCAGCAAGGGCGAGGCCGAGGGCATCGACCTCGCCAGGACGCTGGAGATAGCCGAGGCCATCGCCGGGTACGACTGCGTGATCGCCCAGCACGGCATAAGCGGCACCCCTCTGTCCAAGGTGGGCTCCTTCCGCCGGTACGGCATCCACAAGGGGAACGTCGGAACCCTCTGGCAGAACATAGTCTTCGGTCTGGAGATGGATGCCGCCAGCGGCAACGCGGTCATCGACGACGGCTCCTACGTGAAGAGGCCCGACCGGGGGATTCCCACCGAGCTCTGGGAGGACATGGTCAAGGCCGCGGACGCCAGAGGCCTGTCAAGATCCTCGGGCGACTACAAGAGCCTCAACCTGCCGTTCTCCTCGCGCATCATGGCGATGCCTGCGGAGTTCAGGAACAGGATCCTCGACGAGACGGAGAGCTGGGCGCTGCGGTTCTTCGAGGCCTTCAACTCGATCGGNACCGGNTCCGCGGTGATCGAGAAGGTGGCTGCGAGGGGGGACTGGAACTCGTCGCCCGAGCGGAAGATAACAGCCTCCAGGGCCGATCATGTCGCTTCCAGGGCGCCGGATGCGGACAGCGGCACCGGCGGCGACGGAAAGGANTATTCAGACTGAGCCCATCCCGCAGCTGGATCGTGAGGGGCGCCCGGGTGCTCGATCCGGCCTCGGGGCTCGATGCCGTCAGAGACGTGTTCGTCGATTCGGGGAGGATCGCCTGCAGGGCCCCGGCATCCCTCGGCGCGGCCGGTCCGGCGGAGATCGACGGATCTGGCATGTGGCTCCTGCCCGGCCTCGTGGACATCCACGCGCACCTCAGGGTTCCTGGTGACGGCCGCGCGGAGACCATGCTGACCGGTCTGAGGGCCGCCGTGGCGGGAGGCGTCACCAGGGTGGCGACCATGCCCAACACAGACCCCCCGATCGACTCCCCTTCGATCGTGAGCGCGCTCAGGGGGGAGGCAGCCCGATGCGGGCTGGCGACTCTGATGCCTGTCGGGTGCGTCACAGCCGGGAGGGCCGGCCGCGAGCTGGCCGGGCTCGCGGACATGAGGGCCGCGGGGGCGGTCGCGTTCTCCGACGACGGACTGCCGGTCTCGGACGGGGACCTTCTCGCCCGGGCCCTCGACGAGGCCGCCGGGCTGGGCTGCCCGGTGATCGAGCACCCGGAGGTCCTGGATCTCTCGCGGGGCGGCAGGCTCAACCGCGGACCCGTCTCGGAAGCCTCCGGAGACCCCGGGATACCTGAGGAGGCCGAGATAGAGGACGTCTCGAGATGTATCGGGATAGCCTCTTCGCGGGCAGGCCGTCTGCACCTCACGCACCTCTCCTGCCCCCGGAGCCTCGAGCTGGTCTCCGAGGCCGCGAGGCGCGGCGTCAGGGTTACCTGCGACGTGACACCGCACCATCTCGTGCTCGACGAATCGGCGGTCGCCGCCTTCGGATCGAACGCCGTGATGAACCCTCCCCTCAGGAGCGCGGAGAGCAGGAAGGCTCTGGTCGAGCTTGTGAAGAGCGGCGCCGCGGCGGCGGTTGCGAGCGACCATGCGCCGCACGAAGCGGCTGCGAAACAGGGCGGGCTGCTGTCGGCCGCATTCGGGATCACCGGGCTGGAGACTCTGCTTCCCCTCACGCTCGAGGCCCTCTGCGGCGACGGCGGGCTCTCCCCGCTGGAAGCCCTCGGGCTCCTCGTGACCGGGCCGTCGGAGGTTCTCGGCATGGAACCCCCCTCGCTCGGGGAAGGCGCTCCGGCCGAGATGGTGCTCTTCGATCCCGGGATGATCTACACGCTCCGTTCCGCCCGCCGGTTCTCGAAGTCGTCGAACACGCCCTTCCTCGACAGGGAGCTCCGAGGCAGGGTCAGGAAGGTCTGGATGAGGGATCTGGTCTATTCGGAGGACGGCTTTGCGTAGATTGCTCNTGCTGCTGCCATTCGCCCTGCTCGTGACGGGGTGCGCCTATTTCAACACCTTCTACAACGCCAGGAGGAGCTACGACGATGCCCTCAGGAGCATCGCCGCCAATCCGGACAATCCCTCCGAGGCCGAGGCGACCTCGCTCAGGTCGGCGATCGAGGGGGCCGGAAAGGTGCTGTCGTTCTACCCCGGCAGCAGATGGGCGGACGATGCGCAACTGCTCGTCGCCGATGCGCTGTACCTCCTCGGAACCCGGACCACTTCGGGCAGCGGGACCTCCAACCTCGAGGAGGCCATGAGAGCCTACGCAGCCGCGATCATGGTGAGCGACGACCAGGAGATGCGCGACAGGGCATCGCTCGGCATGGGGCTCGCGGCCATGAGGCTGGGCAGGCCCGGAGACGCGGCCGCCTCCTTCGAGTCCGTGACGACCGGCGACAGGAGGCTCTACGTGATCTCGAGGATCCACCTGTCCCAGGCGCTCCTGCTCGAGCGCAGGGCGGGGGATGCCATGGCGGCGCTCGACTCGGCGTCGGTGAGGATACCCGGAGACAGCCTCCGGGGGGAGGTTCTCCTCGCAGGAGGTGCCGTCCTGCTGGCCCTCGGGATGCCGGACAGCGCGGCGACGGTGGACATGGAGGCAGCCCGGGAGTTCGGGAGGGGCCAGGGCAACTACAGGGCCATGATCGCGGCCGCGGGAGCCCTGGTGGAGGCCGGAAGGCCCTCCGACGCCGCCTCGGTCCTCCAGGATCTCAGAGCCACCTACAGGTCGGACAGGGAGATGGCGGACATCTCCCTGCTGACCGGGCGCGCCGGGGAGGCCGCAGGGATGCGCGACGAAGCCCTGGCCGCATATCGCGACGCCGCCGATCTCGACCGGTCGGGCGAATTCGGCGCGGAAGCCCTCTATCGGAGGGCCGGGATGCTGGAGGATGAGGGCGACCTCCGGGGCGCCCTGGGAGATCTCCAGGAGCTGAGCGGCAGGAGCCAGGATCTGCTCTGGACGAGGCTGGCGGCCGACCGCGCCGGAGATCTGGCGCTCCTCCTGCAGTATTCGGACAGCCTCGAGGCCGGCGCGGAAGGGTCGGAGGACATCCTCGCCCTTCTGGTGGCGGAGAAGAGGATCGATCTCTATGGAGCCGACCTGCAGGCCCTCGCCGCACTCCGTGAGCTGGCCTCCTCGGCCGGTGACAGGGTGAGGGCGATGTCGATGGCGAGGCTCGCCGCTTTCCCCGGCATGGACGCCGACAGCTCGCATGCGCTCCTGGTGAGGGCCGCGGCGCTGGCGGATTCCGGCGATCTCGCCACCTCGATCGAGGATGCCCTCGGGCTCCCCAGGGGCCGCGGATGGCAGTCCAGGCCCTCGGTCGTCCTGGACAGGGCNTGGAGGATGATGGACGAGGCGGATTANNCGGAAGCCTGGACCCTGCTCGCGGGGGCACTCGGAACCCGCTGGAGCGACGATCTGCGGCCGGAGCTCCTCTGGGCCGCCTGCGCCGCTGCCGAAGGAGCCTCGCTGGAGGACGATCTCGTCGAAGGCTATCTCCAGGAGCTCGTCCTGCGGTACCCCGGCACGGCGGAGGGCGCAGCGGCGTCCGAGAGGCTCGGCAGCTATGAAGGCGGGGAGGAGGAGTGAGGTGAAGGACCGCGACTGCCGCGTCGAGAGCTGCTCGTTCGAGTGCCCCGGCATCTGCAGGATCGGCTTCTCCTGCCCGGCCCTCGTGGNAGAGGCCGGCCCCGGGCAGTTCGTCATGGTGGAGGTGTCCGACGGACCTCTCCCCGCGGCCAGGCGTCCCTTCACNCTGAGCAGCGTCTCGAAATCGAAGGGCATCTTCGANATAGTGTTCGAGGTGAAGGGTCCCGGCACGTCCTCTCTCGCCTCCTCCGCCCCCGGGCGCTCCTGCCGCGTCATGGGTCCGCTGGGCCGGGGTACGAAACCTCGGCCGACCGGTGGCTGCTGGTGGGAGGAGGGCTCGGTGCGGCCGGCTTCCCCTTCCTGGCCGCGTCAGTTCGCAGCGCCAGGGTGCTCCTGGGAGCCTCGTGCTCGGATGCCCTGGTCAGGACCGGAGGGGAGGCCGAGTACGCCACGGAGGACGGCAGCGCGGGCAGGAGGGGTCTGGTGACCGATCTCCTCGATGGGCTGGACCTCGCCTCGTTCGATGCCATCGCGGTCTGCGGTCCCACTCCGATGATGAAGGCCGTGGTCGAGGCTGTGCCCGACGATCTCCGGCCCCGTGTGCAGGTCTCGCTGGAAAGCCGCATGGGATGCGGCTGGGGGGCATGCGGAGGATGCGCCGTCCCGGCATCGGGGGGAGGATATCTGAAGTGTTGCGTCGACGGGCCGGTCGTGACCGCGCCGGCAGTCGACTGGTCACGGATGGGGGGTGGCCTGGTGTGAAGCCGCGAATCGAGGCCTCGCTCTGGGGGAGGGATTTCGGGAATCCCCTCATGCTCGCTTCAGGCACCTGCGGATACGGGACCGAGCTCCTGGAGGCAGGGCTTCTCGGCGACGCGGCCGCCCTCGTGACCAAGGCGACCACCGCCCGGCCCCGCGAGGGCAATGCGCCACCGAGGATCGCCGACACGAGATTCGGGCTCCTGAACTCCATAGGGCTGGCCAATCCGGGAGCGGAGCAGGTGGTCGAGTCCCTGCTGCCGGAGATGGCTTTCGCGCCCTGCGCAGTGATAGTGAACGTCGCCGGGGAGACCCTCGAGGAGTACAGGAGGGTGGTCGGCATCCTGGAGCGCTCGGAAGTCCATGTAGGCTACGAGATAAATGTCTCCTGCCCCAACGTCTCCGCGGGCGGGATGGCCTTCGGGACCGATCCGGCCTGCGTCGCCGAGATAACGCGTCTCGTCCGCTCATCGACAGGCAGGCCCTTCAGCGTGAAGCTCACCCCGAACGGGGGCGACATCGTCGAGGCCGCGAAGATGGCGGAGGGCGAGGGAGCCGATGCCGTGACCGTCTGCAACACCTTTCTGGGCATGAAGCTCGACTGGAGGACGGGCAGACCGGTCCTGTCGCGGGGAGCCGGGGGCTACAGCTCGCCCGCCCTGCTCCCGCTCGTGACGGCGCGCGTCTGGCAGGTCGCTTCGGCGGTCGGCATCCCCGTCATCGCCTCGGGAGGGGTCTGGTGGGGGGAGGACGTCCTCGAGCTGAGAGCGGCGGGGGCTTCCATGGTCCAGCTCGGGACCGCCGTCCTGAGGAGGCCGTCCCGGATCTCCGAGATCCTCCTCGAGATGCGCACTCTGCTGGAAGGGTCATGAGAGCCGCTCCAGCGATTGCCGCAGCCCTGCTGCTGGCAACCGGATGCCTGGTGCCCCGCCCCGTCTACCTGACGAGGAACGGTCCGCCCTCGGCCGGGATGATCAGCGGTTTCAGGCAGAGGGGAACGGCCTCCTTCTATGGGCCCGGGTTCTCGGGCAGGCCCACCGCCAGCGGAGAGATCTTCGACATGGACGCGATGACATGCGCACACCGGACGCTCCCGTTCGGGACAGTGCTGAGGGTGACGAACCTGGACAACGGATCGGAGACCACCGTGAGGGTCAACGACAGGGGGCCGTACTCGGGCGGGAGGATCGTCGACCTCTCCCGGGCTGCGGCCGCAGACATCGGCATGCTGGACACCGGGACCGCGGAGGTGCTCCTGACGGTCGTGGGGGTGGAGGATGACTGATCCGGCGAGGCTCTTCGTGGCCCTGACGAGCGACCAGGGCGAGGATGCCGTGGCCATGGCCGAACCCCTCCGGGGACTGCCCGGCCTCGGGGTGAAGATAGGGCTGGAGCTCTTCACCAGATGCGGTCCGGACATCGTGACCCGCTTCGGGGACCTCGGGCTGGAAGTGTTCCTCGATCTCAAGTTCCACGACATCCCGTTCACGGTCGCGGGGGCCGTGCGGGCCGCCTGCGAGAGGCGGCCCTCCATCGTGAACGTGCATGCGTCGGGCGGGGCGGG
>JGI20214J51650_10001803_pt1 | contig 13631 bp, 12 predicted proteins | sample WetSurMetagenome_FD_51650 | JGI IMG/M metagenome (IMG submission 51650) | reverse complement strand
TTTCAGAAATTGGATGCGGATATTCAGCAAATGGAAATACCATTTAAAAATTACAGCAATTCCTATTTTAATGGCTATCGCCGGTATCACTATGGCATGCTTAAGCTTCTGGCTAACCGGCAGCGGGTTCAGAGCCTCTCAGATGAATATTTTAATAATCAACCGGTGCTATATAACAATACAGCATACGCTGATCTTTTCAATCAGGTATTCGACAAATATTTTATTTTTTACGGCAGAACCGATTCAGGAAAGAAGGTTTATGATGACATCAATAAATCGGGAAGTTACCGGGAATTATTCAAAACCCTATCTGCATCCAATAATTTCAATAACGATACTTTGAAAGAACTGGTAATTCTCAAACAAATTCATGATGAGTTCTATGGTAGCCAGTTTTCGAGACCCGGTTTGCTGTCCATCCTCGACACACTTATTTTCTCCACCCAAATCCAGGAGCATGTTAAAATTGCACAAAATATCAGAAACAAAATAACCAGGTTGCAGCCGGGGTTTGAACCCCCCGCGTTTGAACTCAGTAATACAGATGGAAAGATGGTAAAGCTATCTGATTTTAGAGGAAAATATGTTTACCTTAATTTTTGCACCTGCCAGAGTTATTCCTGTCTTAATGAATTCAATATGCTTACGGAATTAAACAAAAACCATAAGGATCATTTGGTGATTCTTACAGTTTCAACCGATCCGCAGGAAGAAATACTGACGCAGTTTCTTAAAAAAAATAATTACAGTTGGACTTTTCTTTATTACGATAATCAACCAGGAATCCTTAAAGATTATGATATCAGAGCATTCCCAACCTATTTTCTCATTGGGCCAGATGGCAAACTGATATACTCTCCTGCGGCTTCTCCCTCAGAGAATTTTGAGCAAAAGCTTTTTGAAGTAATGAATAGCCGCGGCGATTTATAGCAGGTTGGCATATTTCCAAACATCAAGGATTGCCGGATAGGTGTTGGCAGTAAGGGTATTCAGTTCTTCCTTCCTTATCCACCTGATTTCGGTAATGTCCTCCTCAATTTCCGGAACAGGTTCTTTATTCCCCCGATAAAGCATTTCATACCAACTGGTTCTTTTCAGTATCTGTTCGTCTATATAGTATGAATGATAAGTGGATAGCAACGGTGAAACAATTTCAAGCTCATCCAGTCCGGTTTCTTCCGAAACCTCCCTGATGGCAGCTTCCTCAATGGTTTCATTTTTATCCTGTTTACCTTTGGGAAGATCCCATTTCCCCTGTCTTTTTATTACCAGGTATTCCCCTTTAAGGTTTTTCACCAATCCTCCCCCTGCGTATACTGGCCTGAAGCACGATTTGAAACGCTCACGCAATTCATCGATGTCATGATGAAAAATGAACAAAGTATCAATTTGTTTTAAGTTCCAGTAAAAATCGAGTAACTCTTTTAAATCATCTACATTTTTGTATTTGTAAAACAGACCGTATCTTACCTGGAAATTCCGGATAAAATCATCGGTCAACAGTACAATCCTCTCGTTGAAAAAAACTTTGTACATTTACGAAATGAAAAAATATGACAAATCAATAGCCAGTTTGCTACTTCAGTGTAGAGCCATTAAGTTAAGTCCCGAAAAACCATTTCACTGGGCATCGGGTTGGAAATCGCCTATTTATTGTGATAACCGCAAAACCCTGGCTTACCCTGAGGTAAGAAACGCAATCAAATATAGTTTCGTAGAACTTATAAAAGAAAACTATTTATCAACAGAGGCCATAGCAGGTGTTGCAACAGGCGCTATTGCACAAGGTGCGCTGGTGGCAGATATGTTAGAATTACCTTTTATGTATGTACGCTCGGAAGCAAAAGGCCATGGTTTGGAAAATCTGATCGAGGGCGATCCAAAGGAAGGTCAGAAGGTAGTGGTGATTGAAGATCTTATCTCAACCGGAGGAAGCAGCTTGAAAGCTGTGGAAGCTTTACAACAGAAGGGCTGTGTTGTCCTTGGTATGGTTGCCATATTTAGCTACGGCTTTCCAAAAGCTGTGGAAAGTTTCAAGAAGGCCGGATGTATACTCCATACGCTAAGTAATTATGATGTTCTTATTGAACTGGCCAAAGAGTCGGGATATGTTACAGAAGAACAAATGAATACTCTTCACGAGTGGAAAGCATCCCCTGATACCTGGAAATTAACCTAACTGATTACAAGGATACGAAAATGATACAATTGACCAGTAAAGCCGGAATTGCACAAGGCAAACAGAAAACGGTGTACAAATATATCGCTGACTTCCGGAATTTTGCACATTTACTACCCACCGAACAACTGAAAAATACCAGAGTAACCGAAGAATCGGTGGAATTTGTACTGGACGGATTTGGCCATGTGGGCCTTGCAATTGCCGAAAAACGCCCTTTTCATCAGTTGATAGTTAAAGCAATGGAAGGAACAGCTGGTGATTTCACCTTTTGGATTAATATTGAAGAAGCTTCGGGAAACACTTCAAGAACTACTATTATATTTGAAGCCAATTTGAATATGTTCATTGAGATGATGGCCCGTGCTCCTTTGCAGCGGTTTCTCGATCTTATGATCGATAAACTGTCGGAATTGGATTTTCAGGATACAGATAATTAAAATTGTATCTCCTTGAAACTATATTGTTTTATAATGCCTGATCGCTGTTTAACTACCAATTCCCCCGAATCTAGAATATCAGTAATTCTTCCTTCGAATGTGCCTTCCAGATCATTATAAACATGCCACTGATTCAGTAAATATAGATGGTTAAGGTATCCATTCCTGATTTCAGCGTATCGCCAGTTATATAAAAATTCCAGATGATGATTCAGAAGCCCCAGCAACGCAGAAAATTGTTTTCCGATATCCTGCTCCTGCCCTGTTGCCAAATATAATGATGTTGCCTGGTTTAACTCAGGGGGGAACACTTTTTGGTTGATATTGATTCCGACGCCCACAATGGCCGTGTTCAACCTGTTCCCCAAGATGGTATTTTCAATAAGAATTCCTGCCAATTTTTTACCGTTGTGATAAACATCATTGGGCCATTTTATGGCACCTCCCGGTATCAATGCATTGAGATAGGCTACAATACCATTGGATACACACATGGAAAGATAGAATTGCTTTTCCGCCAGCAGAAAAGTCGGTTTTAATAAAAAGCTGAACAGAAGGTTGCTGCCTTTCTCACTAAACCATTGATTTCCTGCCTGACCTTTTCCATGAGACTGGTAATCTGCCAAAATTACAGTACCTGCTACGATGTGTTGATCCTGAAGTAATGAATGGGTATAATTATTCGTCGAGTCCACTGATTCCAGGTGTATAACGATCTGCCCCAAAATAGGTTCGTTCATGTTCCCCAATTTTTATAAACTGACATAAAGGCCAAGATACTGCTTTGGTATTGAAATTGCTATAAAAATCAGTATGAGAACAAATAAATAACCATCAAACTAAATAGTACCTGGTCAAGGCCTGACCCTAACAATTAAATTCATTATTTTTGTATCAGAAAAAGTAAACAATTCAAGCTTGGGAAATTACAAACATTTGCTGGACCTCATTATTGAAAGTATACTTGAGAAAAAAGGAAAAGAAGTAACAAATCTCAATTTGTCCGGATTGGATTATGCAGCATGTGACAATTTTATCGTTTGCCATGGTGATTCGGTAACTCAAGTAAGAGCTCTGGCGAATTCTGTTGAGGATAAATTGGAAGCTACACTGAAATTAAGGGTTTCCCATAAAGAAGGATTTGAGAATGCGCAATGGGTTTTACTGGATTATGGTAATGCAGTAGTTCACATATTTTTAAAGGAGGCCAGAGACTATTACAAATTAGAGGATCTATGGGGCGACGCAATAGCAACCCTGGTCCGGGATGAATAAAAGGAGATTCAACAGCATGGAAGAAAACAAAGAATTAAAGTCAAAATCCGAGGAAGAAGTACAAAACAATAACGGAAATAACAAACCGTTGGGAAATATTCCAAAGAAACCACGTTTCAATGCTATGTGGGTATATGCCATTATTGGCTTTGCCATAATCCTTATTTACCTTTTTGACTCGGGAAGTGGTCCGGTGCCTATCGACTGGAAGTTTTTTCAGAATGAATTGCTGCTTAAGGATGAAATAGAAAAGATACAGGTCGTCAATGAACAATATGCGGAAATTTATATTAAGCAGGATAAGCTGGATCAGCCCAAACACCAAAAAAATTTCAGCAAGGGATTTGCCTCATCACTATCCAAAAGTGGTCCTCATTACACCATGACCATCGGGTCGAATGAAATTTTTACCAAGAAACTGGATGAGGCTCAGTCCAATATTCCCGAATCCGAGAGGATTTATCCTGAATTTGTACGCAAAAGAACGTTTGGTGATACTATGTATGTTCTTTTGCCCCTCATCATTATTGTGGTGATCTATCTTTTCATCTTCCGCAGAATGAGCGGAGGTGGAGCATCAGGCGCTGGAACAAACATTTTTAATGTGGGTAAATCCAAAGCGCGGATTTTTGATAAGGATGAAAATATAAGGCTTGATTTTAAAGATGTTGCTGGTTTGGAAGAGGCAAAGATGGAGGTGAAAGAGATTGTTGATTTTCTTAAAAAACCCAAAAAATATACCGATTTGGGAGGTAAAATTCCCAAAGGAGCTTTATTGGTTGGCCCTCCTGGTACAGGCAAAACTTTACTTGCCAAAGCTGTTGCAGGCGAAGCGCATGTTCCTTTCTTCTCATTATCGGGATCCGACTTTGTAGAAATGTTTGTTGGTGTTGGTGCTTCGCGGGTGAGGGATTTATTTAAACAAGCCAAGGAAAAGGCACCCTGTATAGTCTTTATTGATGAAATTGACGCTATTGGAAGAGCACGTGGCAGAAATCCCAATTTGGGAGCTAATGACGAACGTGAAAACACATTGAATCAGTTGCTCACCGAAATGGATGGGTTTGCTTCAAATGCCGGGGTTATTATTCTTGCTGCTACAAACCGTGCCGATATTCTCGACAAAGCACTGCTGAGGGCTGGGCGCTTCGACCGCCAAATATATGTAGAATTACCCGATCTGAACGAACGCAAAGAGATATTCAAGGTGCATCTGCGGCCCATCAAATACGATAAGGATCTGGATATTGATTTCCTGTCGCGACAAACGCCCGGATTTTCAGGTGCTGATATAGCCAATGTTTGTAATGAGGCTGCGCTGATTGCGGCCAGAAAAAATAAAAAAACCGTTCAGAAGCAGGATTTTCTTGATGCTGTTGACCGTATTGTTGGCGGACTTGAAAAGAAAAACAAGATTATTACAATTGGTGAGAAAAAAACCATTGCCTATCATGAAGCCGGACACGCTACTGTTAGTTGGATGCTGGAACATGCCAGTCCTTTGGTGAAAGTCACCATCATTCCCCGTGGAAAATCACTGGGAGCAGCCTGGTATTTGCCTGAAGAACGACAGATCACCACACGCGATCAGTTGCTTGAAGAAATGACAGCTACTCTGGGTGGAAGAGCAGCTGAAGAAATCACATTTGGTAAGCTTTCAACAGGAGCGTTAAACGACCTGGAACGAGTTACCAAACAGGCGTATGCCATGGTTACCTATTTTGGCCTTAGTGAAAAAATAGGGAACCTGAGTTTCTATGACTCTTCGGGTCAAAACGACTATTTTTTACAGAAACCTTACAGTGATAAAACCGCAGAATTAATTGATTCAGAAGCTAAAATTATCATCGATTCTCAATACAAGCGTGCTATTGAATTACTGAATAAACACAAAAGCGGACTTGTGCAATTGGCTGAACAATTACTGGAGAAGGAGGTTATTTTTACGGAGGATCTGGAGAAAATATTTGGTAAAAGAAAGAGTTCTTCCGATGCGCAGTTGGAGGTACCGGAGAAAGTAAAAAGAGTACGAAAAAAATCTACCGGCGAAAGCAAAGAACCCGTTTCATAATATTATTGTACCTTGAATAATCTTTTACAGCGCACCTTATCGGGTACTATTTACCTGGTGATCATTATCGGTTCCCTGTTTCTGGGAAAGTACGCTTTTGGAACTATGTTCCTTATTATTGGATTACTTGCGCTATCTGAGTTTTATCATATGATGGATGTTGATGTGGAGTCCTCATTATCCATAACCTGTATCTCATTGGGCATTGGAATCTTTGTACTGAGTTACCTCACAGCATCAGGATTGCTTCCTCTCACCTATTTGTGGCTGGTTTTGGTTTTTCCGATAGTCGTTTTTATTGTTGCCTTGTACCAGCAGAAGATGGATATACTAGATATGTCCAAAGCTTTACTGGGCCTTTTTTATATAATGGTGCCCATATCGGTCATCAATTTTCTGGCCTTTGAGCCGAACAGGGGATTTCAATATACCCACCGCATTGTATTAGGAATATTAATTTTAGTATGGGTGAACGATACAGGCGCTTATGTAGCTGGTTCCCTTTTTGGAAGGCATAAGCTTTTTCCCCGTGTATCACCTAAGAAATCGTGGGAAGGATTGATTGGAGGTACGGTTTTTACACTTGCAGGCGCTTTTCTGATGACTTACATCGTTCGCATACTTACAACAACCGATTGGATGGTAATTGGTGTGCTGACTTCCATTTTTGGTGTATACGGCGATTTATGCGAATCGTTTTTGAAAAGAATTGCCAATAAAAAAGACTCCGGCGCGCTGATACCGGGGCACGGCGGAATGCTCGACCGTATTGATTCTATCTTGTTTGTAATGCCGGTAGTTCTGGCCTACCTGATGATCACAGGTTTCTAATTGCAAAATTTACCCGATTACTTTCATATCTCTGCCTACTTTTATAAATGCCTGTATGGCTTTGTCGAGGTTCTCCCTGGAATGTGCAGCGGAAAGTTGCACTCTTATTCTGGCTTCTCCTTTGGGAACTACCGGATAGTAAAACCCGATTACATAAATTCCTTCTTCGAGAAGCTTACCGGCGAATTCTTGTGAAAGACGGGCATCAAACAACATAATGGCAATGATGGCCGATTTTGAGGGCTTAATGGTAAATCCTGCTCTGGTTACCTCATTTCTAAAATACGCTGTATTCTGATGCAATTTGTCCTGTAATTCCGTTGTTTCAGCCATCATGTCAAACATAGCAATACCGGCTTCTGCGATCATGGGGGGCAGGGAATTGGAGAAAAGGTAGGGACGTGAGCGTTGTCTCAGCATGTCGATTATTTCTTTGCGTCCTGTGGTAAAACCACCTATAGCTCCCCCGAAAGCTTTTCCAAGGGTACCAGTAATAATGTCAACCTGGCCCCTTATGTTGTATAATTCGGTAACTCCGCGGCCGGTTTTGCCAACTACTCCGGCAGAATGGCATTCATCTACCATAACAAGCGCATCATATTTTTCAGCGAGTTTACAAATCCGGTCAACCGGGGCTACATTCCCGTCCATACTAAAAACTCCGTCCGTAACAATAACCCTGAACCGGTTTGATTGTGCCCTGATCAGCTGTTCTTCAAGATCAGCCATGTCGGCATTGACATAACGATAGCGTTGCGCTTTACACAACCTAACTCCGTCGATTATGGAAGCATGGTTAAGCGCATCGGATATAATAGCATCTTCTTCGGAAAACAGCGGTTCGAAAACCCCACCGTTTGCATCAAAACAAGCAGCATATAAAATGGTATCCTCAGTACCAAAATAGTCCGCTATTTTTCTTTCCAATTCCTTGTGCAGATCTGTGGTGCCGCAAATGAACCGAACCGACGACATTCCATAACCATGGCTATCCAGGGCATGGTGAGCGGCCTTGATCAATGAAGGATGCGACGATAGTCCAAGATAATTATTGGCGCAGAAATTCAATACCTCTTTGCCATCTGATAACCTGATAGTGGCATCCTGTGGGGATACAATCACCCGTTCCTTTTTGAATAATCCCGCTTCCTCTATATTGCGTAATTCGTTACGCAAATGTTGTTGTATTTTTCCGTACATGGTTTTCAGTTGTTTCTGGTTAATAATTGATTCCGACAGGCATCCGGTCAGTAACTTCGCCAGACATTTAACCCTTTTTTCTGATTTCTTCAATCATTTTGTCTGTGATATGCTGCAAATCATATTTTGGTTTCCAAACAATACTCGATCTTAGTTCACTGTCATCCATACTACTGGGCCAGCTTTCTGCTATTGACTGCCTGAAATCGGGCTTGTAGGTGATGTCAAACCCAGGTATGTGCCTTCGAATATCAACAGCTGCCTGTCTTGGAGTCATACTGGGTCCGGTGATATTGTATGAAGAATGGCAACTCAGGTTGGCCTTATCCGTTTCCATGAGTTTAATGGTTGCACCAATGGCATCTTCCATAAACATCATGGGAAGGGAAACATCTTCACTGATAAAACAGGTATAATTTTTCCTTTTCACTGCTTCAAAATATATTTCCACCGCCCAGTCAGTTGTACCACCACCCGGCTCTGTCTTGTAACTGATCAGTCCCGGATACCGCAAACTCCGTATATCAATATTGTATCTTTTGTGGTAATACGCACACCACCTTTCACCGGCGAGCTTACTGATGCCGTAAACTGTTGAAGGTTCCATTACCGTGAGCTGCGGCGTATTAATTTTGGGTGTTGAATTACCGAAAACAGCAATAGAACTTGGCCAGAATATTTTTTGCACATCTTCCACCAGCTTTGCAACCTCCAGAATATTCATCAGACTGTTCATATTGATATGCCATGCCTGTGTAGGAAGCTTCTCAGCATTACCTGACAATACGGCAGCAAGATGATAAATCTGGGTAATTCTGTTGCGGATTACAAAATGAATCAAATGCTTGTCGTCCATTACATCAAGCATTTGAAAAGGCCCACTTTCCTTAATATCCGCAGGAGCGTCTTTAACGTCTGTGGCAAAAACACTGGAACCACCATAAATTTTCCGGAGTTCGAGCGTGAGTTCAGATCCGATTTGCCCGGCTGCGCCAATGATTAATATTCTTTCCATATCTTTTATTCAATACCTCTAAGATACAGCAAAACAGCGCCTAAAAAAAATGACCTTTGGCAGCAAAAGAATGGATAAGGGAGGGATAACCAAGTGCAAAACCGGCAGTTATTCGGTTAAGCAGCAAACAAAAAAATAGTTGATTCCCGTGCGGGTACACAGAAATCAACTTTTTTGGAAGGTGCTATTAATAAAATTCTCTTCTGTTGTCCTTGATCTTTGCCAGTTCCTTAATTGCCTCATAGGCAAAATAATTGGTTCTGGCGGCATAGTTACGTTCCACGTAGTTCTTTGACAGATTGACGGAATTTTCCTTCTCAACTTCGGAAGGAACAGTAATATTAATCACTACAAGCACATAAACTCCGTTTTCACCGATAATAGGATCAGATATGGTTCCTTTTTCCAAGGAAGTTGCAGCGGCAACAATTTTAGGTTCCACACCGGCATTTCCCAATGAAGAAGAAGCGAATTTTATTCCACTTACCGGTTCAACAGCGAGGTTCATTTCTCTCGCAAGATCTTCAAGAGTTTTGGCTGATGCTTTTTTGGTTTTAAACTGTTCTGCAAGAATCTCGGCTTTCTTTTGTTGTTTTACACGATTTTCAATATCTGCACGGATATCATTTAATGGGGCAGGGCCTTTTTCTCTTGCTTTTTCTACAGTAGCAATGATGTATTTATTATCAATTTTAAATACTGTGGAGACGTCTTTTTCTTCAGCTTTATAGGCCCAGGTTACCAATGGACGGGCAAGCCGGAGATCATTTAACTGTTTGTCCATAGGCCCAACATTAATGGCTCGCTGAAGGTTATTGTTCAGTTTTTCAGTTTCAATGGCTTTTACAAATTTGTCGAAAGAATTGTTCTTTCCGGCAAATTCATTGGCCTTCACATAAATATTATGATCGGTTTCTTCGCTGGCGAGTACATTTTTAACCAGGGTAGCAATTTGAACCTGTTTTGTGGGTTTCGACTGATCGAGAATTTGTACAACGTGCATACCTGCCTGTGTTTGAATTACCATTACCGCACCTTTATGTCCATGAAAACATGAGTCGCTGAAAGGTGCAATCATTTCACCTTCCCTGAACCAACCGAGGTCCCCACCAGTCTGGGCCGAACCGTCAGTAGAATACAACATGGCCAGTGCAGCAAAATCAGCACCTTTTCTAATCAAATTGGCCAGGCTGTCGGCTGTCTTCTTCGTTTCTTCATAATTCTGTGCGGGCCGTAAAAGGATATGCCTTGCCTTAACTGAATCGGGCTGATATGTAACAGAAGCCAAACGGGCAATACGGTATGAATTTTTTGTATAATAGGGACCGTAGGAAGTGCCAATAGATGCATTAAAGAGCTTATTATTCAAAGAATCAGGTAATTCACCGGCATTATAATGTTTAATGTCAAAGGGTACATCGGATTCCATGTTTACAAACTGAATCGGATCGGCAGCACTTTCAAAATCAGATTTTATATCGTTGATCCATTTTTCAGAAACCTTGAAATCAGCTTCTGAAGGAGTAACTTCGAAGTACACATACATCAGGTCACGCGACTCTATTTGCTCAAAAAGCTTTTTATGTTCCTCATAGTACTTTTTGAGGTCTTTTTCTGTAACAGAAATAGCGGAATCAGAAATAACGCTGAAATTCTTTACAATAAAGTTGGCATCAACTGAACGGGAAGTTTCCTTAAGCTGTCTGTTTGCCTCAAAAGTAGTGGCATAAAGTCCGTTACGCACCAGGTTCAGGTACTTAACATATTTACGCTGACGGTAAATCTCATTTTCAATGAACAGATAAAACTTTTTATCATCCGACATTTCTTCATCGCTACTGATTCTGCTCATAAAAGTATTGAATGCCTGACGGTTGAACACACCTGTATGTTGATCGGTAAAATACCGGGCAATTGCAGGATGCGGGTTATCGCCCATGATGATATTTTTCAATTCATCCTCAGAAACATCCAGGCCTAATTTATCAAATTGCTTTTCCAGCAACATATCCTGGATCAGGTTTTCCCATGTAATGTTTCTTATCTGATCGGTAGTTTCTTCGTCCAGACTTGTCTGACCGCTTTGAAGCTTCTGAAAGTCTTCAAATTCCTTAACTTTCTTATCAAAATCATTATAAGGAATCGACTTCCCTGATACTTCTGCTATCTCGTATTTCGAGCGGTTAAATAAAGAACCACCGGAATCGAGAAAATCGCTTAAGATAAATGCAAATAATGCCAAACCTATGACTATGGCCAGCAAAAGTCCGGCTCTTACTCTCAGTCTTTCTAAAATTGCCATGTAAAACCTTGGTTAAATGTTCGAAAAAAATTGGGTACGAATATAGCAATTAATATTATTCAAAAGAATGAAAAACAAAATTTAGATAAAGGAAGCAAATGGGGATAACACCTAAAATTCAGGGATATTATTCGTGTAAAGATTTTAATTGCACCAGTTCAACCCGCACACGACTTACCTTGAGTATTCTGAACTCAAATTTTTCGGTAATAATTTTATCATTGACTTTGGGGATGTTTTGGTGTAAGGAGATAATATATCCGGCCAGGGTATCATATTCATCCGATTCAGGAAGGTTTAAGGCATATTTATCGTTCAGGTAGTCTATTTCAAGCCGGCCCGAAAATACATACTGCCCTTTTTGCGGATTACGTTCAACAAATTCATCCACATCGTGTTCATCATCAATTTCACCGAATATTTCTTCCATGATGTCTTCAATGGTGAGCATTCCGGAAATACCTCCAAATTCATCCACCACTACGGCAACGCTTCTACGTTCCTGAATAAATTTTTTAAGCAGCTTGTTGGCCGACATTGTTTCGGGAACATAGGAAATGCCTATCATCATGGATTTAATGTCCCGCGGATTTTTAAAAAGATCTTTTGAAGTAACGTAACCAACCATGTTGTCGATGTTGGTTTCGTATACCAGTATCTTCGAAAAACCACTGTCAATGAATTTTTGCCTGAGTTCATCAACAGAATACCTGACATTAATGGACACAATTTCTGTCCTGGGAATCATACAATCCCTGATCTTTACATTGGAAAAATCCAATGCGTTCTGAAACAATTTGATCTCATCCTGCTCCTCGGTGTTGATCTCTCCTTTACCATTCTGGCTTTCATCAATCAAATGATTAAGATCCACTTTGCCAAAGACCATCTGATCATATTGATTAACTGAATCGGAACGTATAATGGCTTTGAGAATAAAATTTGATAGCCGGTGAATTACCAGGCTTACAGGGTATAGGATTATAAAAAACAGTAATAGCGGAAATGACATCAGCCGGAGTGCAAAATTAGGATTGATTCGAACCAATGCTTTGGGCAGGAACTCAGCCAGAGAAAGTACAATAAGTGTGGAAAGCAGGGTTTGGATGGCCATTACTCCGAATTCCGAATTAATGAAACTTTCGAGCACAGGTTCCAGCGATCGGGCCATATAAATACCATAGATCACTATGGCAATATTATTACCGAGCTGGATAGTTGCAATATACTGACCCGAACGTTTGCGGAAGATACCGATAATTTTTGATGAAAACAGTCCCTGCTTTCGGTCAAGCTCAAGCCTGAGTTTATTGGATGCCAGAAAGGCGATTTCCATCCCCGCAAAAAAGGCGGCCAAAGACAAGGTAAAAATGATAAACAAAAGCTGATTCATGTTGTTCCTGATGATGTTTATGGATTTTCCTCCGGAGGAGTGTCGGTAACTGTAACTTTACCGCTATACCCGTTCATCCTAAGTCTGGATAAGTCCTCTTTGGCCTCAAATCCGTTTTCCCCAATAAAAATTCCATCGGGATTCGTGACTTTGGCGTATTTGTCGGTATAAATTCTTTTCTCATTCTGGTCCCAGAATATTTGTTCCGTTTCCACACTTTTCCCCTCGCCGGGGCTTTCAGCATGCACCTGATTGCGCCCTTCCCAAAGCAATTTTCTTGGATAGTAAATAGCATATTTTGCAGTAATATAGGCAGTTTCATTTCCATTGACATCAAAGAATACGGCTTTCATTCCCTTTGGAAATTCGTAATAAGGATTTTCCTCGTGCATGTATTGGTATACTTCAGAGGCATAAATCTTGCCTTTTAAAATCCCCGAATCGGTATACATCATTTCAATATCAAAACCTGTTATATCCGGCAGTTTCACCTCATGGGTAAGTGCCTGAATAGTCTCAATATCGTTTTTGCACGAAGTGCCAGCAGAGATAGCAAAAAAACAAATTGCGGTATATTTCCAAAAGGTTGTATGAATTTTCATGGTTTCTGTCCTGCTGTATTATATTCCAGGATATAATTCAGACCTTTTAATACCAGATCCGGAATTACAAAGATGGGCTTTTTAAGCCGGGGAACAAAAAAATCCGCATCGCCCCCGGTTATGATAAATTCACATGCCGGATATAGACTGCTGTATTTTTCAAGGTAGCTGTTTATTTCAAAAATAATACCTTGTTGCACACCTGCAACAATGGCACTTCGGGTGTCTGTCCCAAAATCAGGAAACGAATTATCCTTTTCTACCAAGGGTAGCCGGGCGGTAAATTCGTTCAGGGAGCGAAACCGAGTGGACAAACCAGG
>JGI20214J51650_10001802_pt1 | contig 13634 bp, 12 predicted proteins | sample WetSurMetagenome_FD_51650 | JGI IMG/M metagenome (IMG submission 51650) | reverse complement strand
TCCTGCTTTATCCGTTTCTTTCCGAAGATCTTCGCTCCTACGATGCTGACCTCATAGAGAATGACGAGTGGTCCTGCCATCAGGCACTGATTCACCACATCGGGTGTCGGCGTGACAATGGCCGCGACCACGAAGCTCAGCAGGAAGGCATACTTCCGGTTCTTGCTGAGAAAGCGCGGGGTGACGATCCCAAACCGGGAAAGCATGGTCATGACCAAAGGAAGCTGGAAGATAAACCCGAACGCAATGAGAAGCGTCGTGGCAAGAGTGAGATACTCCCTCATGGAGGGGAGCGCCTGGACAAGGTCCGATTCAAAACCGAGGAGGTACTTGAACGCGTAGGGAAAGACCACGGAGTATCCGAAAAGAACTCCTCCTGCAAAAAAGAAACACGATAGAACGAGAAGGGGAAGAAGAAACCGTCTCTCGTTCTTGTACAATCCCGGCGCGATAAACAGCCACATTTCGAAGAGAAGGAGAGGCGCTGCAAAAAGGATTCCCCCGAAAAAAGACACTTCAATGTACACGAAAAAAGCTTCGGGAAGGCCTGTGTAAATCAGCTTCTGGCCAGGAGCCATGGCCCCTTTCAAAGGATGCATCAGCAGAACAAATAGAGTCTCCTTGAAAGAGTAGGCAATCGCGAANCCCACACCGATGCCGGCAAAGCAAATGATCAACCGCTTCCGCAATTCGGCCAGATGCTCNGTAAAGGGCATCTTTCCGTTTTCATCCGTANGANTTCCCTCTTGTTTCATANCCTGCGCCATGTGGGCCATACTATGAAATCCTTCCAAATAAATCATCTTAGATTTTTTGATCCCAAAAGCGTTTCCNCTCTTTTCAGCCTTTAAATCGAGAAAAAAGCACCACATGTTGTGTTTTTTCTTGACATGAACCTCAATCAGTTGTAGGCAGAGTTCAACTTAATTTTACTTAAGGTTCAAATNTATGACTCAAGCCAGTGGAAAGGAATGGATAGGAGAACATTTGTTCTAACTAGCTCCTCTTTTATTTTAGGAAACCTCCTCGGGGTTAATTCTCTTTCAAAAGCCTTTGCCTTCGATCATATTGACCAAAATCCACGCACAAAGCCTCGTCTTGCCCTAATTATCGATGATATTGGTGCAAGTCTTTCCCACGCAAAACCCTTTCTNGATCTCGGCGTCCCCATGACCTTCGCCATTCTGCCCCGGCTCGGCTCATCCGAGGAGTCGGCTTTCTTGATCCAAAAGCAAGGCCATGAAATCATGCTTCACCAGCCCATGGAGCCGCGCGATCGAGGGCTCAGCCCGGGTCCCGGCGCACTCTACGTCGGAGACGAACCGACCAAAATCTCACACACTGTCGAGGAGAACATCTCCTCTGTACCCTTTGCCACAGGAATGAACAACCACATGGGATCACGCTTCACCGCGTCGCCCAAAGAGATGCTGGAAACCCTCCAGGTTGTCAAAGAGCGAGGACTTTTTTTCGTGGACAGCCTCACGACAGGTGACTCGAAGGGATACAAGACAGCGAAAATCCTTCACCTGCCTGCCACTTCAAGAGATGTTTTCCTTGACAACAGAGTGGAAGAGAATGCGATTCTGAGTCAACTTCAGCAGCTCAAAGGGATTGCCATCAGACACGGTTATGCCGTCGGCATCGGTCATCCCTTTGTCGAAACCAGCCGCGCTATTCGTCGATTCCTGAAAGGGGTCAAGGAAACGGACTTTGAATTGGTTCACATTTCTGACGCGTTACCGCCCGTTGCATCATAGAACTCGTTGTGCCTTCGCGCATGCTCTTTCTTTTTATACCCTTTCGTACTAAAGTTTTGGCAAAGAGCTTTTTCACAAGGCTCTTAGAAGCATTTGGCTGCAGCCAGAGGTCTGCTCAAGAGGTTTGTTTTTCAACTTTAGGCACTTTAGTCACCTTAGCTCACTTTAGACACTTCTTATGATCCTTTCCGCCAACCAACCTTACTTTGCGCCTTTCCCAGGTTTCTTTTATAAGGCACGGATGTCCGACCTGTTCGTCCTCATGGACGACGTGCAGTTCCCGCAGGGAACCACCTGGATTTCCAGAAACCGGTTCAAGAGTCATCAGGGGGCCTTGTGGATTACTGTGCCGGTTTGGAAAAAAGGACTGGGTCTTCAGAAAATCACCGAAGTCAGGATTTGCCATGAAGGCCGATGGGCGAAAAAGCACCTGGAGAGTCTCAAAAGCGCCTACAGAAAAGCCCCCTACCTGTCGGAACACTTGGATTTCCTGGAAGAGATGTTTTCAGAGAAGAAGGAAACCCTCATGGACCTGAATCTGGCAGCGATCTATTACCTTATGAGGGCGCTCGCGATCAAAACGGAATTGGTGCTGCTCTCCGACCTGGACGTTTGCTCCACGGGAAACCGNCGCCTGGTGGACCTTTGTACGAAACTTGGTGCTTCTCAATTCATGGCTCAAGCGCCTGCTAAGAAATTCCTCGATGAGAAATCGTTCCAGGACGCAGGAATCGAAATCGTCTACATTAACCCTCCTGTTCCGATCTATCCTCAATTGTGGGGAGAGTTCATCGCGAATCTATCCGCCTTTGATCTCGTTCTGAATTGCGGCCCTAAAGCAATCGACATCCTTGTGAACCCCTAAGCCGGTGCGTCACCTTTTCCTGGTTGACACTTCCATCTATTCAGTTTAAGAAACTTTGTGGTCGATAGCGCCTATCCCATGTGAAGCCNCTCCTTCCTCGGGAGAGGGACGGGGTTTTTTGGCATACGTCATACAGACATCTTTTTGATCAGCTGCTCTGGCTAACCCTTCATGATGGAGTTTTGCGATGATCAAGAAATTCTGCATCGTTTCCTTGTTTGTCCTTTTCGTTCTGGGCTTGGCTGTCTCTGCCTTCGCAGAGGATAAGCCGTCGACTATAGAAATCACCGGTAGGGCTGCCGTGATGGCCATGCCCACCACGGTAACGATCTCTTTCGCCGTGGAAACCGACTCCCCNAAGGCTCAGGCCGCCGTCAGAGACAATGCTGAAAGAACCGAGAAAGTCCTGGCCGCCCTCAAGAAGGTTTCCGACAAGGACACCAAATTGAGAACGACCGGTTTTGCCCTCTCTCCTGTCTACGAAAAGACCGAGCGTGTCATCGGCTACAGGGTGCGCAACACCGTTGTTCTTGAATCAAAGGATCTCGACAAAACGGGCTCTTTCATTGACGAGGCCGCCGAGGCGGGAGCGAGCCGCATCGGCAATCTGAGCTTCAGCAATGACAAAGAAGAAGACCTTAGAAAAGAAGCCGGNCTTGAGGCTCTCAAGCGTGCCATGAGAGACGCTGAGGCACTCGCCAAAGCCGCCGGGATGACCATCAAGCGGATTGTGAAGATTACCTATGATTCCCGGGAGTATCCAACCATGGTGATGCGGGAAGCAGCCCCTGCAGCCGCAAGAACACCCATCGCCGTGGGCGAGATCCCCGTTCAAGTCGAAGTGCATGTCACCTTTGAGGTGAACTAGCAGGTTGCTGAAAAACGCCCATCTACGGCGTTGCCCTCACCCCTCGTCGTTGCGACGTACTACTATGTACGTCTCACTCCTCGGGATTTCGGTCGCCTTGTATCTGAGCGTTTTTGAGCAACCTGCGAGCAAGGTTTTTTTCAGCACCCTGCTCGCGCTGGCAGCTCCAACCAACGATCTTGGATTTCTGGATGAATACATTATTCTTCGTCTCTTGTTGGAGACCCTTGTTTGAGGAGGTCATAGATGGCAGTAGCCCACACCAGCCACATCCGTATCGTGAAGCACGAAGGCCCTCACCGCACGGCCTATATCGAAAACTTCACTGAGCCCGTTCATTTCGGCATGCACGGTGGGATCAAGAACTTCTATAAGGAGAAATACGGCCGTGTGATTACAGGTCCCGAATATCCTGCGACCCTTGATCACATCATTGCCGGCATTGGCGGGTGACTGACCGGAACCTTTGCCTCTGCGCTGGAAGCGCGGGAAATCAAGGCCGCAGACAATCTCGTCTCTTTTGTNGAAGGGGATATTGAAGACGTGGAAGGAGTTCTCAAGATCACCAAGATCCGCCTGACTTACAAACTCAAGATCCCCGCCGGCTCCAGGGACAAGGCCGAGCGGGCCCTTGCTGTGTATTCCGACAAATGCCCGGCCTATCAGTCCGTCAGAAACTGTATTCAATGCACCTGGCAAGCAGAAATGACAGAAGGGTGAAACTCCCTGCAACGAAACTTCTGCTTCATTTGTTCAGCGCTTTTAGGGCTCTTTTGTCATCCACCGTCTTGAAGATCACCGTCATTCTCCCTCTCACCGGGCTTCCGTAGACATAGTGAATGTCGACCCCGGCATCCGAGATTTGCTTTGCCGCTTGCCGCATTTGTCCCACCCTGTTGGGCATCTCAACCGCGATCACGTCCTCCACTTTCACCTCGGCACCCATCTGAGAGATCACCTTCTTGGCTTTGGCGTTGTTGTCGGTGACGATCATGAAATAACCCTCGTCGCCCATCCCGTACGCGCATATCGCCTCGATGTTGACCTTGGCCGCGGTAAGGAAAGAGGATAGCTCTGAAAGCAACCCGATCCTGTTGGGCAGCGAAAAGCTCAGCTGTTTCATCTTCATCGTCTTTGCCATGTCCTTTCCCTCCTTTTAAGGTTCCACCGGACCTTCCCACCAACACCCCGTCTTTTTCTCGATTTCTACCTCAGTTCTCCTGCTCGGTCAACAAAGGCCTCTCTTGTGCCTTGATGGGGTGGGATGGTGTTTGCTTTTGCGATTTCATCGGGATAGACTCTTCAAGTCCTTTCCCGCCTTTGTGGGCCTTTTACCCAAGGAGATGCGATATGCCGCCTCAAGATCGAAGGGGTTTTCACTGGGCTTGGGTCATTCTGGCAACCGTCTTTGTCAATCTGTTCATCAGTTACTCTGTCCGCATCGGCTACGGCGTAGTCTTGCCGGAGATGATCAGCAGCCTAGGGTTCACCCGAACGGACACGGCCTCTATCTACAATTCCTATCTCTTTGCCTACGTCGTGATCACTCCCTTAAGCGGTTACCTCACTGACAGACTGGGCGCCCGGCTCGTCATCACCGTCTGCGCCCTGATTCTCGGGATCGGGGTCATTCTCATGGGCACGATCCACGAGCTTTGGACCGCCTGCCTCTTCTATGCGGTTGTGGGCGTTGGAGCCACGGGCATGTGGACCCCTGTGCTCACTGTGGTTCAACGATGGTTCACCCCTAAAAAACGAGGCCTTGCTCTCGGCATCATCTCCCCTGGGTACGGGCTTGGTTTTGCAGCCATGGGGGCCGCCTTCCCGTGGATCGTTCACAACTACACCTGGCGGCATGCCTGGTACTTCTTGGGAGCCGGGGCTCTGGCCATGGTTTTAGGGAATGCCCTCTTGCTTAAGAGCGATCCTGAAAGCTCCGGCTATCGCCCCTGGGGTGAAAAGGAAGACTCTTCACCCTCTGCTCCTGCAGATCATGCATCACCTGCTACGATTTCTGTATCCGCGGTCTTTAAAAACCGGAACTTCTGGATCATTGGGTTCTCTTATTTCGCGGTCGCTTACAGCCTTTACGGGGTTACCACCTTCATGGTGGATTATGCCAAGACCCAGCTGGGTATTCCTATTGAGAAAGCCAGTTTGCTCGCCACGATCCACGGCTCCTCCCAGGTGATCGGAGTTCTCACCTTGCTGCCGCTCTCCGACTACCTGGGCCGCAAGAAAACCATTGTCGTTATGAACAGTCTTATTGCCGCCGCCCTCTTCGGGATTGCGCTTTCAGGGCACTCCTGGGGAATGCTGTGTTTTCTGGTGGGTTTTTTTGCCGTCTTCTACGGCCCCACCTTCCCCATCTACGGCGCTTGCGCAGGAGATTACTTTCCCAGAAGTATCATGGGAACGGTGATCGGCGCATGGACGCCTTTTTATGGAATTGGGGCCATTCTGTCCCACTGGGTGACCGGACTGTTGAGGGACTCCACCGGGCATTATGATCTGGCTTTCTTTACCAACGGCGCGATGGCCCTTGTGGGGGTGGCGCTCATCCTGCTCGTCAAAAAAAACCCCTTGTAGCAGTTTAGCTTTTTGAAATAGCTACAGGAAAAGGCCCTGGGGGTCTCCCTCAAAACAGAAAACGAAGAGTGATCGGGAAAAACTTCGCAGACAAGAGGCAGCGAAGGCGGGCGGCGAGGTTTCACCGGCACCCCCATGCAGAGTTATAGCTGACAAGACCCCCAGTAGCCCTCCGCCCGCCTCACCCATGGCCTATAGCTGGACACGGCGCTGTGGCTTCTTCGTTTTTCTGTTTTGAGGGAGACCCCCAGGGCCTCAGCCATCCATTTCAAAAAGCTAAACTCTTACGAACCTTCCTGATTGAGCAGAGACAAGCCAAAAAGTCCTGTCGCACACCTCATCAAATCCGCCTGTGATGTTGGACGATAGTGCCTTTTCTGATGTTTTTTTTTGACAGAGTTCATGGGCTGTGTTAGTAGATGAAAATTTGTGCAATGGAAAAAACTTGGGAGGGTTATCATGTTCGAGATTCTGAGACGAGAAGAAATGGCCAACGGCACGGTCGTTTTGAACGAAATCAGCGCCCCCAAAATCGCTGCCAAGGCGAAACCGGGGCAATTCGTTATCCTCAAAGCCAATGAGACAGGGGAACGAATCCCCTTGACCATGGCGGATACAGACCCCAAGAAAGGGACCGTGACCATCATCTACCAGGTGGTCGGCAAATCAACCGCTCTGTTCAAGTCTCTTCAGGTGGGAGAACGCTTCCAGGATGTCATCGGACCTCTGGGCCAGCCCACGCACCTGGAAAAGCTCGGCACGGTAGCGTGTGTAGGCGGCGGCACAGGCGTTGCGGTGATGCACCCCATCACGCGGGGCCTGAAAGAAGCAGGCAATCACGTCATCGCCATCATCGGCGCCCGCAACAAGGATCTGCTCATCATGGAAGACAAGATGAAAGCCGCTTCCCACGAACTCCACGTGTGCACGGATGACGGCTCTTACGGGCATCACGGCTTTGTCACCGATGTGCTCAGGAAGGTCCTCGAAACAAAGGATGTCAAACTGGTCGTCGGCATCGGGCCCGTTCCCATGATGAAATTCCTCTCCAAGCTGACCAAGGAATATGGAGTAAAGACCCTCGTCAGCCTGAACGCGATCATGGTGGACGGCACCGGCATGTGCGGGTGCTGCCGGGTGAGCGTGGGAGGAAAAACGCAGTTCGCTTGCGTAGACGGCCCGGAATTCGACGGCCACACCGTGGATTTCGACGAACTGGCCCAGCGTCTTGACGCTTACAAAGACCTTGAGAAGCAGGCCTTTGAACGTTATCTTAATGAGTGTAAGGCTCATTGATCTTCCGCAGCAATCGAGTCAATCTCACAACACCGAGATCAAGGAGCTTGAATAGGGAGGTTAGGCATGGTGGAGAAAACGGAAAAAACAGAGAAGAAGGAAAAGATCCCGAGACACAAGATGCCCGAGCAACCCGCGCAGGTTCGGCGGCGCAATTTCAACGAGGTCCCCTTGGGCTACGAAGAGGACGTGGCCGTCAAGGAATCCGAACGCTGCCTTCAGTGCAAGAACCCATCGTGCGTGCAGGGTTGTCCGGTGGGAGTCGACATTCCGGGATTCATCAGCTGGCTTAAGCAAAGGGAGTTTACCAAGGCCATTCGCCACATTTGGAAAAGCAACAGCCTTCCTGCGGTGTGCGGCAGGGTCTGTCCCCAAGAGAGTCAGTGCGAAGGGGCCTGTATCCTTGCGAAGAAGGGTGACGCAGTGGCCATCGGAAACCTGGAACGCTACGTGGCGGATCGCGAGCGCATGACCGGAAAAGGCGATCTCCCGCCCAAAGCGGCTCGCTCAGGCAAAAAGGTCGCCGTGGTGGGTTCGGGACCTTCGGGCCTCACGGTTGCCGGCGACCTGATCCAGAAGGGCCATGAGGTGGCGATCTTTGAAGCGTTCCACAAACCTGGAGGTGTGCTTGTCTACGGAATTCCTGAATTCAGGCTTCCCAAGGAAATCGTTTTCTCAGAGGTAAACTTCCTGGAACGGCTGGGGGCAAGACTGGAATGCAATGCCGTCATAGGAAAATCCGTCACCTTGGACGAGCTCTTTGCAGAGGGCTATCATGCCATCTACCTGGGGGTCGGCGCCGGTCTTCCTCGGTTCATGAATATTCCGGGTGAAAATCTGATCGGCATTTATTCCGCCAATGAGTATCTGACCCGATCCAACCTCATGAGGGCTTACAAGTACCCGGAGTACGACACCCCGATCGTCTTCGGCAAAGATGTGGTGGTCTTTGGCGCAGGCAACGTGGCCATGGATTCCGCCCGAACCGCCATGCGTCTGGGCGCCGACCGGGTTCGGATTGTGTATCGCCGCTCTCGCGAGGAGATGCCGGCTCGTAGCGCCGAGATCCATCACGCTGAGGAAGAAGGCATTGAGTTACACCTGCTGACAGCTCCCACCCGGTTTCTCGCAGACGGTAAGGGCCGTGTGATCGGCGTCGAATGCATCCAGATGAAGCTCGGCGATCCGGACGCATCCGGCCGGCGCAGCCCGGTACCCGTGCANGATTCCAAGTTCCGGTTGGAGTGCGACCTCGCGGTGATTGCGGTCGGCGCCGGGGCCAATCCCTTGCTGACGACGGTGACCCCGGGCCTGAACCTCACCAAATTCGGTTATATCATCACAGATCCCGCAACAGGCAAAACCAGCAAGAAAGGCGTCTGGGCAGGAGGCGACATTGTCACCGGTTCCGCCACGGTCATTCTCGCCATGGGTGCGGGCAGGCAGGCCTCCGAGTCCATGCACCAGTACCTTACCCTGGGGTGGTAGTCTCGCAACTCTTGCGTGACATTAGTGCACGGCTGAAGAAAGGCCCTGTTTCTCTTTTTGGAAACAGGGCCTTCTTATCATATTGGCTTTTTGAAATGGATGGCTGAGGCCATGGGGGTCCCTCTCAAAACAGAGCAACGAAGAAGCCACACAACCTTGTCAGGCTTTGGGCAATGGGTGAGGCGGGCGGAGGGCTGTCACGCTCTCGTATTGCGGACAAGTGACAGAGCCGGTCAGGGGTTTGGGAGGAAAACCTTTTCGCGGTAGTACTTGAGCTCGTTGATGGATTCTTTGATGTCGCTCAAGGCAAGATGGGCTTTCTTCTTTTTGTAAACGGGAAGGGAAGGATACCATCGCTTTGCCAGTTCCTTGATGGAACTCACATCAATGTTGCGGTAGTGGAAAAAGGCTTCCAGCTTGGGCATGTATTTGATGAGGAATCGGCGGTCCTGCCAGATGGAATTCCCGCACAGAGGGGAATCTCCTTTTTTGCAGTGCTTTGAAAGGAAGCCCAGCATTTCCTGTTCCGCCTTGCGGCAATCCACTGAGGAAGCCCTCACTCGATCCAGCAACCCGGAGGACTCATGTTGCGTCTTGCTCCAGCGTTCAATGCTCTGAAGGATCTTGTCCGGGTAATGAATTGCTATGTCCGGGCCTTCAGCCAGGGTTGTGAGTGAAGCATCCGTGACCACCGCGGCAATCTCCAGGATCACCGAGGTTTCGGGGTTGAGGCCTGTCATCTCCAGATCAATCCATATCAAGCGACCGTCCAAGTCTGCTCTCCTAGGGAACGGGATGGCCATGGACTATAGGAGAAATGCCGTTTTGTGTCAAAGCAAAAGGGGAAACGCGAAGGCGCCGGAGGGAAAATTCTGTCTTGATATCCTGTGCAACACAGGTTAAATTCCCCGGGCAAAAGGTGACCTCCTGTATCCGATACCGGAGCAAGCTGGGCCAAAGCGATTCACAATAAGATGGATTGAATCAAAGAACTTCCTTCTATTTTAAATTCATGGGCGTTTATGTTCTTGACATCTTTATAAGCATCAATTATTTATAATTGCATTAAACTATATTATAATTAGCGCGCTGCCATGTCGTGATCTTCGCTTTGTTGGCGCGTTGAAGTGAGACCGAACGCAGAATTTTTCACCTCTCGGCGAAAAGGATCTTGCAATGATCAGTCGATATACGCGACCTCAGATGAGTCGGATCTGGGAAACGGAAAACCGGTTCGCCAAGTGGCTCGACGTGGAGATCGCCGCGTGTGAAGCCATGGCTGAGCAAGGCCTAATTCCGCAAAAAGCAGTGAAGAACATAAAGAAGAAGGCCCGCTTTGACGTGGATCGGATCCTGGAGATCGAGGAAAAGACAAAGCATGACGTCATCGCCTTTCTCACCAATGTGGAGGAGTATGTGGGGCCTGATTCCCGCTTCATCCACATGGGGCTCACCTCGTCAGACATCCTGGACACCAGCTTCGCCATGCTCCTCAAAGAAGCCATGACTTTGATCATCGAGGATGTGAAAGGGTTCATGGCCGTTATCAAGGAGAGGGCCTTTGAGCACAAGAACACCGTGATGATCGGTCGCTCTCATGGGATCCACGCTGAGCCGATCACCTTTGGTCTCAAGCTGGCGGTGTGGTATGCGGAAATGAACCGCAACCTCAAGCGCCTTGAAGCGGCCCTGGACACCATCAGTTACGGTAAACTCTCGGGCTCGGTCGGGACCTTTGCCAATGTGTCCCCCGAGGTCGAGGCCTCTGCCTGCCGGAAACTCGGTCTCAAGCCTGCAGAGGTCTCCACCCAGATCCTTCAGCGGGACCGCCATGCCGAGTACTTCACTGCCCTCGCGATTCTGGCAGGGACCATGGAGAAGATCGCCGTGGAAATCCGCCATCTCCAGAGAACCGAAGTGCTCGAAGCGGAAGAGGCCTTTGAAAAGGGGCAGAAAGGGTCTTCATCCATGCCGCACAAAAAGAATCCTATTGGGTGTGAAAATATTGCGGGCCTCGCGCGCCTGGTGCGGTCTAATGCGCTCGCAGCCATGGAGAACATGGCGCTGTGGCATGAAAGGGACATCAGCCATTCTTCCGTGGAAAGGGTCATTGCTCCGGACAGCACGATCCTGATCGACTACATGCTTCACCGGCTCAGTCGGATCGTCAAGAACCTTGTGGTCTATCCGGATCACATGAACGAGAACCTGAACAAGATGAAGGGCCTGATCTACTCGCAACAGGTGCTCCTCAAGCTCGCCGAGCTCGGCTTGGAACGGCAAGAAGCTTATGAGATGGTTCAGCGAAATGCCTTGAAGGTCTGGGACACGGGTAGAGAATTCCAATCCCTTCTCCTTGAAGACAAAGAGATTCGAAAGCATTTGACCAAAAAGGATATCGCTGAGATTTTCAGTCTCGAATACCATCTGAAGCATGTGGAGGATATCTTCCAGAGGGTTTTCGGGTCATCCGTGTTTTAAGGCTCAAAAAGAAAGGTGACCGGGAGGATCTCAAGAGATCAGCTATGAGAAAGAAGATCTTTTGCGTGTTCGGCTTGATTTCACTTTTCTTCTTTTTTTCCCTTCTGGCCGCACAGTGGGAAGGCTTTTCAAACGCTCTGGCCACGAAACCACCGAGAGACAAGGTTCCTGCTCCCCTTTTGAAATGGCCTGAAAAAGGCTCCGAGTATGCGATCCTTGTCGATAAATCGCTGCAAAAGGTCTTCGTGTACCACAAGGACAATCCTTATCAACCTCACAGGACCTACACCTGCTCCACGGGTGAAAATCAAGGCCCTAAACTTCGGGAAAACGATCGCAGGACGCCGGAAGGCGTATATTTCTTTGTCAGGGCCATTGATAAGAAAGAGCTTCTTCCCATCTACGGCTCAAGGGCCTATGCACTGGACTACCCGAATGTGATCGATCGAAAGGAAGGGAAGAACGGACACGGGATCTGGTTCCACGGCCTCAACAAGCCACTGAAGCCCAGAGACACGAACGGCTGCGTGGCCCTGGTAAATCCGGACATCGATGACCTGGCCAACTTCATCCGCATCGAAGACACCCCTGTCATCGTGAGCGAAAATATCGAAATGCTGGACCCCTCGGAAATGGAAAAAGAACGGGACGAGGTGCTCCGGGTGATCGAAACCTGGCGGACGTCCTGGGAAAGAAAAGATATAGACAAGTACATATCCTTGTACAGCACCGATTTCACCGCTTCCGGCAAGAACTGGCAGCAGTGGAAAGTACAAAAGGCTCGTCTCGCCAGACAGTACAACAGGATCAAAGTCGATGTTCTGAATTTGCGGATTCTGCAGAACGACGGGCTCGTCCTTGCCTCTTTTGTCCAGAAATACAGCAATGAGTATTTCAGCAGCGCGGGAATGAAAACGCTCTATCTCAAGCACGCCAGCCGATGGAGAATTATCGGCGAGCATTTCGAAGGCTCTGAGCTCAAACCCTCCATTAAGAAAGAAGTGCTCCCTCCCGAAGAAATCAAACCGGTGATGGCGGCGAAAGAGCCCGCGGTCAAAATACAGGAACCCAAGCCGGCAGAGGTCAAGAAAGAGCCGACCATTACTGTCGAAGAGATGAAACCGGTGCTTGCCAAGAAGGAGCCTGTTCCCCCTGCGGAGGAATCCAAACCGGGCGCCGTCAAAAAGGAACCGCTTCCCGCCGGCGACGACCACAAGCAACTCAGAAGAATGGTGGAGGCCTGGAAAAAGGCATGGGAGCAAAAGGATCTCGCCTCTTACATGTCCTTTTACGATTCCGGTTTCCAGTCGAGGGGCATGGATTTCAAAGCGTGGAAAAAACACAGAGAGAAACTCAACCAGAAGTACCGCTCGATTGCCGTGGGGATCAGCGATTTGAAGATCGAGCGAACTTCGGCTGTCATGGCGACCGTCAGCTTCACTCAGAAATATGAGGCGGACGACTATGAGGATGAGGGGCTGAAAAGCCTCTTGCTCGTTAAGAGAGGCAAAGACTGGAAGATCAAAGAAGAAGAATGGAAGCCTCTGGACCAGGAATCCCGACCGTAAGAAAAAAAGCACGACGCCCTCTCCCATTCACCATTATGGTGGCGGGCAGAACGGGTAAAGTTCGGTCCTACGGCATTTCTCCTCGTATCCTTTTTTGGGCGGCTCTGTTTCTTCTGGCCTACCTTCCTTTATCCGTTTTGGCGATCAACCGTTACCTGGAGCTTCGGCAGAGCCACGCACTTCAAGCGAATGCCTTGGCTCTCCTTGAAAAGGAGNTCGAGGAGCATCGAAGAGCGCTTGTCCGATCCAATCAGCACACGGCTTTCCTTCAAGACTATGTCCGTCAGCTGGAGGAAGCAAGCGAACAAGCGATCGACACTTCGAAGCCGGAAAAGCCCGCAACAAGGCGCGCGGAGAGCAGCACCGGGGAGAAGTCTTCAAGAGCACAGGAGACAGTCAGCATCGAGGACTTGGTAATTCAAAGGCAGGGATCCAGGATGCTGGTGAGTTTTAGGCTGGTGAACATGCAATCCGGGGACAGCACCGTGGGTGGCTACCTCCACATCTTGGCGAGAGGAAAACAATCGGATTCGCCGAAAGAGTGGGCTTACCCTCAGGGGAAAGTGGTCAACGGTTTTCCTGAGAACTACCGCAATGGGCAGGTGTTCACGATCCAGCGATTCAAACCCGTTCAGGGCCGTTTCAATCTCGGTCAGAGCCTGGAATCTCCTTCATCGGTCAGGGTGCTGATCTATGACCAGTCCGGTGCGATCATCCTG
>JGI20214J51650_10001800_pt1 | contig 13636 bp, 10 predicted proteins | sample WetSurMetagenome_FD_51650 | JGI IMG/M metagenome (IMG submission 51650) | reverse complement strand
CCAGCGCGCCTCGGTGAGGCAGGCAATGCAGATGAAACCGTTCTTCCCTTTGTAGATCCCGTACGGGGCGTACCCGGGGTGCTTCTGGCCGATCTTGGACGGCTTGATGGGATTGCCGGCCGCCTCGCTGATCATGAACCACGGCAGTGTGTTCTCGTGGAGCGAGAACAGGCAGTCCATCATGGAGATGTCGATATTCTGCCCCACTCCCATCTTTGTCCGGTGGTGCAGGGCCGCCAGGATGGCCGTGCAGGCGTGCATCGAGGCGGTTGTGTCGCCGATGGAAACGGGAGCGATGATCGGCGGGTCACTCTGGCCCGTCCAGCCGCTGGCGCCCTGGGCGATCATGTCGTAACCCGGNTTGTGGCTGTAGGGGCCCCAATGACCGAAACAGGAGATGGAACAGTAAATGATGTCCTTCTTGATCTTCTTCACGGAGTCGTAGTCGAGCTTCAGCCGTTCCATGACGCCCGGCGCGAAGTTCTCCAGCAGGACGTCGCTCTTCTTGATCAGCTCCTGGATCAGCTTCATCCCCTTGGGGGTTTTCATGTTGATGCACACGCTTCGCTTTCCCCGGTTCACCGTGATGGTGTAGGAGCTCTGCGTGACATCATTTTTTGTGATCCGCAGGGGAAGCCAACGCTCGTTGGCGCCGGCCTTGTACTGCTCCACTTTAATGACGTTAGCTCCCATGTCGGCCAGCGTCTTCGAGGCGTGGGGTCCCGCCAGCACCCACGTGAAATCCAATACGGTGATGTCCGACAGGGGACCCGCTTTGAGTTTTTCCATGGAAGGAACCTCCTCGATGCTTTTTTAATACGAACAGGAGCCGGGGCAGGACGAACACGCCGTCCCGCCCCGGATCAGGGTCACGGATGATAAAATGTTACTTCGTCTCAAAGGCCGTGTGATCGACGACGCTTTTCTCCTTGAGGAAGAACACGCAGCAAGCTCCAATGGCCGCAAGAATGGACCAGAAGATGAACACGTTGCTGAAATCGAAGCTCTTGTCCGGCAGCGTGATCACGAGGTAGCCTGCGATCATGGGGGAGATGAAGGAGCCGAACTGCCCAGCGCCGTTGGCGAGCCCCATGGCGCGGCCCACGACCTCTTTGGGGTACCGCATGGCCGGGAAGGCCTGCATGACGCCCCAGGGCAGGTTGATGAACCAGCCGCCCATCATGAGCCAGAACAGGAGCTGGCCCGTCTCGCCCTTGGGTGTAGCACCGATGAAGTACAGCACCGGGATGCACCCGATAAAGCCGATGATGGTCACCATCTTGGGACGGCCCTGGAAAACCTTGTCCGCGATCCAGCCGCCGGAGTACATGGCAAAGAAGGCCACGACGAAGGGCAGGGAGGCGTATATCCCCATCGTCTTGAGGTTGAGGCCGTGCATGCGGACCAGGAACGTGCTGATCCAGGTCGTCATGCCCCAGTAGATCATGAGCATGATGAACCAGCTGATCGCGTAGAGGTAGAACTGGACGTCCGTCGTGAACATCTTGGCGCTGTAAGTCTTGCCGTGCACGGAGGAGTCATGGCCGATGGATTCGACGATCATGTCGTGCTCTTCCTGTTTCATAAATCCCTTCGCGAGGGACTCGCGGGGGGAATCCTGGAGATACCTCCAGAGCAGGAAGATCCCGAGAACGCCCGGCACGGCGAGCACGAAGAACACGGGGCGCCAGGCCCCGTCGAACCAGTCCGCCATCATCCAGGTCACCATGAGGGGGACAATGGCGGGCGCCACGGCCCACGTGGTGGCAAGGAACGCATTGGACCGTCCGCGTTCCGCGGCGGGGAAGAAATTGGCGATGGAACGGACGGCGGGCACGTAGTGATGCCCCTCGCCCAGGGCCAGGCCGAGGCGCAGGAAGATGAACTGCCAGAAGGTCCTGACATAGCCGGTGACGAAGGTCACCAGCGTAAAGACCCAGATGGCGATGTTCATGGTCTTCTTGGGGCCCCACTTGTCGGCCAGGAACCCCGAGGTGAATTGTGCGCAGGCATAGCCGAAGAAAAAGATTGAGCCCAGCCAGCCGACTTCTACGGCGTTGAGGTTCAGGTCCTTTTGAATGTACGGAAGACAGGTGAGAACGCTGATCCGGTCGAAGTAGTTGATCAGGTACAACAACCAGACGACACCAAGGATAACATGCCGGTATCCCCATACTATTTTTGCTTTATCGTTCATGGACGACCCTCCTTCGCAATGTGATTGACTATCTCCTGTGCTTTTGTTCCCTTCCTTTTTCCCATCTGCGCCGGTTGTATCCGCGATAAGAATGAAGCTTCGGTCATCTTTTATGAAGATAAGATAAACTGCCGGCCGATGGCATCCCGACTGAAGAAATTCGAATCACCCCTCCTTTCTCCTCAGTAGATTGAGCGCTCAGTCTATTGATTCTTATAGCTAATTTGCGTACAAAAACCCGATTTATAACCCCATACGTTTTACATGGATAGAAGTCAATAATTTTCGTTGATCCCGATTCACTTTATCCTGCGCCGTGCCAAAGCGGCGGCGACTGCCGACCGGAACCGGCTGAAAGCTGCGCCGATCTACTCTGCAACCTTCGCCAGCTTCTTGGCCATCTTCATCTTCTCGGGGAGCTTCCCGAGCCGCTGGTACATGACACGCTGGCTCTGCGGGGAGCCGGCCCCGTGCATGGACTCGATCAGGGCCGTACCACCCGTCATGTTCTCCAGCAGGCGCAGGATCTTCATTCGCGTCTCCGTGGATACCCCACTGACCCCCTTCATGTACTTCTCCACGTACTTGCCAATCTCGGGGTGTCTCAGGTCCTGATCGAAGGGCAGCGTGGCCAGGATTCCGCCACCCACATCGTGGGCGAGCCGCGAGATCTCGTAGATGTGCCGGGTGATGTTATGCTTTGTGCAGTTCGCGAGCAGCGGATCCGGGTAGTAGGCGCCGCTCTTCGTCTTGGTGCCCAGGGCCGAGCAGGCCACCGAGCCCGAATAGACCGTCTCGGCCAGGTGTGTCATCTCGACGAGTTTGTCCTTGACATGGGAGGCGCCCAGCGTGCCCTGGTACTGGGCTGCCAGCGCAGATGCCCCTACGATGATGTCCGCCACGCCGCCCTTGCATCCGCCGTAGTTCTGGCGGTGCATTGTGGCAAAGCGCTCCACCAGCATGCCCGTGAAGTCCGCCTCACCGCACATGAAGACACGTTCCCAGGGAACGAAGACATCTTCCAGGACTACCAGGGCCTCGCCGCCGACCATGCCGAACTCGCAATTGCCGGCGTCGATGCCGCACTCAATTTTCCGCTCCTCGTTGGTCTGCCTGCCGAAGATCATGGTGATCCCCTTGGCGTTCAGAGGAATGGCCGCCACGATGGCGTAAGCCTCATCCCCGGGGCCCATGGCCTGGGTCGGCATGATCATGATCTCGTGGCTGTTGACGGCTCCCGTCTGGTGGGCCTTGGCGCCGCGGATGACGACCCCGTCCTTGCGCTTCTCGACGACCCGGGTAAACAGATCGGGATCCGCCTGCTCGCTGGGGCGCTTGGAGCGGTCACCCTTGGGGTCCGTCATGCCACCGACGAGCATGAAGTTTTCTTCCTGGATCTTCTTGAGATACTCCTCGAACCGCTTGAAGTAGGAGGTCCCGTACTTCTCGTCGATCTCGTAGGTCGTCATGTAGAGGGCGTTTAGCGCGTCGAAGCCGACACATCGCTGGTAGCAGCTGGCCGTCTCGTGGGAGATGAGGCGCAGCATCTGGACCTTCTTGATGAGATCGTCCACGCTCTGATGGATGTGCGTGAAGCGGCTGATCTTCTTTCCCGTCAGATGGCTCTTGGCCGTCATCAGATCCTCGTACTCGGGCATGAGAGCCAGCTCGTAGGTCTTGGCCGCAGAGTTGATGTGCGGGATAAAGCCCGGCATCGCCGTCGCATCCTCCACCTTTTTGCCGTTGTAGTAAATGTTTGCCTTGAGATCTTTCAGGCTCTTGATGTAATCCTCCTTCGTCACGATCTTCATACACTCACCTCGCAGAAAGGGTTTTTATCGTTTTGGCGGCATTCACTCTCAGGGCCCGCAGACCAGGTGAGGAATGAACACTTTCTCCATCAGCTTCGCCAGGACATTCCGGCTGTCTGTCCTGTCATCTTTCACCGATACGAGGACCTTTGCATACACCGGGTCCAGCTGTCTCTCCGGACAGGCCACGGGGCAGCCATGAATCATCAGGATGCTGTCGAACCCCTCGTCGTCCAGGGTCACCCACTCGACGAGGCCTTCGGCCGACTTCTTGAGCTCCCGTGCGTACTCGAGCCGGTCGTAGGTGCAGTCGCAACCGCCGCAGTATTTCAGTGCCACCCGCTTCATGATCGCTGTAAAAGCCAACCGTTATTTTCGTTTGTTTCGTTCATTTCGTTCTTTCGCGATTTCATTTCCGACAGCAGTTGAAATCACGGTCAACAAGGTGCCCCGGTCCCCTAGATGATCGTGTGTCCCCCGTCGACGTATAGCTCAGCCCCCGTCAGGAACGCCGGGCACGTGGCCAGGTACAGGGCCGTCGACTTCAACTCGTCGAGGCTCCCCACCCGGTTCAGGGGGATCATCTTCTTGACGAGGCCTTTGCCGGCGTCGGACTCGAAAAAGTCGCGGTTGAACTCCGTCAGGACGTACCCGGGGCACAGCGCGTTCACCTGGATGTTGTCGCGCAGCAGTTCCAGGGCCATGACCCGCGTGAGCTGGATCACGGCTGCCTTGCTGGCGCAGTATCCCGCCATGTTCCGTGCTGCGATCTTCCCGAGGATGGACGAGACGTTGATGATCTTCCCGCTCTTCTGCTTGATCATGACCTGGGCAACGGTCCTTGAAACCAGGAAGGTCCCCCTGAAATCGACATTCATCACCTCGTCCATGTCCGTATCGGTCATCTTGACGACCGGCTTTTCACTGCCGGGGATACCGGCGCTGTTGACGAGAATGTCGATCCTGCCCAGCTCGTTAACGATTTCCTGGACCACGCGGTCCACCATCTTGGAGTCGTTCACGTCGAGGGACTTGCCCACAGCCCTGACGCCGTACTTCCCGGCAATCTCCCGGGCCGCCTCCTGGCAGCCCAGCAGGTTTCGAGCGACAACGGCCACATCGGCTCCCGCTTCCGCGAAGGTCTCTGCGATGGAGCGCCCGATCCCTTTATACCCGCCCGTCACGAGAGCCGTTTTGCCCTTGAGTGAAAAGAGCCTTTCCAGAATATCCGAAGCCATATTCCCTCCCCCTCCCGCTTATTTTTTTTGCTTGTCCTTCGGGTCCTCCACGAGGCTTGTCCCGAAGGTCGGTTCCAGTGCGAGGTCGGCCGAATCGTCGAATTCGGGATCGATCCCTGCGAGATAGCGCGCGAGTTTCTTCTTGCGCTCGTAGTTGTAATCGAGATTGAGGGCGATTGTCTCCATGATGGGCGAACCGCCCCCGTGGACACCGGCAATCTCGTACCAGGCCGACATCGGTGAGGCGCCGATGTTCTCCACGTATTTCCAGATTTTCAGGGAAACATCCGGAGGAATCTTGGGGTTGCGAACAATGAACTTGTCCAGGTATTTCTTGGTGTCCGGCGCGCGGAAATCGTCCTCGAAGGGCAGCGTCACGGCGATGCCGCCGGCAATCTCGGTGAGAATGTTGTATTCATGATAGATAAGCTCGCCCGTCATCCTGCGGCCGACATTTGCATAAACCTTGTTGGGGAAGAACACACCGCTCGAGGTCTTCTCGCCGTAGACGGCGGCAGCCACTCCCGCGGCGTAGGCCAGTTCGGCGGCCCCGGCAAATTCGGAGAGNTTCTCCCTCACATGGCCGACCTTCTGGATNTTGTTCGCCTCGGCGGCAAGCGCGGTGGTCCCGCAGAGGATGTCCGAGACGCCGGGCTTGCATCCGCTGTAGCTGTGGCGATGCGAATCGGCGAACAGAAGAGCAATCCTTCTGCCGAAATCCCACTCGCCGCACATGAAGACCCTCTCCATCGGCACGAAGACATTGTCGAAGACAACGACGGAGTCGGAAACCCCATACCGGCAGAAGGGGGATGCATCGGGCTCATCCTTCTCCCGGTGCCAGACGGGCCGGGTGATCAGGTGGACCCCCTCCCAGTCCGCCGGGACCGCGAAGGCCACGGCAAACTCACTGTCATCCTCCATGAGGGCCCGGGTGGGGAGGACGAACATCTCATCGGCATAGGCCACCTGGGTTATGGACATTTTTACGCCGGAAACCACGATGCCGTCCTTTCTCTTTTCGACGACGTGGACATAGGCATCCGGGTTGGGCTGCTCGCTGGGCCGCTTCATGCGGTCCCCCTTGCTGTCCGTCTGGGCGCAGCACCCGTCCCAGTCATTTCGCTGATACTCCTTCAGATAGGTGAGGAAGCGCTCGTGATAGTTTGTGCCCTTGGCCTNGTCCATCTCCTTGGTGCAGATGGCCAGTGCATTGATGGCATCGTGGCCCATGCAACGGTGGATGCAGCCCCCGACGCGTCTGGCTGCCAGGCGGATCATCTTCTGTTTCTGCATGAGGTCGTAGGGATTTTGCGGCAGGTGGGCGAATCGGTTGATCTCCTCGCCGATGAGCGGGGAATGAACGGTCATCAAGCCTTTCCAGTTCGGCTTGAGTGCCAATTCATAGGTCACGTCCAGAACATTGATTCCCGGAATCAGGCGATGGTCATCCCGGCCGACTTTTTCACCCCCGATATAGATGTTGGGCTTCATTTTGAACAAGCCTTCACGGTATTGCTCTTTTGTTCTCAGCACGGTGCGCTCTCCTTTCTTCTATGCGACTCGGATTATCAGTAAGTCGTTGCCTCGCACAGGCAACCCAGTCGTGTTCATAAAAGCATTCATTGTGCCATAAATTCATTAAGCAATAAGTNATTGATATTATTGAATAATATAAATATTATNGCCTTCCGTAAACCGACATGTCTTGATTTACGTGTCCCAATATGATACACATGTCTCGTTTTGACTCAATAAAGAGACACTTCTGAGACACATTGATCGAGAGGTGAAGTATGCAGGAATCTCACAAGGAACGCTTCAGCCAAGTCCTCACGGAGTGGAAGCGATTCATCAATAGCCAGGCGCTCGACAACCAGCTGGTCATCCCCGATGTCATCATCGAATCCTGGAGGCGCTGCCGGGAATTTCACGTCAACCCCTACACAACCCGTATCGACAAAGTCTTGGAGAATAAGCAACTGCTGGAGCTGCTCGACCGCAATTCAACTCTTATCGAAATCAGCCGCCCTTTCATGCAGAACCTGTATGGGTTCGTNCGGGGCTCCGGTTTTGTCGTGGCACTCTTTGACGACCAGGGGTACATGCTCGAGGTTCTCGGCGATGCCGATGTGGTGGAGCGGGTCAAAAAAGGAAATTTCATCCAGGGTGCCTGCTGGAGCGAGGAGGAGGCAGGGACAAACGGCTGCGGCACGGTTCTAAAGATGGACCGGCCCGTGCAGGTCTTCGCGACGGAGCACTACTGCATCAACTCACACAAGTGGACCTGCTCCGGAGCCCCGATCCACGACCCGGAGGGCGATCTCATCGGCGTGATCGACATGACAGGCCCCTACCTCAACGCGAATCCCCACACACTGGGCATGGTCGCCGCTGCCGCCTACGCCATCGAGAACGACATGAGAATGCGCAAGGCCCTGTCCGAATGCCAGATCGCCGACGGCTTTCAGAGGACGATCCTGGCATCCATCCCGGAGGCCCTGATCGCAATCGACAACCTCTACCGGATCTCCATGGTGAACGAGAACGCAGAGAAGATCATCGGACGCGGCACACACCAGCTGGCCGGCCGGAGCCTGAGGGATGTCATGGGCGAGCACAACGCAGCGCTCTTCAACCTCATCCAGAACAACTCGACCCTGACGGATGTCGAAGCGCGCATCATCATGCGCGATGGCAAGGCCGTCGATTACACGCTGACCTGCAACCCCATCCGCACGGAGGATCGGCGCGTCATAGGACGCCTGATCATTCTCAACGAGATCAAGCGGGCACGGACCCTTGTGACCCGGATGATGGGCGCCAAAGCAAAATTCGCCTTCGACGACATCTGCGGCGTCAACGGCAAATTCGTCGAGACGGTGAACCAGGCCCGGATGGTCTCCCAGAGCAATTCCAACGTGTTGCTGCTGGGCGAGAGCGGCGCGGGAAAGGACATCTTCGCCCAGGCCATCCACAACGCAAGTGCGCGAAGCAACGGGCCCTACGTCGCCATCAACTGCGCCGCCATCCCGCGGGATCTCATCTCCAGCGAGCTCTTCGGCTACTCCGAAGGCGCCTTCACAGGCTCCAAGCGNGGCGGCAACCAGGGCAAGTTCGAGCTGGCCGACAGCGGTACGATCTTTCTCGACGAGATCGCCGAGACGCCGCTGGAGCTGCAGTCGGTGCTGCTGCGCGTCATCGAAGACAAATCGATCACGCGAATCGGCGGCTCCCGGGTCACGTCCGTCGATGTACGGATCATCGCGGCAACGAACAAGAACCTCAAGGAGGAAGTGCGCAAGGGNCGNTTCCGGGATGATCTCTATTATCGGTTCAATGTTTTCACCATCCAGATGGTACCNCTGCGCGACAGGCCCGAAGACATCCCGNTGCTCGTCGACTGCTTCGTCCGCAAAATTTGTGAAACCATGGGAAAGAACCTGGTCCGCGTCGACGGGCGGGTCCTGGAGAAATTCATGGGCTACTCCTGGCCCGGCAACATCCGGGAGTTGCAGAACGTCATCGAGAGGATGATGAACATCGTGCACACGGATGAGCTGACCGTCGATCTGATCCCCTCGGAAGTCCTTCACAGCCTGCCGCGGGCGGAGAGTCTGCTCGAAGTGGAATCGCCGCGTGACATGGAGCGGCAGATGCTGGAGAAGATGGTCCAGTCTGGAATCCCCAGAAAGGAGATCGCGCGACGGATGCAAATGGCCCGGAGCACGCTCTACCGGAAGCTCGAGAAATATAACCTCCATCCCTGAGAAAGGAGTCGTGCCCCCATGAATGCACCGCTCGAGGGAATCCGTGTCCTCGACCTGTCATCCCGGATGCCCGGACCGTTTTGCGCCCAGATCCTGGCCGATCTCGGCGCAGAGGTCATCAAGGTCGAAAGCCCCCGTGCGCCTGATTTCTTCCGTCGTTTCGAACCGCTGGTGGATGGCTCAGGGAGTCTTTTTCACGTCTGCAACCGCAACAAGAAGGGGATGGCACTGGAACTTCGCCACCCGCGGGGCCGTGAGATTTTTCTTCAGTTGATCAAAAACACCGATGTCGTCGTCGAAGCCTTCCGTCCCGGGACCATGGAACGAATGGGAATCGGTTATGCCGCCCTGAATGCGGAAAACCCGGGGCTGATCCTCTGCTCCCTCACCGCCTTCGGGCAGACAGGCCCCTACCGGATGAGGCCTGCCCACGATTTGAACCTCCTGGCCCTCTCGGGCGTCCTGGACCTGCTGGGCAACAAGGACGGCCCGCCGATTGTCCCGCCTGTCCAGATTTCCGGCCTCGGCGGCGCCTACCAGGGAGTGGTCGGCATCCTTGCAGCCCTGCTGAGCAGGGGGAAAACCGGCCGGGGTCAGTCCNTTGACATTTCGCTGCTTGACGGGGTCTCCGCATATGCAGCGCTCGAGATGTCCCGGTACATGGCCGGGCACCANATCCCGAAACGAGGACTCACGGAAGGAGGCGGCGGATACGCCTGCTTCAACGTCTACCGGACCGCTGACGGCCGTTACCTCTCCCTGGGGTGCCTGGAGCCTCAATTCTGGGAGACGTTCTGCCGCATCATCGGCAGGGAAGCCTTTATCGCAGAGCAGTGGTCGGCGTCGCCCCGGCAGGATGAACTGATTGTCGAGGTCCGCGCCATCCTGCTCACCCGCACACTCGATGAATGGCTCGGGGTTCTTGATCCTGAAACGATCTGCGTCGCCCCGGTCAACACGTTCGAAGAAGCCCTTCAGGACCCCCATATCCGCGAACAGGGAACCTGGTTTGCAGGAGAACTCCCCCGGGGCGGGAAGGTGCCCCAGTCTGCTCTTCCCATTCGCCTCGACGGGGACCGGCCGGGATGGAGATCCCACCCGCCGGGACATGGCGAACACACCCGGGAAATCCTCCGGGAACTGGGTCTTGCCGACGCGGATATCGAAGACCTCCGGGCCCTCGACGTGATATGACTCTCCGAAACATCAAGGGGGAGCAATCCCCTTGACATCGGCTGTGAACTTCATATAGGAAAACACATCGGCACGAGAGGGGCCTTGCGTCATGCCGCTGAAAATTCTCGTCTGCATCAAACAGGTTCCCGACCCGGAACAGTTTGACCGCATCACGCTCGATCCCGCCACGGGATCCATCAATCGCGCCGGCATCCCGCCGGTCACCAATCCCATCGACCGGCATGCCGTTGAAGAAGCCCTGCGCATCCGGGAGGCCTCGGGCGGAACTGTGACCGTCATGACCATGGGCCCGCCCCAGGCGAGAAAATGCCTTGAGGACGCCCTGGCCATGGGCGCCGACCGGGGCGTGCTGCTCTGCGATATGGCCTTCGCCGGTGCCGACACCCTCGCCACGGCCGCAGTCCTGGCGGCAGGNATCCGGTCTGCCGGCGATTTCGACCTGGTCTTGTGCGGAAACGAATCGGTGGACGGCGCGACGGGACAGGTCCCAGCCCANCTCGCCGAGGCTCTGGGCTGGCCCCGTGTCACGTGCGCCCGGAAGATCGAGTTCGCGAAGGAGGGCCTGACGGCCCTCGTCGAGCGGGAAATCGAGGAAGGGTTTCTGCGCGTGGCGGTTAGCCTTCCCGCCGTCATCGCCGTGGTGAAACGGATCAACCGGTACCGGCTGCCCACCATCTTCGGCATCCTCGAGGCCGGGAAGAAGGAGATCGCCGAGGTGGGCTGCGCCGCCTGTGAATGCGCCGGTCTCGTTGCGGAGGCGATGGGCCTCGGGGGATCGCCGACGCGCGTCGCGGGGGTTTTCCANTCACACCGGAAAAGGCACGTGGAGATGATCGGCGGGGAATCGAAGGATGCCGCGCGGGATCTGATCCGGAGGCTCCGGGAAATGGATGCGCTTTAAACAGGAGCTGGTTGAAAAGTTGATGAGTTGATTGGGAAGAACAATCAAAATACCTCAACATCCAAGAGAATGGCCAGGGTAAGAGCAACATGAAAGACATTCTTGTCTGGGCGGAGCAGCGGGAAGGCCGGCTGGCAGGCGTCGCGCTCGAAATCCTGAAGAAGGCCCTCGATCTCGCGACGACTCTCGAGGGGCAGGTCTCGGCCGTTGTCATCGGGAAGGAGTGCCGTGAATGCGCCGCCGAGCTGATCGCCCACGGGGCGGGCCGCGTCTTCGTCGTCGAGGATCCGAGGCTGGCCCTTTACCAGGCGGATGCCTGCACGAAGATTCTCTGCGGGCTCATCGGCGAAATCGGTCCCGGGATTGTCCTGATGGGGGGCACCTCAGTCGGCGCGGACCTTGCCCCCGCCGTGGCGGCAAGGCTCGGGACGGGGCTCACGGCCCACTGCACCGATCTGCACATCGAGGCCATCGAGGGCCGGGATCAGTTGGTGATGGTCGTTCCCGGCTGGCGCGGGAGCATGATGGTGAAGATCGTCTGCCCCGAGAAAAGGCCCGTCATGGCAACGATTCGACCCGGTGTGCTGGAGAGGGATAAGCCGGATCCTTCCCGAAATGGCGAGATCATCGTCGTCAGCGCGAATCTCGACGAGAAAGACTTCCGGGCGAGGACCATCGAGATGGTCCGGGAATCGGAGGAAAGCTCGCTGGAAGGGGCTTCGATCGTCTTATCGGGAGGGTTCGGTTTCTACGAGGCGGGGGGCGTTGCCTTCCTGGATCAACTCGCGCACGCGCTCGGCGGCGTCACGGCGGGTTCGAGACCCGCCTGCGATGCGGGTTGGATCCCCGAGTCGCGGATGATCGGGCAGAGCGGAAGGACCGTGAGTCCCGATCTGTTCATCACCATCGGGGCCTCCGGGGCGCCTCATTACACGACGGGGTTTGCGAAATCGAAGCTCATCGTGGCCATCGACAAAAACCCGAAGGCGCCGATTTTCGACATCGCGGATTTCGGTGTTGCGGCCGATCTCAGGGAAATCATCCCCGCCCTCTTAGAGGAGCTGGGAGCGAAAGGGTAGCCTCCGCATGCTGCCCACAATGACAAAAGAAATGTCGAATCACAGAAGGGGGCACCGCCATGTTTGAGTTTACGAAAGAGCAGGATATGATCAGGGCCATGGTGCGAGAGTTCGCCGATACGGAGCTGGCGCCGAAGGCGCTGGAGCTGGATCGAAAAGGGGAATTTCCCTTCGAGCTTGTCAAGAAGATCGGGGCGCTGGGGATCATCGGGGTGTCCTCCCCCCGGGAGTATGGCGGGTCGAATGCGGGGCACTTGCCGGCGATCATCGCCGTCGAGGAGATCGCCCGCGTCTACCCATCGCTTGCATTCATCCTGGAGGTGACCCAGGCGCCATTGTACATGATCGAACACTACGGGACACCGGAACAGAAGCAGGCCTGGCTGCCGCCTCTCATCCGGGGCGAAAAAATAGCCGCCGTGGCGGCTACCGAGCCCACGGGAGGCTCCGACCTTTCCACGCTGAACACAACGGCCGTAGCCGAAGGGGACCACTATGTCCTCAACGGGAGAAAGGTCTACATCACAAACGGCAGCGTGGGCGATATCGTCCTGGTCCTGGCCAAGACGGGCGATCGCGCCAGCATTCTCGCCGTGGACAAAGGAACTCCAGGGTTCATCGTGAGCCGCAGACAGGACATGATGGGGTTCAAATCGGGTGACGTCTGCGAACTGGGCTTCAGCAACTGCGGCATCCCGAAGAAAAACCTGATCGGCAAGGAGGGCGGCGGCCAGGCGGTGGCCATGGCAACCTTCACGGTGAGCCGCGCCGCAGTGGGGGCCGTGGGTCTGGGCATCGCCCGGGGGGCCTTCGAGATTGCCCTGAAGTATGCCAAGGAACGGATGCTCTACGGCAAGCCCATCGCCGGACTCCAGGCGATCCAGTTCATGCTCGTGGACATGGACACGGAGATCGATGCCGCCCGCTGGCTCATCTACCATCCCGCCGCCTGCCTGGACCGGGGCATGGCTCCCCGCGACATCGGCAAGCTCTCGGCCAGGGCGAAATACATCGGCGGCGAGGTGGCGACGAGCGTCACAATGAAAGCCATGCAAGTCCTGGGCGGCTACGGGGTGAGCCCGGAATACCACTTGGCGAGGCTCCTGGCCGACGCCGTGGAGATCGTGCCCGCAACGGGTACGCCGCAGATCATGAAGTTCATCCAGGCCCTGGAGATCGTCAAGTAAACGGCGGATCACCGAATCAACCCTTGGTAAATAGGGGCTGTCTCTCACGTTGCGGCTCTGTTGCCCGCAACGGCCGTTCCGGCCTGCGCGGTTGTCCGTGAATGCGGGGCATCCATCGGCTGCCTTGTTTTCCCGAATCCTGTTGACAAGACTGCTTTCTTTTCATACAGATGCGATCACTACCTTGAAGGAGGGAGGCCCATGCACAAACCATCTTTAAAATCCGTTCTTATTGGTCTTATCCCGTTTGTTGCCA
>JGI20214J51650_10001798_pt1 | contig 13639 bp, 9 predicted proteins | sample WetSurMetagenome_FD_51650 | JGI IMG/M metagenome (IMG submission 51650) | reverse complement strand
TGCGAAGCTGGAGATGACCGTGTTCAACGATATCTACGAGGCGAACCGCCCGTGGATACGCGAGGACGAATTGCTGGTGGTGCGGGGCAAGGCCAACCTGGACGACTACTCCGGCAACATGCGCGTCACCGCGGAGGAGTTGTTCGATTTCGCCTCGGCCCGTGCTGTTTTCGCCAAACGCCTGGATATCTTCTGCTCCATCGACGACAAGGTGCGCGTCCCGCAACTTGCGGGAATGCTCAAACCCTACTGCGGCGGCCAGTGCCCGGTGCAGATCAATTATCGAAATCTCGTTGGCAGCGCTCCGCTGCGTCTTGGTGAGTCATGGCAGGTCACTTTGCCGGATGAGTTGCTCGATGGATTGCGTGCGATGTGCGGTGCGCAGAACGTGCAGGTCGTCTACGCATAACCCTGTTTTTTTGGTCTGTTAATGCATTGTATCTCCATTAGTGTGTGCTACCGTACAGACTGTTTCAGGCCCGCCTTGTTACTCTTGCAGTCGACGGGTTTGAGGGAGCTCGCGTTTCTCCATAAGATGTTTTAGGGGACAGCTGAAACAATGCGTCAATGAGCGCAGAGACGCGAGTCAAATAATAAACAGGGACTCTGATGTCGCACCACCATAGCCCGAACCAGAATCGTCTGCTGGCCGCGTTGCGTCCGCACGAACTTCAGGAATTGCTTCCGTATCTGCAGGTTATTCACCTCAAAGCAGGCGAGCAGCTTGCCATGTCGGGTGAGCGCCTGAGCCACGTGTACTTTCCGATCGATTGCGCGATCTCGTTGTTCTATCGGCTGGAGAGCGGGGAGTCGGCGGGTGTTGCAGTTGTCGGGAACGAAGGCATGTTCAGCGTAGCCCAGGTATTGGGTGGTTCGGCAATGCCTTATTGGGCGACGGTGGAGACGTCCGGGCATGTGTTTCAGGTACCGTCGGATACGCTGGTCGAGATGAACGGGCACATGGCAAGTTTGCGCGATACATTGTTGCTTTATGCGCAAGCCTCGTTGACCCAAATTTCGCAAACAGTGGTATGCGAAAAGCATCACTCGCTTAACCAGCAGCTTTGCCAGCACTTGCTGATGATCAACGACAAGTCGCTTTCCGATGATTTCCGGCTGACGCATGAGGCGATCGCCAACATGCTGGGCGTCCGGCGGGAGAGCATTACCGAGGCGGCAGGCGAATTGCGCGAACGGGGATTGATCGACTACAACAGGGGGCACATCAAGGTATTGAACCGTCCCCAATTGGAAAAAATGTGTTGTGAATGTTATGCCGTGGTAAGAGACGAGTTCGCGCGACTATTGGGTGAAATGGGATAACGCGCCCATATTGAAAAAGAGATTTGCCGGACGAGCTGTGCATACAATGGACATACAACACCGACTGATCGACATTGCCAATCGCGCCGTCACCTGTCTTCCGGTTGACGCATCTATCGGCGCGGCAGCGCATGTCATGGCGCGGCAGCGCTTTACTTCCATTGTGATCACTGATGAAGCCGGGCATCCGGTAGGTATCGTCACTGAACGCAACATCCTGCATGCCATGCGTGCGTCTTCCCCGCCCGAGACCCCGTTGCGTACCTGTATGTCTGCGCCGGTCGTTGTCGTTTCAGGCGCGATGAATTGCCTGGAGGCCTATCAGGTTTGCATACGCGAAGGAATCCGTCATCTGGTGCTGGTAGGCGACGACGGCATGATCGCCGGCATGGTCAGTGAAACCGATTTTCGATTGCACCTGAACCTGACCGTGCTGGCGGGGCGGCGGCGACTTATCTCGGTTGCGCAGCGCACCGTTCCGAGCCTGCCACCCCACAGCAGCCTGATGCAGGCGCTCAACCTCATGCAGGCGCGGCGCGAGAGCTGCGTGGTGGTGGTTGAAAACGAAAAACCCGTGGGCATCGTGACCGAAAGGGATGTGGTGCGTTTCTATGCGAGCGAACCTGAACGCGTTGCCGTACCGCTCGCGGACGTGATGACTTCGCCTGTGCTGACGATTTCCAGCGAAGCCACCGTCAATCAGGCGGCCGAGCAGATGCTGGCAAAGAAAGTGCGTCATCTGGCATTGGTCGATGGCGGGGGCCGGATGGCCGGTCTCGTTGATGAGCACGACCTGACCCGGACCATGGCGTCGGGCTTGCAGGATGAAAAGGTCGAAGTGGAAGAGATTTTTCTGCGGACTTTCATCGATGCCATCCCCGACCTTGTCTGGCTGAAAGATACGGACGGAGTCTATCTCGCGTGCAACCGGAGATTCCAGCTTTTATACGGTGCGGAAGAGAAGGACATCGTCGGCAAGAACGACCGGGATTTCGTGGACAAGGATGCGGCCGATGCCTTTCGCAAGAACGACCTGAAGGCGATGCAGGAGGACCGGTCGACTGTCAACGAAGAATGGCTGACCTTCGCGGCAGACGGATATCGCGGATTGTTCGAGACCATCAAGACGCCGATGCGCGATAGCCAGGGGCAGTTGATCGGGGTGCTGGGCGTGTCGCGCGACATCACCCGCCGCAAGCAGACTGCGCAGCAGCTGGATAACTATCGGCAACGCCTGGAAGGACTGGTCGTGGAAGAGTCGACAAAATTCCGCGCGCTGGTGGAACAGTCGCTGGTCGGCATCTACATCATTCAGGACGGGTTCTTCCGCTATGCCAACCCCGGCTTGCTCGACATGTTCGGCTACTCCTCGGCAGAGGAACTCGTGGATGCGGTTCCCGCCATCCAATTCGTCAAGGCCGAGGACAGGGCGCTGGTCGAGATGAACCTCCGGCGCCGGTTCAATGGCGAGGTGGATGCGATGAATTACAGCTTTACCGCCTACAAGAGAGATGGCACCGCGATGATTGTCGATGCGCATGGGCGCCGGATCGAGTATCAGGGGCGGCCGGCCGTCATCGGGACACTGGTGGATATCACCGAGATGCGGCGCACCAGGGAAGAACTCAGCCGCATGGTTGAGGAGAAGTCAGCCAGATTGCGCCAGAGCGAGGAATTGCTGCGCACACTGATCGAGTCGATCCCCGATCCCATCCAGTTCAAGGACGGTGAAGGGCACTGGCTGGAATCCAACCAGTCTGCATTGCAGGCGTTCGGCCTGGAAGAAACCGACTGGAAGGGCAAGACCGACCGGGAGCTTGCCGAAATCGCAGATCCGCATTACCGGGCCGCGCTGCTGCGCTGCCGGGAAACCGACGAGGCTGCATGGCAGAAGAACGGTGTTTCGCGCGTTGAAGAGATTGTTGCGCTTGCGGATGGCAGCGAACTGAATTTCGATGTGATCAGAAGGCCGCTGTTCAGCGAAAAAGGCGTACGCAAGGGATTGGTCGTCATCGGGCGCGACATCACCGAGCTGAAACGGGCGGAAGCCGGATTGCGCATCACCGCGAGCGTGTTCGACAACAGCCAGGAGGCGATCGTCATCACCGACGCGGACAATTTCATCGTCAATGTCAATCCGGCATTCACGCACATCACCGGGTACGGCCGCGACGAGGTGCTGGGCCGGAATCCCCGGATGCTGAGTTCGGGCCACCAGGACAGTGCGTTCTATTCCGATATGTGGGCATCGCTGAACGACAAGGGGGCATGGCGCGGCGAGATATGGAACCGGCGCAAGAGTGGCGAGATATATGCCGAACTGCTTTCCGTTTCGGTCATCCGCGACGATGCAGGCAAGGTGCAGCGCCATGTCGCGGTGTTTTCCGACATCACGTATTTCAAAGCGCATGAGGCCGAGTTGAGTCGCGTTGCGAATTACGATGCGCTCACAGGTATCCCCAACCGCCGCTTGCTCGTCGATCGTATGGGGCAGTCTATCGCGTATGCGCGGCGCAGCGGGAGGATGCTGGCTATTTGCTATATCGATCTCGACGGTTTCAAAGTCGTCAATGACCGGTATGGACACGAGGCCGGAGACAGGCTGCTGGTGGATATCACGCGGCGTATGCAGGAAGTCTTGCGCGAGGGCGACACCTTGGCCCGCCTCGGCGGAGATGAGTTTGTGGTGTTGTTCAACGAACTGTCACGGGAATCCGAATGCTTCCAGGTGCTGGACCGCATCATGCAGACAATTGCGGCGCCCATGCAGATCGACGAGTTCCAGATTGCCGTGTCGGCCAGTATCGGCGTCACCTTTTATCCTGCCGACGATGAGGATGGCGACACCCTGCTGCGCCATGCCGATCAGGCCATGTACATCGCCAAACAGGGCGGCAAGAATCGCTATCACCTTTATGATGCCGTTTACGACCAGCGTGCGCGTTTGCTGCGCGAAACCAGGCAGCGCATTTTGTCCGGACTGGAGACTGGCGAATTCGAACTGTATTATCAGCCCATACTGGAGCTGCTCACCAACAAGGTGACCGGGGTGGAAGCGCTGATTCGCTGGAATCACCCGGGCAGGGGGCTGTTGCATCCGGCGGAGTTCCTGCCCGGCATCGAGAATTCCAAGGTTGAGATCGATCTGGGCAATTGGGTGATGGAAACGGCACTGGCGCAAATCCAGACCTGGGCACTGGCTGGCGTGGATATGGAAGTCAGCGTCAACATCTCCGCGGGGCATTTGCATTCCCCGGATTTTGTTGCCGGACTGCAGCGCATACTGCGGAAGTACCCGAGATTGTCGCAAGGCAGGTTTCAGATCGAAGTGCCGGAAACGGCAGCGCTGGAAAACATCGGACAATCCGCCGAAATCTTCGAAGCGTGCCGCAAATTGGGAGTCCGCTTTGCCCTGGACGATTTCGGAACGGGCTATTCCTCGCTGGCCTGTCTGCGCAAACTCGGCGCCGACACACTGAAGATTGGACAGGCTTTTGTGCAGGGCATGTCCGGGAGTGAAGGTGACCGCACCATCGTGCAGGGAGTGATCGCGCTGGCAAAGGCTTTTAGCCGGGTGACGGTCGCCGCAGGTTTGGAAGATCCGCAACTGGTCACGACACTTGCCGAAATGGATTGCGAGTATGCCCAGGGCTATGGCATTGCCTCCCCGATGCCCGCTGAAGAATTTTTTGCGTGGTACGGGAATCGTTGAACAGCGTGCGTTTTTCGATTGTCCTTTCAAGATTCGCGCAATTTCTGTCAAGATTCATTCCGGGTTCGACGGAAAGAGGCAAAAATATGCCTCGGTTCCGAACCCACTTACGGCCCTCCCGGCATGTTTTCATGGAATCTTTGCATCGGGTTGAATTTGCCAATTCAGATCAGGAGTGTCCCCAAATGTCCAGGATCACCAAAGTGCTGTTCATGTTTTGCATCGGGCTGGGTGTCGCTGCATGTTCCACACCGGCCGCCAAAGTGGAAAAAACGGCAGAGTGCACGTTTCCGGATTCCGGTGATGCGGCTCCCCTGTGGGTGTGCGGTGCTCCCGTTGAAGGTATGGCAGCAGGAGCGGTCGGTTCGGCGGCAAGATCGGATGCGGGCACCGCCTTCATGAAGCAGATTGCCGCAAATGCGGCGCGCGCCGAACTCGCGCAGACCATGAAAGTGCAAGCGCAGCACATGATCGAGCAATATGCCGAAACAAGCGGGGCAGGGAGCAAGGAAATGGTCGGACGCGTGCGTGCTTCGGTCGCCAGGCAAATCACCGGCCAAACGCTTTACGGTTCACGCGTGTTCAAAAGTATGGTGGCGCCTGACGGAGAAATGTTCGTGCTTGTGGGTCTCGATGAGACGGGAATACAGAACGTGGTCGAAACTGCAATCAAGGCCAGCATGAACAACGATCAGGCTGTCTGGAAACAATTCAAGACAAAAATGAATCTGGATGAGCTGGCCGCGGAGATCGCAAAACAGAAAGCGGCGTCTGCCGCGGCGGGCCCGGATAACGCGCAGCACTGATCAAGTCCCGGAAGCGATGCGTGCAGTCATGCCAACCTGAAATTGGGATGCGTATCGGGTTCGGTGCCGCAATTGATGACTCGTACGGGTTACCCCGTTGGGGTAGATGGCCAGAAACAGCGATTCCTTTCTTGAATAGCCTTCGAACGCAGGAGTAGAATCGCACGCCTGCAAGATGCGCATTCAATTGAGGGGTGTACAAGTAATACCAGATGGACGCCGTTGGAATATTGCCTCTAGATGTAGTTGGCTGGCTGGTCCAGTTCTGGGTAGCTCTCGGAGTGGGTGGGCTGGCACTGCAACGCACACCACGGTTGATCAATCGCGTGATCTTTCCGCTCAGCGCGCTGACATCGCTGCTGTTGGCGCTTACGGGGCTGTGGGCCCTGGCCGCGGCACCGAACGTCATGGTGTTGCCGCTTGGTCTGCCCGACCTTCCTTTTCATCTCCGCCTCGATCCGCTGTCTGCCTTCTTCCTGATCCTGCTGGGCGGCGCATCCATGGGTGTGTCCCTTTATAGCGCGGGTTATTTCAAGGCCATGGCGGGAGGCACGCTCGGTCTGGTGTGCCTTGAGTATCACTTGTTTCTCGTTGGCATGGCGCTGGTGCTGCTGGCGGACGATGCCTATATGTTCATGGTGGCGTGGGAAACCATGGCGCTGTCATCCTATTTCCTGGTCACCACCGATCACAATATTCCCGATATCCGCAAGGCGGGCTATCTCTATCTGCTGATCGCGCATGTCGGCGCGATCGCGATCCTGCTCAGCTTCGGGGTGATGCAGGGAGGGAACGGCATTGCTGCCTACACGTTCGATGCGATGCGCGCTGCGCACCTGAGTTCATTCTGGTCGTCGGTGGCATTCCTGCTGGCCCTGTTCGGCTTCGGTGCGAAAGCCGGTGTGGTGCCGCTGCATGTGTGGCTGCCCGAGGCACACCCCGCCGCGCCGTCTCCGGTATCCGCACTGATGAGCGGCGTGATGCTCAAGACGGCGATCTACGGCATCCTGCGCGTCACCTTCGACTTGCTGGGCACCCAGCTCTGGTGGTGGGGCGTGCTGGCATTGGCGCTGGGCTTGATCACTGCGGTGTTCGGCGTGATGTTCGCAGCCGTGCAGGGCGACATGAAACGGCTGCTGGCCTATTCCTCGATCGAAAATATCGGCCTGCTGCTGGTGGGTATCGGGTTGACCATCATCTTCCACGTCTACGGCAAGAACGCGCTGGCAGCGCTGTCGCTCACCGCGACGCTGTACCACAGCCTGAACCATGCCTTCTTCAAGAGTCTGCTGTTCATCGGCACCGGCTCTATCCTGCACGCCACCGGCGAGCGCAACATGGGTCGCCTGGGCGGACTCATCCACCACATGCCCTGGGCGGCGGTGTTGATGCTGGTCGGCGTGCTGGCGATCGCCGGGTTGCCTCCGCTCAACGGCTTCGTGTCCGAATGGCTGCTGCTGCAGGCGTTCCTGTTGTCGCCGGGCTTGCCGAACAGTTACATCAACATGCTGGTGCCGGTGGCCGCGGCGGTGATCGCCCTTGCAGCCGCACTGGCTGCGTATGTGATGGTGAAGTTCTACGGCGTCATCTTCCTCGGTCAGCCGCGCGAGAAAGCGCTGGAGCATGCGCACGATGCGGACCTGTGGGAACGCAGCGGAATGATCTGGCTGGCGCTTGCGTGTGTGGCGCTGGGGCTGGCACCCGTGTTCGTGGTGCAACAGATCGATCTGGTCTCGCATGCGCTGATCGGCTCGGGTCTGGGCAATGCCGCGACCAACTGGGTGTTCCTCGCGCCGGTGGATACCGAGCGCGCCAGCTATAGCCCGCTGTATTTCCTGCTGGCGGTGCTGGGCGTCATGCTGCTCACCACGGTACTGGTGCGGCGTCTGTATCACGGCCGGTTGCGCCGCAGCGCGGCCTGGGATTGCGGCTTCCCGGCACAGACTGCGCGCATGCAGGACACCGCGGAAGGCTTCGGGCAACCGATCCGGCGCATCTTCGAACCGTTCTTCAAGATCGAGAGGGAAGTGCCGAGCCCGTTCGATACGCATCCCCGTTATCACGGGCAAACCGAAGACCGGCTTTGGTACATCCTGTATCTGCCGATCAAGCTCCTTACCGAAAAGCTCTCTTCCCTGGCCTCGCTGCTGCAGCACGGGCGCATCCATCTGTATCTGGCCTATACCTTCGTCACCCTGGTCGTGCTGCTGGTGTTCGTGTGATGGAATATCTGAACCTGATCCTGGCCATCCTGTTCCAGCTCGCGCAATTGCTGCTGGTGGTATTGCTCGCGCCGCTGCTCACCGGCTGGGTCAACCAGTGCCAGGCGTGGTTGCAGAATCGCTCCGGTCCGGGCGTGCTGCAGCCGTATCGCGTGCTGCGCAAGCTGTTCCTGAAGGATGCGGTGATCGCGCACAATGCGTCGCCGCTGTTCCGCGTCACGCCGTATATCGTGTTCGGCTGCATGTGGCTGGCGGCCGCCATCATTCCGATCATCGCGGTGGACCTGCCGTTCTCGCAGGCTGCAGACGTGATCGCATTGGTCGGGGTGTTCGCGGTGGCCAGGGTGTTCCTCGCGCTGGCCGCGATGGATATCGGCACTGCATTCGGCTCGCTCGGTGCCAGGCGCGAGATGCTGGTGTCCTTCCTTGCCGAGCCGGCCCTGCTGATGGTGTTCTTCACCGCATCGATGATCAGCCATTCCACCCAGTTGCCGCGCATCGTCGATGCATTGGCGCATCATCAGTTCATGCTGTATCCGAGCCTGGCTTTTGCGGCGCTGGCCTTCGTGATCGTGCTGCTCGCCGAGAATGCACGCATCCCGGTGGACAACCCCAGCACGCACCTCGAGCTGACCATGATCCACGAGGCGATGATCCTGGAATATTCGGCGCGGCATCTGGCGCTGATCGAATGGGCCAGCAGCCTGAAATTGTTCGCATACATCTCCATCGGCATCGCGCTATTCCTGCCGCAGGGCATCATAGAGGCGGGCAACTGGGCGGGCATGCCGCTGGCCATTGCTTTGCTGCTGCTGAAGTTGCTGGCGGCGGGTGCCGGGCTTGCCGTGTTTGAGGCCATCTCGGCCAAGCTGCGCATCTTCCGCGCACCGGAGTTCCTGGGCACCGCGTTCCTGCTGGCCGTGCTGGGGTTGCTGATCCACTTCCTGCTGGGGGCCTGAAATGCAGATCCCTCTCTCTCTTCAATTCATCAACCTGCTGGCGGCATTGCTGCTGCTGGTCGCATTCGCCATGCTCACGCAGCGGCGCATCCTGTCGCTGATCAATCTGTTCGCACTGCAGGGATTCGTGCTGGCGCTCAGCACCTTTGTGGTCGCCTATTCCGCTTCGCAGCACCATTTGTATTACTCGGCCGGACTCACCTTGTTGCTGAAAGTACTGCTGCTCCCCTGGCTGCTGCATCGCCTGATCCGCAAACTGAATGTGCGCTGGGATGTGGAGACGATGATCAATATTCCCACCACCATGCTGGTCGGTATCGCGCTGGTGATCTTTTCCTTCAACCTGGCCGCACCGATTTCGCAATTGTCCGAGGGCATCACGCGCGGCCTGATCGGTATCGCGCTGGCCAGTGTGCTGCTCTCGCTGCTGATGATGCTGACGCGGCGCAAAGCGGTTTCCCAGGTGGTTGCCTTCCTGTCGCTGGAGAACGGCCTGTTCTTCGCCGCCACCAGTGCGACGCAGGGCATGCCGCTGGTGGTGGAACTGGGCATCGCGCTGGATGTGCTGGTGGCCACCTTCATCTTCGGTATCTTCTTCTTCCAGATCCGCGAGACTTTCGACAGTCTGGACATCACCCATATGGAGAAGCTCAAGGATGATTGATTCGCAACTCCTGGCGCTGTTGCTCATCCCGCTGTCGGGCGGACTGCTGCTGGCCGTGTTCGGTTCGCGCAGCTGGGCGGCAGAGCTCAATTCGCTGATGAGCTTCGGCACTTTCATCGCGTCGGTGATCCTGACCATGCGCATTATCGACTCGGGGCCGCAAGTCGCATTCGGCGAAGAATTTTTCATCGACCAGTTCAATGTCTTCCTGGTTGCGCTGACTGCTTTCGTCGCCTTCACCACTTCGCTGTTCTCGCGGCCCTACATGCGCATCGAGCAGCATCACGGCAAACTTTCCGTCGGCATGCTGCACTTGTACTACAGCATGTACCAGATGTTCACCTTCGCCATGCTGGTGGCGCTGACCACCAACAACATGGGCATCGTCTGGGTGGCGATGGAAGCGGCGACGCTGACCACGGTCCTGCTGGTCAGCCTGTACCGCACCCCGGCCAGTCTGGAAGCGGCGTGGAAATATTTCATCCTGTGCGGCGTGGGCATCGCGCTGGCCCTGTTCGGCACCATCCTGCTGTACTTCGCGGCCGAACGGCTGCTCGGCGAAGGTGGCACCGCGCTGCTGTGGACACACCTGAACCAGGTCAAGTCCGGGCTGGAGCCGACCGTGCTCAAACTGGCTTTCGTGTTCCTGCTGGTGGGTTACGGGACCAAGGTCGGCCTGGTGCCGCTGCACAGCTGGCTGCCGGATGCGCATGCGGAAGGCCCGACGCCGGTTTCCGCCGTGCTTTCCGGATTGCTGCTCAACGTTGCGCTGTGCGCTGTGATGCGTAGCAAAGTGCTGGTCGACGGTTCGCTCGGGACGCACTTCGCCGGCAACCTGATGATGGGCTTCGGCCTGCTCTCGGTGGTGGTGGCTTCGCTCTCGCTGTTCCGGCAAAAAGACATCAAGCGCATGTTCGCCTATTCCTCCATCGAGCACATGGGGCTGATCACTTTTGCCTTCGGAATGGGCGGCCCGGTCGCCACCTTCGCGGGCTTGCTGCACATGACGGTGCATTCGCTGACCAAATCGGCGATCTTCTTCGCGGTCGGCCATGCGGTACAAAAGACCGGAACGCAGGTGATGGAGAACATCCGCGGTCTGCTGCAAGTCAGTCCCACAGTCGGATGGGGATTGGCGCTTGGCACGTTCGCCATTCTGGGGATGCCGCCATTCGGTGTGTTTGCCAGCGAGTTCCTGATCATCACCACCGCCATGCACGAATATCCCTGGACCACGCCGATCCTGCTGATCGCATTGGGCATCGCCTTCGCCGCCATCTTCGGCAAGATCCAGCCTGTCGTATTCGGCGAGACCACCGCGAAACCGTTGCCGCACTCCCCGGCGCTCATTCCGGTGTTCGCCCACCTGCTGCTGGTGTTGATGCTCGGCCTGTACATGCCGCCCTATCTGGCCAACTGGTACCGCCAGGCGGCGGCGCTGCTGGGGTAAACAACTATGCCGATCAAACATCCCAATTTGAAACTGAGCCGTTTGACCGATGCGCTGCCGGCCTGGACGGGCGACATTGCGCCGGACGATCTGTACGCGATCTGCCAACAGGTGCGCGACGGTGGTGGCAGGCTGGTGGCGTTGTGGGGCAGCGATGCCAGACTGCAATGCAGCGGCGGCGACACGTTACCGGCGGAGCCGGCCGATTGCGGGAGCAGCCGCTCAGCGCCCCCTCCCGCACCAGAGCGCTCCGCCCCACCGTGTCGGGGGCGCGGTTTCAAGTTGCATGTGGTACTCGTCAATGAAACCGGCATGGTGTGTCTGAACGTGAATCTGTCGGCAGAACAACCCATGTACCCGGATATCAGCCAGATATTTCCGGCGGCGAATCGCATGCAGCGCGCAACTTACGATCTACTCGGCATCTACGCGCAGGAAGGCCACGATCACCGCAAATGGCTGCGCCACGGCTCCTGGCACAGCGGCAGCTTTCCCCTGCGCAAGGATTTCGACGCCGCCGCCAGCCGCACCGAGGAACCCGACGACTATGCCTTTGTGCGAGTGGAAGGACAGGGCGTGCATGAGATACCGGTGGGGCCGGTGCATGCGGGCATCATCGAACCGGGCCATTTCCGTTTCTCGATCATCGGCGAACGGGTACTGCGCCTCGAAGAGCGTCTTGGCTATGTGCATAAAGGCATCGAGAAACGTTTCGAGAGCTTGAGCCTGCAGGAAGGCGCAAAGCTGGCGGGACGCGTGAGCGGCGACAGTACCGTCGCCTATGCCTGGGCTTATGCGATGGCGGCGGAAAGCATCGCCGGCGTGACGCCGCCGGATCGCGCGCTGTGGCTGCGCGCGTTGTTGCTGGAACGCGAACGTATCGCCAATCACCTGGGCGATCTCGGCTATCTGGGCAACGATGTCGCGCTGTCGTTCGGTCTCTCCCAATTCTGGATACTCAAAGAGCAGGTATTGCGCAACAACGCGACAGTGTTCGGCCATCGCTACCTGATGGACAAGATCGTGCCGGGCGGTGTCACGGTAAACCTCGATGTCGAAGGCAAGCGCATCATCGAACAGGAATGCGACATGCTGGAACAGCAAGTGCGTCTCCTGCGCGGTATCTACGATGAACATGCGGGCATGCAGGACCGGTTCATCGGCACCGGACGTGTAGAACCGAAACTTGCGGCCCAACTCGGTCTCTGCGGACTTGCCGGGCGCGCCAGTGCACAGGCCTGGGACGCCCGGGTCCAGTTTGCCTGCGCGCCCTATGACAAGCTGAATGTGCAGATGGCGACCTATCGCAACGGCGACGTCGCGGCGCGCGTCATTGTGCGCTTCGACGAACTGTTCGAGTCGCTGCGTCTGCAGAACGAGATAATGCTCAATCTGGTCAATGAAGAAGACAAGCCGTCGTTGCTGGACAAATTGCCCGGCAACGGATTCGGCATCGGCATGGTGGAAGGCTGGCGCGGGGAAGTGCTGGTGGCGATCCATACCGATGCCGAGGGGAACCTGGCGCGCGTGCATCCGCACGACCCCTCCTGGCAGAACTGGCCGTTGCTTGAGCACGCGGTCATCGACAACATCGTGCCGGATTTTCCGCTCATCAATAAATCGTTCAACCTGAGCTACTCGGGGCAGGACCTGTAGGGGCGAGCAGATGTACCAGATACTCAAACAGATCATCAAGACGGGCATCAAGACGGAAACGCCGCCGCAAACGGACGAGGCGATGCGCCATGTCGAACAGCGTTTGCAGCAGGAGATCCTGGATGCCTTCGGCGGGGCGCTCGCGATCCGGCAGGTCGATGCCGGTTCGTGCAACGGCTGCGAGCTGGAGATCCACGCCGTCAGCAACGCCTATTACAACCTCGAAGGACTGGGCATCAAATTTGTCGCCAGCCCGCGCCATGCCGACCTGCTACTCGTCACCGGCCCGGTGTCGCGCCACATGGAGATTGCGCTTAAGCGCACTTACGACGCCACACCGGAACCCAAGCTGGTGGTGGCGATCGGCGATTGCGCCTGCGACGGTGGCATATTCGGCGAGAGCTACGCCACCTGCGGCAAGATCTCAAATGTCATCCCCGTGGATGTGGTGGTGAGCGGATGCCCGCCCACGCCCATTGCCATCCTGCAAGGCATACTGACTGCCATCAGCACGAAGAAATAGCGCTTCAATCTGCCGCCATAGCGTTTGCCCGGAACCGGAAAGCGGGCACGCAGCGTCGGTGGTGCGCATCCGAACTATTCGACAGACAGTGTCCAAATTCGGTTTCCGGGTTCGACAGAAGATCGTTGCGAACGGCCGCGTCGCTACGTCGAAACGGCATGAGTGGACTGCCGCAGTTGGATAGAAATTGTTGGCCGAACGTTTGGTTTTTGATGTCTCAAAGTCGGCCATAGCAGCCACTTTAAACCAAGAGGTGCTACTTCTGCCTTCAACCCAAACAGGCAGTTGCTCAAGAATATTACGATGCCCATATCGCATATCGCT
>JGI20214J51650_10001797_pt1 | contig 13644 bp, 13 predicted proteins | sample WetSurMetagenome_FD_51650 | JGI IMG/M metagenome (IMG submission 51650) | reverse complement strand
TTGAGGAGATCGACCGCGGAGATGATCCCGCCCTTCTTCCCGTACTTCTTCGCAAAGGGAGGGAACGCCGGCTTATGCCCCCCGCTCCATGGCCAGATGCGGGTTGCAGGATGCTTTCCTGCCTTAACCCGGGCTGTATTTACCGGGTGCCGGTCGAAGACCTGTCGGCTCTTCTCCATGCACTGGTGGAGCAGATCAGCATCGCCGCCTTTTGGCAGGAACGGGGAGATTCCCTGCCCCACAATATCGTGCGGGGGGGTGGTCACCGCACCTTTTCCCCCGTGGACCACGAGCAGGTTGCGATAGCTGACGCCGGCTCTGAGCATGACCTCATCCGGCATAGCCTGCCGGAGCGAAGCGAAGAGTTCCGCACCTTCCGCACTGGAGATGTGGCCTGCCGAGAAGTCGGCCATTGAGTTCTCCTCAACAGTTACAAGATTACACCGGTACGCAACATCGTCAGGGGCAAGGTCAACCCCCATACTCAGTGCCTCGAGAGGACCCCGCCCGGTATAATATTTTTCAGGTGCGTACCCGAGGACTGCCATATTGGCGATATCGCTGCCGGCCTCGAAACCGTCAGGGATGGTCCGGAGCATACCGCAGGCACCGTCGCTCGCCATCTGATCCATGTTGGGAGTCTGTGCGTACTCAAGCGGGGTCTTTCCCCCCAGTTCTTCGAGGGGCTCATCCGCCATCCCGTCTCCAAGCACGACAATATACTTCATGGGCTTCCTCACGGGGCTGATAAAAGATCCTTCACAGCGAGACGGACACTTTCCTTTGATCCCAGTTGCGGTTTCCAGCGGAGTGCCTTGAGCCGGTCGATCGAAAGCTGCATCCGGGGCACATCTCCGACCCAGCCCCGCTCGCCACCGGTAAACCGCAATTTTGTTCCCTTAAGGTGCATCTCCCCGACAATGATCTCCGCGATTGTCTTCACATCGATCCAGTCCTCTGAACCAATATTAAAAGTATTCACCGTTCCCCGGGCTTTCCCGGTGGCAAAGAGCATGGCGGCGATGCATTCGTGTATCTCAAGATAGGATTTGGCCTGTTTCCCGTCGCCAAGGATTTCCAGTTCGGCTGGGTTCGCGCGGAGTTTACGGATGAAATCGGTGATCACCCCGTGGCCGCTCCGTTCCCCAACGATGTTGGCAAAGCGGAAGTTCCAGGATTTCATGCCGAACGAATGGCAGTACGCGGAGATGAGCGCCTCGCATGCAAGCTTGCTTGCACCATAGACCGAGATAGGTTCGAGCGGGGTGTAGTCTTCAGGAGTCGGAATGACCCTCGCCTCTCCATAGACCGTTGATGTGGAGGTGAAAACAATCTCGGGAACCTCGTGGAGACGCATTGCCTCAAGGACCCGGTATGTGGCAACCACATTATTCTGCATGGTCGGGTCCGGGTTGGCGGCACTCTGGCGCACATCGGGATCTGCCGCAAGATGGAATACCCGGTCCGCACCAGCGATTTTGTCCTGCCACCCGTCAGAAAGGAGGTCTTTCTGTACGAACCGGACACTGCAGCCATCAATATGCCGGGCTATCGTTTCTTTTTTCCCTGCGCAGAGGGAGTCGATCACGAGNACCTCGTTTCCCTGTGCCACCAGGGTATCCACCAGATGGGAGCCGATGANCCCGGCCCCGCCTGTCACCACTGCAAACATCAATACCTAATATGTCATCCATGCTATAGGATTACTGCTATGTTTATCGGGATCGATCACGGCACGACCGCAATGAGGTTTGCCGGGGAAGGCCGCGAGTTCAAGATATCGCGTGAGGCCGCAAAAGAGTTTCATTTCGCTGATCTCTCCCGCCTCTGTCCTCCTGATGAGATCGAGGGGATCGCCATATGTTACTCCATGGGTGATAATATCAGTGCAATCACCAATATACGGAAGGTTCTGAACCGGGGGATCGTGAGCCGTGACGGTGCCGGCAAGCACATTGGCGGCGGAACCCGGGTATACGATGAAGTGGCGGCAAGCGGGATCCCTGCCGTTGTCATGCCCGGCCTGCACCGCGGGTCACCTACCGATTCCCGGTTCAAGGCTTACTCCCACCAGACAAGTCCCGAGAAGATCGGGATCGCGTACGAAGTCTGCTGTTTGCTGGGCGATGATGTGATAGTCTCCGATGTCAGCTCGAACACCGTCACACTTCTCGTTTCCGGTGGAAAACTGGTCGGGGCATTCGATGCCTGCATCTTTGCACCCGGTACGATGCACGGTGCGCTTGATGTGGACGCAATCCGGAAGGTGGATGCCGGAGAATGGACAGCAAACGAGGCATTCCAGCATGCGGGAGTGAATTTTTCGCTGCCGGAGAGCGAACGGATGCGGGCAGTCGCCATGTTTGCTGCCATGGAATGCGCGGCGCTCCGCCTGCTTAACAGGGACGCGAGGGTCGCACTTGCCGGCAGTCTTGCTCCGGTTATTGAATCTGAAGTAACATCTCTCCTCGGCTGCGATATTGCCGTGTACGATGAGTGGTGTGCCGCCAGGGGTCTTGCAAAAATTGCCCGGGACATCTTTTCCGGTCGCCATGAAATTCTTGGCCTTGCAGTGGATCTCTAGATTTTTTTATTTATCCGGGGTAACTCCGATACCACCTGCGTTTCCGTCTCTGCGTCCCCTCCCCTTCGTATTTTCTGAAAAATTTTCTTCGACAATATCGACATGATTAATAGTGATAGATTACCATATTATTTTGCAAAATTTCGTGGAATTGCGGGATGAATAACCGTGTGTAAAGTCATGATAATTTACACAACCGGTTCGTTCTTTATCATGTAAGATTATCAGGGTTTTTTGTGAGAGAATTACGTATCCACGGCAGAGGCGGCCAGGGGTCGGTCACGGCTGCCGAACTGATTGCAGTCGCCGCATTTGAGGGCGGCGTTTTTTCCCAGGCATTCCCGGCGTTTGGTGTCGAACGCCGCGGAGCGCCGGTCCAGGCCTTTGTCCGTTTCAATGATAAAATGATCCGGCTGCGCAGCCAGGTTTACGAGCCGGATTACATCATCGTCCAGGACAGCACGCTGATCAAGGATGTCAATGTCTTCATGGGTGTGAAGAAAGGGGGCATCGTGATCGTCAACACGGAAAAGAAGCCGGATTACACGGTGCCTGAAGGCGTGAAGCTCATCACGATCGATGCAACATCCATTGCGCTCCGTGTCCTTGGCCTGCCGATCACCAACACAACCCTGATGGGGGCGTTTGCTGCAGCCACCGGAGAGATCCAGTTTGCTGCTCTTGAGAAGGCACTCAACCACCGCTTTAAGGGTGATCTGGCAGCAAAGAATATCGCTGCCGCAAAGGTTGCCTTCGATACCGTAAGGGGGGCAGCATAATGGCACTTGCTGTCGGTTGCAGGGCCCGGCCCGGGAAATCGGGGGACAACAAGACCGGTTCATGGCGCGTCTTCAAACCGATCTTCGACCATGAGAAGTGCTCGAAGTGCGGGATGTGCCGGACACTCTGTCCTGAAGGCTGCGTCCACGAGGATGCCGGGGGATATTTCGACCCGGACTACACGTACTGCAAAGGCTGCGGGATCTGCGCAATTGAATGCCCCAAGGAAGCGATCACCATGAAACAGGAGGAGAAGTAGATGATGGAAATTACTGAGGGTTCGCACGCAGTAGCCGAGGCAGTCCGCCTCTGCCGGCCGCAGGTGGTCTCTGCCTACCCGATCACCCCCCAGACCCATATCGTCGAAGCACTTGCCGAGTTTGTAGCCAATGGCCAGCTTGATGCAGAGTACATCACGGTCGAGAATGAACTCTCCGCGCTCTCTGCCTGTGTGGGAGCGAGCGCCGCCGGTTCACGGACCTACTCCGCAACAACATCGCAGGGCCTTTTGCTGATGACCGAGGTCGTTTTCAATGCCGCCGGTATGCGCCTGCCGATTGTCATGTCCATCGCCAACCGCGCCGTTGGTGCACCGCTCTCTATCTGGAACGACATGCAGGACTCGATCTCTCTCCGCGATGCCGGCTGGCTCCAGTTCTATGCCGAAGACAACCAGGAAGCGACGGACCTCCACTTCCTTGCCTATAAAGTAGCCGAAGACCCGGCAATCCAGCTCCCNGCATTCGTCTGTTTCGACGGGTTCATCCTCTCACATACCTATGAACCGATTGATACGCTCTCCCAGGAACAGGTCGACAAGTATCTCCCGGTGTATAAACCAGCCGACAAACTGGATGCAAAAGACCCCATCAGTTTCGGCATGTATGCAACACCGGACTACTACATGGAATTCCGGTACGAGATGGATGAGGCCCAGAAACGGGCAAAAAGCGTAATCGCGAAATACGGAAAAGAGTTCGGCACGATGTTCGGCAGGGATTACAGCGCCCTGGTGGAAGGATACCAGCTCGATGATGCCGAGACGGCAATTGTTGCCATGGGTTCGATCTGCGGTACGGTCAAGGACGCCATCGACGAGATGCGGGCAGCCGGTAAGAAAGTCGGGCTCCTCAGGCTCCGCGTCTTCCGCCCGTTCCCCTCAGAAGAGATTGTAAAAGCACTTGCGAAGGTAAAAAGGGTCGCAGTACTTGACAAGAATATATCCCTTGGCTCAAAAGGCGGTGCAACTGTCATTGAGGTCAGGGACGCGATGTACGGTTCCACGACACCGGTAAAAGGGTACGTTCTTGGGCTTGGGGGCCGGGACATCAGGAAGAAGGATATCAAAGAGATCGTCGCGCTCTGTGAGAATGGGATCGGCGACCAGTTCTATGGCCTGAAAAAGGAGTTGATCTGAAATGGCCGATAAGAAAAAGACCTGTGAACTGTTCGACTGCGGACATCGTGCCTGCGGTGGTTGCGGGGCAGCACTTGCCGCCCGCCTCGTTACGCAGGCAGCCGGGACGGAAACGATCGTAGTCAATTCCACGGGATGCATGGAAGTCTTCTCCACGCCCTACCCGGAGACAGCGTGGAAAGTCCCGTGGATCCATTCCCTGTTCGAGAACGCTGCAGCTGTTGCATCCGGTATCGAAGCAGCCCTGAAAAAACAGGGGCGCAAGGAGAAGATCGTCATCATGGCTGGTGACGGTGCGACCTTTGATATCGGCATGATCTGCATCAGCGGTGCCTTCGAACGCGGTCACGACTTCACCTACATCTGCTATGACAATGAGGCGTATATGAACACCGGCATCCAGCGCTCCGGTGCAACACCCTACGATGCCAGTACCACGACAAGCCCGGCCGGCACGTGTTCCTTTGGGAATAGGAGGCCCAAGAAGGATATGCCCGCCATCCTTGCTGCCCATGGTGCACCCTATATCGCCACTGCGTCGATCGCGTACCCGGCAGATCTCATGCAGAAAGTCGAGAAGGCCATCAATACTCCCGGTCCCTGCTATGTGCAGGTCCATGCCCCGTGCTGTACCGGCTGGGGTTTTGAAGGTGAACAGACGATTGCCATCGCAAAACTCGCGATCGAGACCGGTCTCTGGGCGAACTTCGAGATGGTTGACGGGAAAGTCACCAAAGTAAAAAAAGTGGTCAGGAAACCGGTCGAAGAATACCTCAAGACCCAGAAGCGGTTCCGTCACCTCTTCAAGCCAAAACGGCAGGATGCGGAGATCGCACACATCCAGACAATCGCCGANCAGAATGCAGAAAAGTACGGTCTCGATATCAAACTCAAGAAAGAATAGCTCAATTGTAAATTTAGCTTCAATTTATCTTTTTTTTCCAATTTACCAAAAATCAGGGTATATTTAAAAAATGAATAGGCTCATATACTAAAATCAAAAAATGATTGAAACATATTCCCATGAAACTCTCTCCAGACGTTTCCGGCAGATCCGTTGACCGGAGGTTTTCATGGAACGCGGTCTGCTGTTCTTTTCTCTTGTTCTGTATCTTCGTTGCTGTTTTTGGCACGGTATCGGCTGCTCCCTTATCTGAACGCAAAGAAGCCCTGTATCTCAACTCATACAGCAAAGGTCTCGAATGGTCGGACGCTGTTACCCNGGCGGTTGAAGACGGTATGCGGACCTCCGGGTATGAAGTCAACCTTCATATCGAATACATGGATGAAAAACGGTACCAGGATCCGGCGTATGAATCGATGCTTGTCGATCTTTACCGGTACAAGTACGCAAACCACCACTTTGATGTTATCATCGTTTCGGACGATAACGCATTTGCCTTTATAAAAAAGCACCGTCAGGCGCTCTTCCGGGACACACCGGTAATTTTCTGCGGTGTAAACTATTATTCTGATGATATGCTGGCAGGCCAGACCAATATCACCGGCGTTGTCGAACACTACGATGTTAAAAACACCCTGGTAACTGCCCTCCGCCTCCAGCCCTCGGTACAGCATATCTATGTTATCAACGACCGCTCTGTAACGGGGGCCGCCAATAAAAAGAATGTCGAGCAGGTCATTCCCGAATTCAGGGGCCAGGCAGATATCACGTTCCTTGAGGACTACTCTATGGCTGAGCTGGAAGACCGGGTTGCAATTCTGCCTGATAACAGTATCATCCTCCTCATGACGTTCAACCAGGACCGGCTGGGTAACGATTACTCTTATGATGAGACNATCCGCCGTATCAGGGCGAATGCAAATGTCCCGATCTATGGCATCTGGGAGATGTACCTTGGTAAGGGCATNGTCGGAGGCATGCTCACGAGCGGGTTCGATCAGGGAAACCTCTCCGCACAGATGGCGACCCGGATCCTGCAGGGGGAGTCCCCATCGCAGATCCCCGTTGTCCTGAACCCCCCGAACCATTACATGTTCGATAATGCCGAATTGTCCCGTTTCGGCATTAGCGCTGTGAACCTGCCTTCGGGAAGTATTATGGTCAACCAGCCGGTCCCCGTCCGGGTCCTGCCGGAATCCGTCATATGGGCAATCGGTATCAGCGCAACGGGTCTTATCCTCGGCCTGGCCGCCATGGTCGTTGCATTCCTGCGGCTCCGCCGTGTCCGCGATGCACTTGATGAGAGTGAACGCCACTACCGCGCTGTTGTCGAGGATCAGACCGAGCTGATCTGCCGTATTAACAAGGACGGTACCCATATCTTCGTTAACGACGCCTACTGCCGGTATTTCGGGAAGACCCGTTCTGAAATCCTGGGAACAAAATTCATCCCTGATATGAGCCGCGGGGAGAAGAGGAAAGTCAGAAGCCACCTTACCTCGCTTTCGCCGATCCATCCCATCGGGAGCACGACAAATCAGGTGGAGATCCCCGGGCAGGGAACGCGGTGGCTGAAATGGAACAACCACGCCATCTTTGACGATACCGGGAATGTATCGGAGTACCAGTCAGTGGGAAGGGATGTTACTGATGTGCAGCTTGCCGAGAGCGAACTACGGAAGTACCAGGAGAACCTCGAAGCGCTTATCGATACCCGTACGCAGGAGCTGGTAACCTCCAATGCCCAGCTCCAGCAGGAAGTAGCAGAACGTACAACTGCCGAGGACCTTCTTGCCGAGGAAAAAGAGCGTCTTGCGGTCACCCTGCGATCGATCGGGGAAGGTGTAATCACGACGGATATATCCGGCCGGGTGCTGCTGATGAACCGCGTTGCCGAACGGCTGACCGGCTGGAAACAGGAATATGCTTCCGGCTGCCCGATCGCACGGGTACTATCATTAACCGATGAGAAAAACCGGCAGCCCATCGAGAACCCGGCAATGAGTCTTTTGAAACAGAACGAGAGTATAACCTTCCCGTTCCGCGCAATGCTGGTTGCAAAAGACAGCACCGAACGTATCATTGAGGAGAGCGCATCCATCATGTCCGATCACGAGAACCGGACAATCGGATTTGTCATTGTATTCCGTGATATTACCGAACGGCAGAAACTGGAAAACGAGCTTGCCAGGACCCATAAACTGGAGTCGCTCGGTCTCCTTGCCGGGGGTATTGCCCACGATTTCAACAATATCCTCACGGCAATATTTGGCAACATCATCCTTGCCCGGATGCATTTTGATGAGGATTCCCCCGGCTTTGAACGACTTGCCGAGGCGGAGAATGCCATGGTACGGGCAAAAGAGCTGACCCAGCAGCTGCTCACGTTCTCCAAGGGTGGAGCGCCGGTCAAGGAGACTGCGGATATCACCGCTATCATCACTGATTCGACTAAATTCATGCTCCGTGGCTCACAGTCGCGGTGCGAATTTGCAATCGAGCCAGCTCTCTGGACGGTTGATGTTGATGTTGGCCAGATTAGCCAGGTGATCAACAATATCGTCATCAATGCGGATCATGCCATGGCCGGTGGCGGCATTATTCACGTCTCTGCCCTGAACTGCACCCTGAAAAAAAATACACCCCTCCCTCTCTCACCAGGCCGGTATGTGAAGATCACCATTGCAGACAAAGGATCCGGTATCTTAAAAGAGAACCTGACAAGAATCTTTGATCCGTATTTCACCACCAAGGCGAAAGGGAGCGGTCTTGGCCTTTCGACTGCCCTCTCCATTATCCGGAAACACAGTGGCCATATCGAGATCGAGTCCGAACCCGGAAAAGGAACTTCGGTTCACATCTACCTGCCGGCATCAGAAAAGAATCTCAACGGGTCCACTACGGGTAATGGTGAGCCGGTACACGGGAGCGGGCGCATCCTTGTTATGGACGATGAGGAAGCGATCCTTGATATGGCCTCCGCCCTGCTTTCCCATTTCGGTTACCGGTCCAGCGTTGCACTGGATGGTGAGGAAGCAATTGCACTCTACAGGGAGGCAGCGGCGAAAAATGATCCTTTTGCTGCAGTAATCATGGACCTGACCATTCCCGGTGGTCTTGGGGGCAAGGAGACCATCGCCCGCCTGATCGAGTTTGATCCGTATGTCAGAGCGATTGTGTCGAGCGGGTATTCCACAGATCCGATCGTAGCAAATTTCCGTCAGTACGGTTTTTCCGGGATCCTGACCAAGCCGTACACGGCAAAAGAGATGAGTGAAATTATCAAAAAGGTCCTTTCGGTAAAAATGGATACAACCTGACCTTTTTACCGGGATCCTCCGATTCCCCTGCGGATCAAACCGCTATGTTTATTCTTTCAAACGAATTCTTCATTATCTATGAAAGTTGTGTACATCACCTGTATCGGCCTGCTTGTCCTGGCCGTTATTGTAACCGGCTGTACGAGCCAGCCTGCGCAGACCCCGGTAACTCCAGCGGTTACTGCAGTTCCGGCGGAGACCGTGGCCATCCCTGCAACACCTCCGGCAACCCTAACCAGCACCACATGGAAACTCGGATGGTTCGACGATACCAAAGGTGTCTGGTCCAAGGTGGCTGAAGGAAGCACAATCACAGCAACATTCCTGAATGAAGGGAAGGTCACGGGTTCGGGCGGCTGCAACGGGTACTCCTCAGACTACCAGCTGGGCTCCACTCCCCGAATATGGTTCCGGCGTCCGGAAGTTCCCCAGAATCACGAATGCCAGACCCCGAATGGTGTGATGAGCCAGGAGTCTTACTACTTCTCCGATCTCCAGAATGCAGAAACCTATTCGATAACAAACGGCCAACTCCTGATCTTTGACAAGACGAACAAGAAGATCCTGCAGTTTGATCCCTCGTAGGGCCGGCAGCAGGAATTTCCCTTCTCCTGCGCAGGGAAAGGGAACAACCCCTACCTTTTTTCTTTGCGGTAAAATACCTCTCGCCGCTGTTCCATCAACATAATTAATAGGGTACAGGGTGACATTAGTAAGAGTCTGGGGCTCGTGGTCTAGTCGGTTATGACGTCGCCCTTACACGGCGGAGGTCGCCGGTTCGAATCCGGCCGGGCCCATCTTTTCTGAACACTTACCCGGGGGTACACCCTGATTGCAGGAACCCGATCCCGTGCCTGATAATGGGCGGTATAATCTTACACCTTCCGGCAGTGGTATTTCAGACATTAAAAAAAAGAGATGAAAAGCGTTTTTCATTTGTTATAAAATCCGACAAACCGGATGGTATAGGTAAGATTCTTGCCGGCAAGCATGTGGTTTTCATCGAGGGTGATCGTGTCATTTGTGACATTGATAATCTGTACCCGTGCAACAGCCCCGTCCGCTTTTCTCGTTATTGTGTACATGTTCCCGATAACCGGTTCTATATCCTTTGACAGTTCCGACCGGTTCACTACATGGATAAGGCTGTCGAGGCGGGGACCGTAGGCTTTGTCGAAGGGGATATTTACGGTCTTTGTTGAATTTACGGTCATTCCAATGACTGCTTCCTCGAATCCCGGGATAGCGGTGTTGCTTCCGACGGTAAAGTTGAATGTGCCCTGATCGAGATTGGAGTAAAAGATGGTGCCGTTTTCCAGGGTTCCGTTATAATAGACCATGACTGTGTCACCGTTCTTTGCCACGAATGGGTTAAACAGGAAAAACCCGATAATAAGCAGGACGACGATGACCGCTGCTGCTGCAACAGCGTATTGGGTGTATTGTTTTTTCCGTTCTGCTACCGCTGCTTTTCCCTTCAGTTTTTCAGACTTCTTCATGCAATCCTCCCATATTGTTTTTCCTGGTATCTTAAACAGTTGTTTAAAAAAAGCCAGGGATTTTTGGAACGTTCGTGAGGTCCGTGGACCGGTACAATTGTACTTTATTTATAGGTGAAAAGCGCATCCGGTAGTGTTGATTATGACGGATCAGGTACGGGTTGCAGAGGTTGCAGGGAAAAAGGTGCAATGGGATGCTGCGCAGATGCGTAAGATCCAGGAGCATCCCTGCTTTTCAGAGAAAGCATGCCACAACTTCGGCAGGTGCCATATCCCGGTCGCACCGAAGTGCAATATCCAGTGTAATTACTGCATCAGGGATTTCGATTGCGTCAACGAGAGCCGGCCTGGTGTCACGACCCGGGTACTCAACCCGGATGAGTCTATGGACATGGTCAAAAAAGTCGTGGACAAATACGACTACATCAAGGTCGTTGGTATCGCGGGGCCCGGGGATCCACTGGCAAACGAGGAGACCTTCGAGACCTTAAAACGGCTCCACGAGAAGTACCCCAATGTCATCAAATGCATCAGCACCAACGGCCTGTTGCTCCCGGACAAGATCGATCTTCTCCAGAAATACGATGTCGGCAATATCACGGTGACGCTCAATGCCATCGACCCGGAAATCGGGGCGAAGATCTACCAGTTCGTGGATTACGAGGGAAAACGGTACACAGGACTTGAAGCGGCAAANCTNCTCCTCTCCCAGCAGATGAAAGGGATCGAGGAGGCCATCAAACNCAACATGATCGTCAAGATCAATACTGTCTATATCCCGGGTATCAACGAGGATCATATCCCTGCAATAGCAAAGAAGGTCGGCGAGATGGGCGTGTACACCTTCAACCTCATCCCCCTGATCGCCCAGTACAAGTTTGCCGGCATTGCCCCGCCTACACAGGAGATGAAACGGAAGATGCAGGACGAATGTTCAAAATACGTCAAGCAGATGCGACACTGCCAGCGCTGCCGTGCCGATGCCATCGGCAAGCTCGGGCATGATGTCCAGTCGTGCATGTACGAGAATAAATAATCTCTTTTCAGGCAATCAGCGATCTTTTCCAGATCGTGACGGCTTTTCCGGCAATTGTTACCCTGTCCGGCGTGTCCATACAATGCCTTCGTACGTTATAATCTAAATCTGGGAAGTGACAGATCCCCCTTGTCGCTGCTCATGCCGTTACGCAGGATGCGATTCATCTCCTCAATCACCGGTTCCAGGGCGGGGGGNATCGCAGTATCTTCGGTATTGACCGTCTTACCCTTATAACTGATACTGTACTGCATGAAGTCTGCTCCCCCGCGGAGGGATGTGTAGTTCCCTTCGAGCGCCGTGAATTGTGCTGCTTCAAATACGTGTGATATCTGTTCCAGTTCGGACTGGTTCAGCTGGATCTCCCTGCTGGTGGTCCGGCTCGAGACCAGCGCGGCACCATTGTCAAAGACCACCAGCCGTTCATCAACACCCGCGATTCCCCCACTGCGCTGGTAGTCCACGAAGAGTACCGGGTCTGCAGGGTTCGGGACCGGCAGGGTCTTTGTGCCGAGGCATCCCGTCAGTAAAAGTGCTGCAACTATCAGAACTACACATACACCTGCCCGATTCTTCATGGNTGTCTCATCCCGGTCCGGGGGTTTAATCCTTGACTTCTGATGATTATATCTGTAATACGTCAGCTTTTGCCGGTTTTCCTGAAGACTTGCGTTCGGGAAGCACTTCCTCGAGTGCTGCAATCAGGCCGTCGACCTTCTCATTATTGAAGGCAGCGCGGAACGCTGCAATCTCTGCTGAGTTCATGATCATAATTCCCTTTTTCTTCATCGGGAGCCCGTTGTCGCCAATCGGGTTGATGTCGATCGCAAGTGAGGGGGCGCGGTTCTTTGTCGCCGGGAGCCGGATGATTGAGACACCCTTTACCGACGTGTGCTTGCGTTCCCAGTCCTGTCCTTCTTCAATAAATGTTTTAAGAGTTGCTGCCAGTTCCATGACAAGAATTATTGATTTATATATTAAAAGCCTCTCCGTTCCGATCCTGGTGTCTTTTTTCCCGCTGGCCGGGTTATCCTGTCTGATCCACCTTATGTGGGTGTCCTGCCTCGTGACACAGCATAATAAGATCTGAGGATAAACCGGGACATCACGATCTGTTATGCCCACCATCACTCTTCCCCCAAACCAGCCGTTCGATCTCGATGCAACCCTTGGCTGCGGGCAGGTGTTCCGCTGGGATCGGGGCGCGGACGGATGGTGGTACGGTGTTGTGGGCAACAAAACCCTGAAAATACAGCAGGACGGGGAAAGGCTTACGTACGCAGGAGCATCCGCATCGTTTATCCGGCATTATTTTTCCCTGGATACTGACCTTGAGGCTATCCTCTCCTCTCTTGACACAGATCCATTCATCCACGCGTGCATCATGAAAAACCGCGGTCTCCGTCTCGTGCGCCAGCCCCCGTGGGAATGCACGGTCTCGTATATCTGCTCGACCAACTCCAACATCCCCATGATCCGGCGAAGGATTGCGTCTATCGCGGAGCGGTGCGGCAGTCCCGTTGAATTTGAAGGTAAACTGTATCATACGTTCCCGGATCCATCAGCGATTTCCTGTGTGGGTCATGACGGCCTGACAGAGTGCAGGCTCGGGTACCGCCAGCCCTATGTCTCCGGCACATCCGGCCTCGTGACTGACGAAAAGGAATGGGAATGCCGGATCCGGAACCTCCCGTACGAGGAAGCCCGCAGGGAACTCATGAAACTCCATGGTGTTGGTCCGAAAGCTGCTGATTGTATCCTGCTCTTTGCATTCCAGAAGTACGAGGCGTTCCCGGTCGATGTCTGGATCCGGAGGATTATGCAGGAGCATTACCTGCCGGAACTATCATTGGACGCCCACCTCACAAACCGCGAGTATGATACAATCCGACGGTTTGCCCGGGAGCATTTCGGGGAATACAGCGGCTGGGCGCAGGAGTATTTGTATGCGGGGAGAGAGGGATGAATTCGATCCCGATGGAATTTTTCTTAGGCTAAAAAAAAATATAAGCATTCCGCCGCCGACAACAAGGTGCCCTCGCAACGGATCAATACGGTAGAAATAATTATTTACCGATTTTCAGCGTTTGGGTTTGAACTTTAT
>JGI20214J51650_10001796_pt1 | contig 13653 bp, 9 predicted proteins | sample WetSurMetagenome_FD_51650 | JGI IMG/M metagenome (IMG submission 51650) | reverse complement strand
CCGCCACGAACAAGGACCTGGAAGCGGAGGTGGAGGCGGGCCGTTTTCGAAAGGACCTGTTCTACCGCCTGAACGTCTTCCGCATCCACATCCCGCCGCTCAGGGAGAGGCCCGAGGACATACCCATCCTCGTGAACGCCGTGGTCGCCGAGCTCGCGGCCCGGATGGGCAAAGAGGTGGACCCCCTCTCCGCCAAGGCGGTGGAGGAGCTCGTGCGCTACCCGTGGCCCGGCAACGTGCGGGAGCTTCGCAACATCCTCGAGCACGCCATGATCCTATGCCAGGGGCGCCGGCTCGAGGTCCGCAGCCCTTCGCAGCGTCCCATTGCCGCCACGCGGCCTCGGACCGCGGAAGCGGCGCAGCGGGCCCACGTCCTCTCCGTTCTGGAAGGGACGGGGTGGCGCGTCAAGGGCGCGGGTGGGGCGGCCGAAACGCTCGGCCTCAAGCCCACCACCCTGTATTCCATGATGAAGCGGCTCGGCCTCCCCAACCGGCGCCAGCGGTACGAACCATCGGCCAAAGCACGATAGGTCGTACCGGCAGCCCTCCGACCCACCTGCCCGGCTCGGCTCGACCATCGCCAAAGTGCCTGTCCGCAGCACGCCGGGGACCGACGGCGGGCGCCCGGGACGAATGGTACGACCCTTGCAGTCTCATCGAACATGATGATCCTCAGCATGAAGGTCAGTCCTCCGGCTGGTGAGAGGTCCCAGATGCTCGGGGTGCTCCGGGCTCAAGCGGCGCAGGCGGCGGCCATGTGCGGCTGCCTGGAGTTCTCCCTCTCGGTGGGCGACGGCTCGGACGGACGCCTCCTCGTCCTGCAGCGCTGGGAAGACAAATCCGACCTCCGGCGATACCTGCGCTCCGACCTCTTCCGACGGGAGCTGGAGATCATGGAGCTCTCCGTCTCCCCGCCGGAGTTCCGCTTCTACGAGGTCCAGGAATCCACCGGGCTCGAGGGTGTTGACGAAGCCAGAGACATCAGCCCGCAGTGCGCCTCGCCGGTCCCGGACGCGCTGACCCGCCGGGGCCGCGGGGCCGCCAAGAAGGGGAGGAGGCACGTTCTAAAGAGCAGGTAGAAGAAGGTCGAAAAGATCCGAACCAAAACCATGGGAGGTCAAGCATGAGAACGAAGAGAACCCTATCCATCCTCGCGCTCCTGGCGGCGGTGGTGGCACTTGCTGCGATAGCAGTGCCCGCCATGGCCCAGGGGGCAGCCCAGGGCGGGGCCAAAAAGCCCAACATCATCCTCATCGTTTCCGACGACTTCGGCTACGGCGATGCGGGCGTCTACGGTGGCGGTCCGAACCGCGGCATGCCCACGCCCAGCCTGGACCGCATGGCGGCGGAAGGCATGACCTTCTTCACCTTTTACGCCCAGCCGAGCTGCACTCCGGGCCGGGCGGCCATGCAGACCGGGCGGTTCCCGAACCGGAGCGGCATGACCACCGTGGCCTTCCAGGGCCAGGGTGGCGGTCTGCCCAAGGCAGAATGGACGCTGGCGTCGCAGTTGAAGACCGCCGGGTACAGGACGTACTTCACCGGCAAATGGCATTTGGGCGAATCGGATTGGGCGATGCCCAATGCCCACGGCTACGACGTGATGAAGTCTTGCGGCCTATACCACCTCAATGCTTACACCTATGGCGACCCGGCATGGTTCCCGGACATGCCTGAAAGCCTGCGCGCCATGTTCCAGAAGGTGACGAAGGGCATGATGTCCGGTAACGCCGGCGAGACGCCACACGAGGACTTCAAGATCAACGGCGAGTACGTCAACACGCCGGTGATCGACGGCAAGGAGGGCGTCGTCGGCATCCCTTACCTGGACGCCTACATCGAGAAGGCCGGGCTTGAGTTCCTGGACGACGCGGCGAAGCATCCGGACCAGCCATTCTTCATCAACATCAACTTCATGAAGGTCCACCAGCCCAACCTGCCGCATCCCGACTTCATCCATAAGTCCCTGTCCAAGACCAAGTATGCGGATTCCGTCGTCGAGAACGACTCTCGCATAGGCGACATCATGAAGAAACTCCACGACCTCGGCCTGGACAAGGGCAACACCCTCGTGTTCTGGACCACAGACAACGGTGCCTGGCAGGACGTCTACCCGGACGCCGGCTACACGCCGTTTAGAGGCACGAAGGGGACGGACCGCGAAGGCGGCAACCGCGTTCCCGCCATCGCCTGGATGCCAGGCAAGATCAAAGCCGACACCAAGAATTATGACATCGTAGGCGGCCTCGACTTCATGGCGACGTTCTCCGCCATGGCCGGCATCCCGCTGCCGACGAAGGATCTCGACGGCCAGCCGATGATCTTCGACAGCTACGACATCTCACCGGTTCTCTTTGGCACGGGTCCCGACCCGCGCGATAGCTGGTGCTACTTCACCGAGAACGAGCTCCTCCCCGGCGCCGTGCGCTACCACAATTACAAGTTCCAGTTCAACCTGCGCGGTGGTGATGGGCAAGCCACCGGCGCTCTGGCGGTGGATTCGAACCTCGGCTGGAAGGGTCCAGAATCGTACGTTGCTACCGTGCCGCAGATCTTCGACCTCTGGGCGGACCCACAGGAACGCTACGACCTCTTCATGAACAACTTCACCGAGCGCACCTGGCTGGCTCCAGTCATGCAGCAGGAGCTCCAGCGGGTGATGAAGACCTTCATCGATTATCCGCCGCGCAAGTTGCAGAGCGACGGCTATACGGGCCCGATCACCATCTCGAATTACGAGAAGTTCGGGTGGCTGAGGGAACAGCTCGCCAAGGACGGCGTGAAGATCACACTGCCATAGGGCGAGTGGCCGCACCTAAATGATCATTGAGCGCGCGGGCCGCCCTAGGGTAGAGGGCGGCCCGCGCCGGTTTCTCGCATCCCTGTCAGGGCTTGTATTATAAACGGAGCAAGGGAGACCCAGGCGCATGAAAAGTCTCCTCGTCGTGACTGCGGTGATGGAAGCCGGCGCAGGCGTGGCCCTCCTGGGCTTCCCGGCGACCACCGTTGAGCTCCTCCTCAGCCCGTCGCTCGATACGCTGCCCTCCATGACTCTCTTTCGAGTGGTCGGCGGGTTGCTATTGGGCGTTGGCATCGCCTGCTGGTTCGCGAGCCGGGATACCCTGAAGCCATGCGCCAGGCGCATGGTCATAAGGATGACGGTCTACAACACAAGTGGGGTGGTCCTTCTCGGCGTGGTCGGCATGAGTGTGGCGAGAGCTGGCATCCTCCTATGGCCCACCGTGGTGATTCACGCCGCCATGGCCGTCAGGTGCGTCGTGTGCCTGTTGAATACGAGTAAGTTGTCTGAGGTAAAGGGGACCCCATGAAGAAGATCTCTGTACCGTTGTTTCTGGCTCTGGTCTGTTTGGTGACGCTGCCTCTATTCGCCGTCGACCCGCTGCCCTCATGGAACGACGGGCCGGCGAAGGCTGCCATCGTCCAGTTCGTGAGGGCCACCACCGACAAGGCGAGCCCGCAGTTCGTTCCGCCGGCGGAACGCGTCGCCACCTTCGACCAGGACGGGACGCTCTGGGTCGAGCACCCGGTTTACTCGCAGCTGACCTACTGCCTGGACCGGGTCCCTGCGCTGGTGAAAGAGAAGCCTGAGCTGGCGAAGGTGGAGCCGTTCAAGACCGTGCTCTCGGGCGACCGCGAGGCCATGGCCAAGTTCACCATGCAGGACCTGGAGAAGATCGCTGTGGCGACGCTGACCGGCGTGTCGGTGGACGAGTTCAGCGCCGAGGTGGCCAAGTGGCTCGAAACGGCGAAGGACCCTCGCTGGAAGAGACCCTACACCGAGCTGACCTACCAGCCCATGTTGGAGGTCCTGCAGTACCTGAGCGCCAGCGGCTACAAGACCTACATCGTCACGGGCGGCGGCCAGGACTTCGTGCGCGTCTACTCCGAAAAGGTCTACGGCATCCCGCCGGAGCAGGTCGTCGGCACCATGCTCACCACGAGCTACGGCTACGACAAAGGCGGCAAGCCGATTCTGACCAAGGAGCCCAAACTACTCCTCAACGATGACACCGGGGGCAAGCCCGAGGGAATCCACCTCGTGATTGGGCGTGTGCCCCATGCGGCCTTCGGAAATACCCCAGGCGACCGGCAGATGCTGGAGTACACCAAGGCCGGTGGCGGAGCCCGCCTGTGCATGCTCGTCCTGCACGACGACGCCAAGCGCGAATACGCCTATGGGCCGGCGCGGGGCCTGCCCGACACCAAGGTCGGCACCTTCCCCCAGGCGCTCTACGACGAGGCCAAAAAGCAGGGCTGGACCGTCATCAGCATGAGGGACGACTGGAAGAAGATCTTCGCCTTCGAGGGGAAGTGACCCGCCTCTGATGCAGAGGGGTAGACACACCTGTCGGCGGACCCCAGGGCAGGCAAGAGTGCCTGCGCCACAGCAGAGCAGGAGCACACTATCCCTCCAGGCCGCTAGTGGAGGGGCCTCACTCCTCCTCGTCGAAATAGAACTCTTCGCCGGGGAGGGCGGGCGGTGTGGCGAGCCTCTTCTGAATCGCCTCGAACTCCGTCTGAAGGAAGAGGGGCTTGGCCATGACCGCGGCCAGCTCGTTGGCGCGCTTCTGGAGGGCAGCCACCTTCTCCGGGTACTGCGCCGCGAGGTTGTTCCTTTCGGAGGGGTCTTGCGCGATGTCGTAGAGCTCCACGGACGAGGGCAGCAGGACGCGCCAGACCAGCTTCCAGTCGCCCTCGCGGAGGCCGGCGCGGAAGGGCTCCACGTTGTAAACGAGCTCGGTCCGGGGGGAGGGCTTCCCCTCGCTGATCGTGGCCCACACGTCGAGGCCGTCGAGGGGCTTGCACTTGGCCGTGGAAGCGCCGGCGACGCCCGCGAGCGTGGGGACCATGTCCACCACATGAATCATCCCCTCCACCGTGCCTGGCTTGATGTGCCCGGGCCAGTTGGCGAGGGCCACGACCCGGGTTCCGCCCTCGTAGAGCGAGCCCTTGCCGTCTCGGTAGGGGCCGTTATCGCAGGGGATCTTGATCTTGGACATGTCCCCCTCGCCCGCGAACATGGCGTTCCGGGTGCCCCCGTTGTCGCTCTGGAAGACGATGAGCGTGTTGTCCCGCATCCCGCGCTTGTCAAGCGCCGCCACAACCCGGCCCACCTGGTCGTCCATGGCCGTAATGCTCGCGGCGTAGGCGCGGCGGCTGGGATCGGCGATGTCCTTGTAGCGGTCCAGGTAGTCCTTCGGGGCTTGGTAGGGCGAGTGGGGCGCGTTGAAAGCGAGGTAGAGGTAGAGCGGGACCTTCGGGTCCTGCGACTCAATGAGCTTCACGGCGGCGTTCCCGAGGAGGGTGGTCGAGTAGCCCTCCTCCTTTAGCTGCTTGTTGTCCGCGTACCAGTCCGTGACGCCGTGCTGCTCGTGAGTGAAGTAGTCGATCTCGCCGATGAGCGGGCCGTACTGGATGTCGAAGCCCCGCTGGCGCGGCCAGTACTTGGGATCCGCGTGCCCCAGGTGCCACTTGCCGATGATGGCGGTGGTGTACCCCGCCTCCTTCAAGGCCAGCGGGAGGAGCCACTCATCGGTGGGGAGGCCGTAGGTGTGACCCGAGGCGATGACGAGGGTCTGGAGACCGTAGCGCAGGGGATAGCGCCCTGTCATCAGGCAGGCGCGCGTGGGCGTGCACATGGGTTGGGCATAGAACTGCTCGAGCCGCACGCCCCCCTCGGCCAGCTTGTCGAGGTTCGGGGTCTTGATGTCGGAGCCGTGGAAGCCCACGTCCTTCCAGCCGAGGTCGTCGGCGACGATGTAGACGATGTTGGGCTTGGCGCTCGTCCGGGGCGCTGTCGCGTGTGCCGTCTGGGCCTCGATGGGGACGGCGGGGGAGAAGATCGCCACGGCGAGAATCGCCGCAAGGACATACCGCCACTCGCCAGCGCAAGCCAGCAGACCGTCGCTCTCACGTCTCATCGTCATCTCCAAATGCGAGGCAAGGCGCCTCGGGGTCCGGTTGGGGCTCCATTGACCGACGCTTGCAGCGTGAGCCAGAGCCCCGAGAAATTCCCACTGGGCTCTCCCTACCTCCCCGTAAACGACTGGGGAGGCTTGGATATTCGCCCCGGTCTCTGCGGCAGTGGGTCCTAGGGGCGGTCGCATTCTCCGGTTGCGCGTGCGGTCCATGGCCGGGGCGGCCCCTGCGGGATATAATGGCGCGGGGAGGCGGGATGGCAGCGAAGAAGCATAAAGGCCGGGCTGCAGCCAGCCAGCCGCCATCACCTGCGCCGCCCCCGGCCGCGGCACCTCCCTCCGCATCGGGATCCGCACCCTCCGAGCCCCATTCATCCCAAGAGGTCACGCCGCCCGCGAAGAAGCCCTCGGGGTTCGGGATGCTCGTCCTGCACCTCCATCCGAAGACGGTACCGGAGGATTCGCTGGAGTTGCGCCGCACCTTCGGCCTGGGCGGCATGGCGCTTCTGCTCCTGCTGGTCCTGGTGGGCACGGGCGCCCTGCTCCTGTTCGTCTACGACCCGTCGCCCGAGAAGGCCTACGCGTCCATCCTGAACCTGGAGGGGCACGTTCCCTTCGGCGCCTTCGTGCGGGCCGTCCACCACTGGGCCGCCAACGGCCTCATCGTGGTGGCCTTCCTCCACCTCCTGCGGGTCTTCTTCACGGGAGCTTTCCGCCTGCCGCGCGGCTTCAACTGGGTGCTTGGCCTGGCGCTCCTCGCGCTCGCGGCCGCGTCCAACTTCACGGGCTACCTCCTGCCGTGGGACCAGCTCTCGTTCTGGGCCGTGACCATCGGGACGGGGATGCTGGCGTACGTGCCCCTGGTGGGGGATGCGCTCCAGAACGCCCTGCGCGGCGGCGGCGAGGTGGGCGCCAAGACGCTCTCGGTCTTCTTCGTCCTCCACATCGCGATCCTGCCCATCCTGGCGTTCCTCCTCTGCGCGTTCCACTTCTGGCTCGTGCGCAAGGCTGGGGGGGTCATGTTGCCCCAGCCCGCGGGTGGCGCCCCGTCGCGCAGGGTGCTCGTCCCCACGAGGCCGAACCTCGTGGCGCGTGAGGGCGTGGCGGCGCTCGTCCTCCTGGCTTTGATCCTCCTTCTGGCGGCGCTGGTTCCCGCGCCGCTGCAGGAGCAGGCCAACCCCGGCATGAGCCCCAACCCGGCCAAGGCCCCGTGGTACTTCATGGGCGCCCAGGAGCTGCTGGTGCATCTGCACCCCTCCTTCGCCGTCTTCGTGGTGCCCCTCCTCGCCGCGCTCTTCCTGGTGGCGCTCCCGTACCTGCGCTACGGCGACGCCCCCACGGGCGAGTGGTTCGGGTCGGAGAGGGGGAGGCGCACGGCCCTGCTGGCGGGCCTCGCCGCCCTGGTGCTCACGCCGGCCTACGTGGTGGCTAGCGAGTTCCTCCTCCACTGGCAGAAACTGCTGCCCTTCCTGCCGCAGACCGCGAGCAACGGCCTCGTGCCGACGCTCCTCTGGGTCGCCGTGGCGGCTGGCATCTACCTCTCGGCGAAGAAGGCCTTCGGGGCCACGCGGCCCGAGGCCGTGCAGGCGCTCTTCACCTTCCTCGTCGTGGCGTTCCTCGTCCTCACCGCCACCGGGATCTTCTTCCGCGGCGAGGGCATGCACCTGGCGTGGCCATAACGAAAGAAAAGGAAAGCTCACCGCAAAGGACGCAAAGGGCGCAAAGGGGGAGGGAAGAGAAGTTGAGGAACTTTCTTGGCGAGCTTGGCGTTCTTGGCGGTTCAATGTCCTCTTTTTCAGGTGAATGATGGCTGAGATATCACGGCGGGAGTTTCTGGGCACGGCCTGGAAGTGGCTCGGGGTACTGGCCGCGGTCGAGTTCGCCGGGGTGCTGGGCGCCTACCTCTGGCCGAGGAAAGGAGCCGGCGAGCAGGATTCGGCGCGGATCGTGGAGGCGGGCCCCGTGGCCGAGTTCACGCCGAGCTCGGTGACGCCTTTCCCGCAGGGCCGCTTCTACCTCGTACGCCTCGCGGACGGCGGCTTCCTGGCCCTCTCGAGCAAGTGTTCCCACCTGGGGTGCACGGTCCCCTGGAACGAGCAGACCAAGACCTTCCCGTGTCCCTGCCACGCCTCGGTCTTCGAGATGGACGGCGCGGTGAGGAACCCGCCCGCCCCCAGGCCGCTGGACCTCCATCCCATCGTCATCGAAGGCGGCGTCGTGAAGGTCGACACCGCCAAGCGGATCCAGCGGCAGAAGTTCGAGCCGTCGCAGGTGGTGTACCTATGAGGAAAGCGGAATTCGGAATTCGGAGTTCGGAAATGGGAAGACCCTGGGTACGGGGCATCCTAGTCTTTGCTTCCGAACTCCGAATTCCGAATTCCGAATTGCGATGATGGAAGCCGAGCGCTTGCAAGAGCAGCGACCCTGGCGGATGGCCGGGATTATCGCCACGTTGGGCATCGCGCTGTCGGTGCCTCTCTACCTGGCCGTCCACGCCCTGCGCGGGCCGCGCGAGACCGCCCCCCCCGAGGCGCTCTACGTGGGGAGCCAGTCCTGCGCTCCGTGCCACAAGCCCGAGTTCGAGAAGTGGAAGGGCTCCCACCACGCCCTGGCCATGTTGCCGCCCCGCCCCGACACGGTCCTGGGCAACTTCGCCGACGCGACCTTCGACGACGCCGGCCAGGTCTCGCGCTTCACGGCCCGGGGCGGCAAGTATTTCGTGACCACCGAAGGCCCCGACGGGAAGCCTCACGAGTACGAAGTGGCCTACGCCTTCGGTTGGTTCCCCCTCCAGCAGTACCTGATCGCCTTCCCGGGCGGGCGCCTCCAGTGCCTCACGGTGGCGTGGGACGTGCCCAAGAAGCGCTGGTTCTCCCTCTACCCGGGACAGAATATCGCCACCACCGACTGGCTGCACTGGACGCGCTCCGCCGCGAACTGGAACACCATGTGCTCCGAGTGCCACTCCACCGCCGTGCGGAAACGCTACGACGTGGCGACGGACACCTTCCAGACCACGTGGTCCGAGATCGCGGTGGGATGCGAGTCGTGCCACGGCCCCGGGTCCCTCCACGACGTGTGGGCGAAGAAGCCCGCCATGGCGAGGCCGGCCCTGGCCAACGCGGGGTTCCCGGTGAAGACCAAGGACATGTCCCAGCGGGAGGTGGTGGACCTCTGCATGCCCTGCCACGCGAGGCGGAGCGAGCTGAAAGACCTCGGCGTCCTGGGCGGAGAGCCCCTCGACTCCATGCTCCCCGTGACGCTGGCGGAGGGGCTGTACTACCCCGACGGGCAGATCCAGGACGAGGACTACGAGTACCACTCCTTTCTCCAGAGCAAGATGTACGAGAAGGGCGTGAAGTGCAGCGACTGCCACGACGTGCACGCGGCCAAGCGGTACAAGGAGGGGAACGAGCTCTGCCTCAAGTGCCACCGGGCCGATACCTACGACCAGCCGAGCCACCACTTCCACAAGAAGGTGGTGGAGGGCAAGCCCAGCGCCGGCGCGCTCTGCGTCTCCTGCCACATGCCCGGACGGAACTACATGGTCGTGCATTTCCGGCGCGACCACAGCCTGCGCGTGCCGCGGCCCGACCTCTCGGCCCAGCTCGGCACGCCCAACGCCTGCACTCAGTCGGGCTGCCACGACGACAAGCCCCTCGCCTGGTCCGTGACCGCCTTCAATAAGTGGTACGGCGAGAAGCGCAAGCCGCACTGGGGGGCGGTGATCGCCGCGGCCCGGGCGCACAAGCCCGAGGCGCGCGCCGAGCTTCTCCACCTCGCTTCGGACCCGCTGCGGCCGGCCATCGTCCGGGCCACGGCCCTCGACCTGATGTGGGCCTACCCGGGAGCGGACACGGACGCAATCTACCAGAAGGCGCTCATGGACGGGGACGCCCTCATCCGCCGCACCGCCGTGAGCCACACGGACCTCCAGGATTCCAAGGCCTTCGTGAAGCGCCTCGCCCCCATGCTCAAGGACCCCGTCCTCGCCGTGCGGACCGAGGCTGCCTTCCGTCTTTCCGAGGTGCCGCCCAACCTCCTCACCGAGTCCCAGGCGAAGGACCTCAAGGCCGCCGCGGAGGAGCTCCAGCAGACCCTCGCCTTCGCCGCGGACATGCCCTCGGGCCGGTACAACCTGGGCATCCAGGCCCAGAACCGCGGCGAGGCAGGCGAGGCCGAGAAGCAGTACCGCAAGGCCCTCGAGTTCGACGACCAGTTCTACCTCGCCAGGGTCAACCTCGCGCTCCTCCTCAACCAGCAGGGACGCAATGCGGAGGCGGAGGCCCTCCTGACAGGGGCCTTGAAAACGCATCCGAGGGACCCGTCCATCGCCTTCAACCTGGGGCTCCTCCTGGCCGAGGAGGGGAAAGACAAGGAGGCGCAGGCCGCGCTCCGCATCGCCCTCGAGGCAGACCCCACCCTCGCCCCGGCGGCCTACAACCTGGCGGTCCTCGTCGGCAAGGAGAAGCCCGCCGAGGCCGTGGAGCTGAGCCGCAGGGCCGCGACCCTGAACCCCGCCGAGCCCAAGTACGCCTTCACCTACGCCTACTACCAGGTTCAGACCCGGGACGCGGCGGGTGCGGAGAGGACCATGGAGGCCCTGCTCAAAGCCCACCCGGCCTTCGGCGAAGGCTACCTCTTCCTCGCCCGCCTCTACGCGAGCCAGGGGAAGGTCGAGCCGGCCCGGGAGCTCCTGCGCAAGGCGCTCTCGGTCCCAGAGCTCTCGGCCGAAGACAAGAAGAGCATCGAAGGGGCGCTCGGGCAGGGGGCGAATAGGTGACTGGGGAACTAGGGGACTAGGGGACTTAGGGGACAAGGGGACTAGGGGACTAGGGGACTAGGGGACTAGGAAGAAGGGTCGACCCGCAGCCTTGCCAAATGTGGCGCGGGCACTCCCGTCTGCGACCTCTGGGCAGGCAAGAGTGCCACCCCTCAGCACTTCATCGAGCAACACTGACAAGCCCGTCCGTGGCGCAGACACTCCTGTCTGCGGATTTGGATTAAATGTTGATGGCGATCCTGAACTCGAGGATGTTGATGGTCTTGTAGGGTGTGGGGCCGGTCACGTTCCCTCGGACGTAGTTCAGCATGAACCTCGCGTGGGAGTTGACGTACCAGCTCGCGCCCAGGGTCACGGTGTCCATCCGGCCGCCCTGCACGTCTTTGTCGCTGAGATCGAGGTGGGAGTATCGCAGGGCCAGTTCCCACGCGCCCGAGCCGCCGTGCTTGAAGGTGAACGGCTGGAACGGGACCAGCCCCGTCAGAACTCCGTCCGATCGGCTGTAGGGTCTGCTCTCCCCGGTGGGGGACCAAGTCCCCGTCACGTAGAAGCCTCCGAAGCTGACGCTCGGAAGGCCCGGGCGATTGACCTGCGAACCGAGGAATTCCGCCTGGAGGGAATAGGGCCCTTTGACCCAGGCGACCTCCATGTCGGCCTGGACAGAATTGCCGTCGGGCATGGATCCCGTGTCCACGAGGTAGGGCGCGAGGTGGGACTCGGGCCGGGATTGGTACTGGACTCCCACCTGGCCGGAGGTGAGCTTGCTGACCGAGAGCCCGAGGTGGAGGTACTCAGGGCTCGGCTGTTCAAGCCGGTCGATGGCCAATCCCGTGAGCCGGCCGACGAGCCTCACGTAGTCCCCCGACGCGTCACCGGTCGCCTGGTAAGTGGCCGGGGCGAAGGTCCCCAAGGCCCAGGTCATCCGGTTCTTGGCGAAGGGCGCCCCGATCTGAAAGCCCCAGTTCGTCCCCGGAGCAAGAGCGGTGACCGAGGAAGACATCTCCATCATGGTGAGGTCGAAGCTGGCCATGGAGTTCTCGAGGCCGAAGGGGACCCCGTACTGCCCGATCTTGAGGCCGCCCACGTAGGGCAGGTGATTCCAGCGGATCCAGGTATCTTCCGTCGTCAGGTTGCCGGCCACGTCGTCGATCTGGAGCTTATAGGAGAAGGGGGCGAGCAAGACCCACTGGCCCTTCATGTAGAAGGAAGCCTTGCGGAGCTCGTAGTTCTCGCCGTTGCTCGATGGGAGTTCCCCCAGGGAGGCCGCATCCAGCATCAGCCTTCCCCCGAACTTGCCGGAGAATTTCATGTGGCTCCAGTCGAGGTAGGCGACGTTCTTGAAGGGATCTTCCCCCTCAAACTTCTTGTGGACCGAGAAATACACGCCTTCCCACGCCTGCCACCGGAAGGTCCAGTGCCATTTCCCGTCATCCTTCTTTCCGTCGGGCTTCCCACCGCCGGTTTCGGGCTGAGGGGGCGAAGGCGTGGCGACGGCTGGTGGCTGAGCTGGAACGGGATTCGCAGATGGCGGCGGCTGCGGCTGGGACTGTGGCGCTTGGCCGGAGGCCGGGGGTGGAGCCGTCTGAGGTGTCGTCTCCTGTGCGTGGGCTAAGAGGGCCAACACTCCGCCGAGGAGCAAGCCGGCGACCGCGGTGCGCAGGCGGCCGCAAGGGAGCTTGCGAGAGTAGTCGGGCTCACCGAACGCCATTCGCTCCATCATCCCCCCGGGAAGTCCTAGTCTCCGCTCTCTACGTGAGCGGGAAGCCCCAGGCCCTGGCGGTCACCCACGAGGGCGTCCGACTGCTCCCGCGGATCCGAGTAGGCGCGGCCCACAGTGGCATCGAGGCGTGCGAGGGCCTCACGAACGGCGTCTTTGCGTGTCTCGGGCACGGCGGCGAGCAGGGTGTTCTGCGCTTCCCTCATGCGCCGCATGACCTGGACGGAGCCGGCGCCGCAGGCGCGGATCTCCTCGAAGGCCAGGCGCAGGAAATCCTCCCAGGTGGGGACGGGGAAGACGAGACGCAGGGTTCCGGCCCCATCCCTCACGCGGCCCACGTCGAGTTTGCAGGCCCCGAGCCTGCGCAGTTGGTCCTCCAGCTGGTCGAGGGCCTGCACGGCGGTGGTCGGGTCGTTGATGGCGGGGGAGAGGGCCTTGATGGCCACGTCCACGAGGATGCGCAGGGCGTACTTGGGGTCCTGCTCGAAGGTGCGCTCCTGGGTCAGGTGGATGCAGGCGAGGAGGTCCCGCTCCGGCAGGGGAGTGCTGCCCGCCACGCGTGCGAGGACATCCCCTTCCATCACCGTGCTTCCCACAGCGAACCGCACGACCACGAGACCGCCCGCCGATTGCGCCGCCGCCGCCAGGCCCGGTACGTCCAGGGCGGCGACCACCTGTGGCGGCCCCATGTAGGTAAGGGTCTGCATCCAGGGCCCCGCCGGTTTGGGCTCGGGGGGCCTCAGCACCCCCGTGGCATCTTCGAGGGGGGGGTACATCTCGGCGATGATCTCCCGTCCCCGGTCGCCGACGTAGGAGAGGACTTTGCTGATCTGGAGCATGCCGATGCGGTGGACGAGGCCGGTGAAGGCGAAGACGCTCGCCAGGAGCAGGAGGAGAACGATCATCCCCGACACGTAGGGCACCCGTCCGCTGCCCTGCCTGTCGATCCAGGCCGATGTGAAGATGGCGTAGAGGAAGGTGGCCGTGAAGATGCCCGTGGCGTGTGTGACCACGGGGTCCTTCGCGAACCATTGGACGAGGCGCGGCGAGTAGGCCGCGCTGCTGAACTGCACCATGACGAAAGAGAGGGAGAAGACGATGCCCGTGAGGGCCAGCATCCCGGAGGCTATGGCCCCACAGACGGTGAGGGCGGAGGACACGCTGAGCCCCAGGTTGAGCTCGGGGAGGTACAGGGCTTCCAGACGCGGTAGTAC
>JGI20214J51650_10001795_pt1 | contig 13653 bp, 11 predicted proteins | sample WetSurMetagenome_FD_51650 | JGI IMG/M metagenome (IMG submission 51650) | reverse complement strand
TTTCTCCGTTGGCTGACTGGGCCGATCTTGACGGGAATCTTCTTATTGATAATGATGTATATGAAGGAGTTACAATAAATGAAGGAAGATTAATGCTGCCTGACAGACCAGGTATAGGTATTAGAAAAAAGTGAACAGGAAATAGTAAATAGTAAACAGTGAGCAGTGAACAGTATATAGTATTACCGGAAACAATAATAAATTAAGACATGAACAGGACAGGAAAAAGAATACTTTATGGAGTATTGATCATAGTTGCAGCTGCAATAATTGGATTTGCGGTATATCTGAACAGCCTGATGCCTATCATTACGGGTTATGCAGCCAAGAATCTTGGTTCGGCAGTATTTATTGCCGGAAGGCAACAGAAGGATGTTGAAGCCGTGGATCTTAAGTTCTCATTCATTAAGTATACGAAGAACATTGTTAATTATACAGATAAAAGCGTTACCAGTCATTTCCTCTGGGGAAGTTCAAAGGCTATATACAGGCCGGGATTCGGAGTAACTCTGTTAAGGGGTGTTGCCGAAGAAAAACTCAGGAATTCCAGATATCCGCATGCAGACCCGGGCTATTCACAGGATACAATAAAATGGCCGCTTGGAGATATTATTCCGGTTTCAGAAACCGGGATCGACAGAAATAAATTAAACGAAATATCCAAAAAGCTAATCACCGACAATGCTTACAACGGTAATGCATTTGCATTCATGGTGATTCACAAAGGTTTCCCTGTTGCAGAGGCTTATAAGCCGCAGTTCAATAAGAAGACCAGATTCCTCAGCTGGTCGATGGCGAAAAGCTTTATTAATGCCATGACCGGAATTCTGGTCAAAAACGGAAAGCTGGATGTCAATAGACCAGTGGAGATTGAAGAGTGGAAGACTGATGAGAGAAACAAAATAACGCTAAAGGACCTCATGCAGATGCAGAGCGGACTCAAATGGAATGAAGATTACGGAAACCGGTCTGATGTTACGCTTATGCTTCATCTTGAGAGTGATATGGGACGTTATGCCTACGACAGAAAAGTTGCTTTTCCTGCCGGAACACACTGGTATTATTCATCAGGATCAACGAATATTGTTAGTTATTTAATCAGAAAACAGTTTACAGACGATTCTTTGTACCTGTCATTTGCCAACAAGGAGCTTTTTAATAAGATCGGCATACCGGATGCTGTTTTTGAGACTGATCCTTCCGGAACAAGAGTCGGATCTTCTTATCTATATGCAACTGCACGTGATTATGCGCGTTTTGCTTTGCTTTACCAGAATGACGGAGTATTCAATGGTGAAAGGATACTTCCGGAAGGATGGGTTAAATATACTACAGAAGCCGCCTCTGACAGTAAAGGCGGCTATGGTGCATACTTCTGGCTGAATAAAGGAAAGGCGCTGCCTTCCGTTCCTNATGACGCCTTTCTATGCGAAGGTCATGACGGGCAGTACATTTGCATTGTTCCTTCAAAAGAACTTATTGTTGTGGAACTTGGATTTTCTCATTCCTCAAAGGGCAAACTCGATCTTGACAGACTTCTTAATGATGTAATAAGTGCGATCTGATTTGTTCATTATAAAATATATCCTGATAATGGGATTTTGGAGTGTTTGCTGAGATAGATGATGTTTATTTGAATCCCTGGAATAGGATATGGCAGATAATGAGGGTTTAAAAAGAGAGATCGGAGTCTGGGGCCTTGTTGCCAACTCAATAAATATAATTGTAGGTGCCGGTATTTTTATACTTCCAGTTATTATTGCCGAACGGCTGGGAACAGGCAGTATATGGGCTTACCTGGTATGTGGTATACTGATGATCTTTATAATGCTTTGTTTCGCTGAGGTCGGGACAAAAATTACACGAACAGGCGGAGCTTATTCATATATAGAGGATGCGTTTGGGAGATATGCGGGGTTCCTTACAACCAACATATTTATTTTCGGAGCCTCAATTATGGCAAATGCTGCAGTAGCAAACGGACTGGCAAACACTCTTTCATATTTCCTTCCCATATTTAAAACGCAATGGATCAGAGTGTTATTATTTGGAATAATGTTTGGAGGACTTGCATATCTGAATGTCAGAGGTGTCAGAAAGGCAATTTTTTTAGTTAAATTCAATACTATTGCAAAATTAAGTCCGCTGATTCTTATTGCAGTGTTCGGCTGGTTTTTTATAACACCGTCAAATCTTGTAATGACATCGGGTAATTCGGTCCCTGATCTTGGTGAAATGTCGCTGGTACTGATTTTTGCATTTGTTGGTGCCGAGACAGCTTTAAATGTCAGTGGCGAAATACGGAATCCTAAAAAGACGATACCAAAAGGAATAATGCTAAGCATCGCAATAGTTGTTATATTATATGTATTGATACAATTGACTGTGCAGGGAATTCTCGGAGCATCAATAACGGATTACAGAAATGCTCCGTTGGCGGAGGCAGCACGAAGGATGATAGGAGAGGCGGGGGCTACTTTTGTGATAATAGGGGCATCATTTTCGATGTTCGGGAATATTAGCGGAATGGTTCTCAATATGCCGAGGGTACTGTTTGCTGCGGCTCGCGACAGAGTCATTCCTATAGCTGGTCTTGCCAGGGTACATAAGGAATTTCAAACGCCTCATATTTCAATAGTCAGCTATGCATTTCTGGGATTTATTTTTGCATCAACCGGTGAATTTAAGCAGCTTGCAATGCTGTCAAGTGCTTCTTATCTGCTTATATATCTGGGAGTTGTTGTTTCAGTAATAAAATTCAGAATTACTAATCGTACAGAAGAAGGTTCTTACGTACTACCCGGAGGCTATATCATACCATTACTGTCAGCTGTTGTGATTATCTGGGTATTATCCAATCTACCGGTAAAGGAACTAGGGGCAATGGTGATTTTCGTTCTTATTCTTACTATAATATATTTTGTGCTTAAGCTGACAGGAAAAATCAGTAATACCGGCTCCTATTTGACATAATGTTAGTAGCAGAATAGGAGATGACTTATTTTTTTAACCTTCCGTTAATTCGCAGATTTCACTTCCTGTTTCTCTGATCAGATCATCAGGTGCTAACTTCAGTTGTAGACCCCTGATGCCGGCGCTGACAAAAATCTTGTCATATAGTATGCAGTTTTCGTCTATATATGAAGGATATTTTTTCTTCATCCCAATTGGAGAACAGCCTCCACGGATATAGCCTGTAAGTTCCAGGATCTCTTTCATCTGAACCATAGCTGCGTTCTTATTTCCTGAAGCTCTGGCGGCTCTCTTAAGATCTAGCTCCCTGCTGCCGGGAATTATACATACAAACACCCCGGTTTTATCGCCTCTTAAGACAAGGGTTTTAAATACCTGGTCAACATCCTGACCAAGTTTTGAAGCTACGGCAATCGCGCTGAGATCTGATTCATCAACATCGTATGACAGGAGTTCATAGGATATGTTTTTTGCATCAAGTAATCGCGCAGCGTTTGTATTGGTCATTTTATCCTGTAATGATGAGAGTAAAAATACAAATTGTTTAGTATAGTTATAAAATTCAAATTATGAGATTTGTTTAGAGACATGCCTAGGCTCTACGCAGCCTCGTTCTAAATCTGATTATACATTGTCAGCTGGAACTTCAGCGAAAGCTTTTGCTATACCTGAGGTTCTGCGCAGCCTCGTTCTATATCTGATTTTATGTCAATCCCGACAAAGCGTTCGACTGGAAGACTGATTAAAGACCAGGATTTGTCGGGAGCGGAAATTCTTTGAAAAAGCCTATAATTAATATTATGTAAAATAGAATAAATTCTTATTGAATTGAAGTAATGTTCCTTAGCCATATCTGCTTCTTCCCTTTCTGCATGATCAAAAAAAAAGGATGCAAACAAATTGCATCCTTTCATATATTCATGATAAGAATTATTTCTTTTCAGCAGCGTCAAGTCTGGCTTTAATAGCATTATACTTATCAGTCATCTTGAGTCTGTAGTATAATTCTTTGCACTGTCCCATTGCATAAGTGTCGTTTGGTTTCAGTTCCAGAGCTTTTTCCATATAAGGAAGGGCCTTTGCGTATACAGCATTTGCCTGATCAACAGCTTCGGTGTATTTTTTCATGTCAACGATATCATTGGCAACCTTGAACATCTCAGCTGCCTTGTTGATATAAGCTGCTCCGCAACCATACTGTGTGTCATATACATCACCTTTGAGCTCAATAGATTTTGTAAGTTCAGCGATAGCCTCATCATTTTTACCCTGATTCAGGTAAATAATTCCACCAGCATAGTACAAAGCATAGTTTGTAGGATCAGTTTCCTTGGCAATCTTAAGGTATTTAAGAGCCTCCTCGTTTTTACCACCTTTTATATAAAGGTCAATCAGGTTGAGATTAAGGTTTTTGTCATTTGGAAACTTATCTTTCAGGCTTGTAAGAGTTGATTCAGCTTTAACTGTATCGCCCATGTTAAGATATGCTTCTGACATCTGGAAATACGGGGTAATACCCATATATTTCATGTCAGCACATTTCTGAAAATATGTCACAGCCTCTGTATATTTACCTGAATTGACTGATGCAAGGCCAGCATTATAATACATACCGGTGTCAATCACTCCTGCATATTTGTCGCTTTCGGTGATTTTGATCTGAGCTTCAAAATCTTTCAGAGCTCCTGCAAAATCTTTAGCTTCAAATTTAACGCCTCCTGCGTTGTAGAAATTTACAGCGAGTGAATTATAAACCAATCCTGTTATAATTTTCTTCTTGATTCCGCCTTTTGGATCAAGCTCCATTGCTTTTTCATAAGCTAAGTACGCTTCTCCGAGTGGATCTGCATATAATGTCTTGAATTTAGGATTGTCAGAGCTGAATGAAGCCTGACAAAGCTTACCCTTTGCGAAATATGTATTGGCCCAGTTGCTTGTACTCTCATTTGCAAGAGCCTGATCAATGGCTTCTTTAGCCTTGTCTAGAATACCCTGGTCAATGTAGCTGAGGGCACTGGTAACCTTACCCTTCTGTGCCATAACTCCAAATGAGATACTAACGGCTGCTATCAGCAATAAAAACTTTTTCATGATTATAATTTTAATTTAATTAAGTTGTCCGTAAAAAAATTTCCCAAATTTATAATATTACTTACTAAACATCAAATTCTTTGCCATTTTCCTCAACATTATTATTTTCTTCAGGAATATTTGACTCTTCCGCCTGATCTTCCTCACTTACAAGCACACAGGCTACTGAAGCAATAATATCATTTTCCTTGAGATTTATCAGACGGACACCCTGGGTAGCTCTTCCCATAACCCTCAAAGCAGAAACCGGACTTCTCAGAATATTCCCGAACTGGGTAATTATCATGAGGTCGTGATTATCAGTAACGTCTTTCAGAGCAATAAGTGTTCCTGTCTTATCAGTTACATTGATAGTCTTCACTCCTTTTCCGCCCCTGTTTGTGATCCGGTAGCCATCGATATCAGATCTCTTGCCATAACCTTTTTCAGAAACAACAAGAATATCTTTTTCCTTGTTCTCAACGGTTATCATCCCAACAACAAAGTCATTTTTTTCACTGGCAAGTTTGATTCCCCTCACGCCAGATGCTGTACGTCCCATAGGGCGAACCGACGATTCGGGGAAGCGGATTGCACGACCCGATTTTACTGCCAGCATAATATGATGCTGACCATTTGTCATCCTCGCTTCAAGCAATTCATCTCCTTCCCTTACTGTAATGGCGTTAACACCATTTACCCTAGGTCGTGAATAGGCTTCAAGAGATGTTTTCTTGATAATACCTTTAGTAGTACAGAGAACTATGAAATTATTATTGATATATTCTTCATCATTAAGATTCTTAACATTTATGAAAGCCCTGACATTATCATTAGGCTCAATGTTAATTAAATTCTGCATTGCTCTTCCCTTTGAAGTTCTTGATCCTTCAGGTATTGCATAAACTTTAAGCCAGTAACATTTCCCGTTCCGGGTAAAGAACAGCATTGTGTTATGCATGGTGGCAATATAAAGGTGTTCAATGAAGTCTTCATCTCTTGTTGCACCTCCTTTAGCTCCGGTACCTCCCCGGTTTTGCCTCCTGAATTCTGTCAGAGGGGTTCTTTTGATATACCCCATATGTGAAATGGTAATCACCATCTCATCATCGGCATAAAAATCTTCAGGATTAAATTCTTCAGCATTAGGAATAATCAGAGTACGTCGTTTATCACCGTATTTTTCCTTTATCTCCAGAAGCTCATCTTTAATTATTTTCATCTGAAGGTCAATGTTTGCCAGTACACTTTTCAGATATTCGATGAGTTCCATTACTTCTTTATACTCCGCTCTCAGTTTTTCCTGTTCGAGGCCGGTGAGCTGACGCAGACGCATTTCTACAATAGCCCTCGCCTGTATCTCAGAAAGTCCGAACCTCTTCATGAGTCCTTCCCTTGCGAGATCGGGTGTCTGGGAACCTCTGATAATTGCAATTACTTCATCGATATTATCACTTGCAATAATTAATCCTTCCAGTATATGAGCACGTTTTTCAGCCTGGTCAAGGTCAAATTTTGTCCGTCTGATAACCACTTCATGCCTGTGGTCAACGAAGTAATGTATCAGGTCTTTGGTATTCAATACTCTTGGACGACCCTTTACGAGAGCAATATTATTAACGCTGAATGATGTCTGAAGCGCTGAGAATTTATAAAGATTATTAAGAACCACGTTGGCGCTGGCATCTTTCTTCAGAATGATGACGATACGCATACCTGTGCGGTCCGATTCATCATTTATATAAGAAATGCCCTCAAGTTTTTTCTCATTTATCAGGTCCGCGATCTTCCTTATCATTTCGGCCTTGTTGACCATATAAGGAATCTCTGTGACAATAATACATTCACGTCCTGATTGAGTCAATTCAATCTCTGTTTTACCCCTGACAACTATCCTGCCTCTTCCGGTCTCAATTGCATCTCTGATACCCTGCTCCCCGTAAATAATACCACCTGTAGGAAAGTCAGGACCTTTTACAAAATGCAGAAGCTCCTCAGTTGTTATTTCCTTATTGTCGATATATGCTATTGTTGCATCTATTATTTCAGTAAGGTTATGCGGCGGCATGTTTGTAGCCATACCTACTGCAATACCTGATGCTCCGTTAACGAGAAGATTCGGTATTCTTGTAGGAAGAACAGAGGGCTCAGTGAGCGAATCATCGAAGTTTGGCTGGAAATCAACTGTATCCTTATCAATATCTGCGAGCGTTTCTTCAGCAATTCTTTTCAGTCGTGCTTCAGTGTACCTCATTGCAGCCGGACTATCACCGTCGACTGATCCGAAGTTACCCTGTCCGTCAACCAGCGGGTATCTTAATGACCATTCCTGTGCCATTCTCACCATTGCTTCATATACTGAAGAATCACCGTGAGGGTGGAATTTACCCAGTACCTCTCCCACTATCCTTGCTGACTTCTTATATGGTTTATTAGAAAGGACTCCAAGCTCCGACATTCCAAAAAGTACCCTGCGATGAACAGGTTTCAGGCCATCTCTCACATCGGGTAATGCTCTTGATACAATAACCGACATAGAATAGTCGATGTATGCAGACTTCATCTCCTCCTCAATATTGACCTTAATAATTCTCTCTCTCTCTGACATAACAGATTATTAATTAAGTATTTACAAAAAAACCTTTAAGCAAAGGTTTTGAATTACGAAAGTAATCAAAATTTACGTACTTTGGAGCTTTCGGGGTGGTGAATTTTTAACATTCGTTGTTCATAAATGGGCACGGAAATTGCCATATAGATATTATCTAAGATTTAACTTTGAAATATCTGTTATAGGTAGTTTTGTCAAGGTTAATCTGACAATATGTCGGTTAAGATTTATTAAATTTGCAATTGATAATTTAAAATATGGATTCACAATTTTCACAAAGGGTAAAAGACATTCTGGGTTATTCAAAAGAAGAGGCTATACGACTGGGAAACAGTCATATAAGTCCGGAACACTTATTCCTCGGCATACTCAGGGATGGAGAAAGCGTGGCGATTGAGATACTCATGAATCAGGGTATAGATCTTATGGTTCTGAAGGGATCTCTCGAGAAAAGCATAAAAGTTGAAAGCCCTGTTCCGGTGGCTGATCATGAGGTGATACCACTTTTGAGAAGCACGGAACGAATACTTAAACTTGTATATCTTGAAGCAAAAGCTCTTAAAAGCAGTACTATAGACACTGAGCATTTATTGCTTGCAATACTTAAGGATGAGAATGCCCTGGTGACAAGGTTTCTTTCTGAACTGGATGTTGATTATCAATCCGTCAGGAAAATGGTTGAAACAGAATCACCGTCGGCAAAAGCTGATTATCCAAGAGATGAGGATGAAGAAGGCCAGAGTTTTACCGGTCCGGGTAAAGGACAGGGTTCCTCCTCCTCTTCCTCTAAATCCTCTTCAGATACGCCTGTGCTTGATAATTTCGGCATCGATCTTACCAAGGCTGCTGAAGAAGGACGACTTGATCCTGTTGTCGGAAGAGAGAGAGAGATTGAAAGGCTTGCCCAGATTCTTTCCCGCAGAAAAAAGAATAATCCTGTTCTCATTGGTGAACCAGGTGTAGGCAAATCTGCAATAGCTGAAGGTCTGGCTTTAAGGATCATTAAGAAGAATGTATCCAGAGTACTCTTCAATAAAAGGGTTGTAGCTCTTGATCTTGCTTCCATTGTTGCCGGTACAAAATACCGCGGACAGTTTGAAGAGAGAATGAAAGCCATCCTTAATGAACTTTCAAAAAATGATAATATAATTCTATTCATTGATGAGATTCATACCATTGTTGGTGCCGGAGGTGCAACCGGTTCACTCGATGCTGCCAATATGCTGAAACCGGCACTAGCCCGTGGAGAAATTCAGTGTATCGGAGCCACGACCCTCGATGAATATCGTCAGCATATAGAGAAAGACGGCGCTCTCGAGAGAAGATTTCAGAAAGTCATTGTTGAACCGACTTCAATTGAGGAAACAATTCATATCCTCCACAATATAAAGGAAAGATATGAAGAACATCATAATGTCATTTATACTGATGGTGCAATAGAAGCTTGTGTAAAACTTACCAATAGATATATTTCTGACCGTCACCTTCCTGATAAGGCTATTGATGCTCTTGATGAATCTGGTTCAAGGGTTCATATTTCAAATATTGTTGTCCCTGAGAAAATTCTTTCCCTTGAAAAGCAACTTGAGGACACCAAGAAGGAGAAAATGTCGGCAGTAAAGAATCAGAATTTTGAAAAAGCTGCCAGTTTCCGCGATCGTGAGAAAGACCTGCTTGATCTGATTGAACAGGAAAAGAAAAAATGGGAAAAAGAACTCGCAATAAACCGTGAGACTGTTGATGAAGACAAGGTTGCTGAGGTTGTAGCAATGATGACCGGGGTTCCGGTTCAGAGAATTGCCCAGACTGAAGGCACACGTCTGCTCAGCATGGCTGATGAGCTGAAAGGAAGCGTGATCGGCCAGGATGAAGCTATTCTTAAAGTTGTAAAATCGATTCAGAGAAACAGAGCCGGATTAAAAGATCCCAATAAGCCAATCGGAACATTTATATTCCTTGGTCCTACCGGGGTTGGAAAGACACAACTTGCAAAGGTACTTGCCAAATTCCTCTTTGACACCACAGATAATCTTGTGAGGATCGATATGAGTGAATACATGGAGAAATTCTCTGTATCACGCCTCGTTGGAGCGCCTCCGGGATACGTTGGATACGAAGAAGGTGGACAGCTGACTGAAAAAGTCCGCAGAAAGCCATATTCAGTTGTTCTGATGGACGAAATAGAAAAAGCTCACCCCGATGTATTTCACATCATGCTGCAGGTACTCGATGAAGGCCAGCTGACTGATAGTCTGGGAAGAAGAGTGGATTTCAGAAATACCATTGTAATTCTCACTTCCAATATCGGCACTCGCCAGATTAATGAGTTTGGTACGGGCGTTGGTTTTGATACTGCTGCCAAAAAGGCTTCCAGGGATGAGCAGACAAAGAGTATCCTCCAGAAAGCGCTGCAGAAAACCTTTGCCCCTGAGTTTCTGAACAGGATTGACGATGTCATTATGTTCAATTCACTGGGGAAAGAGCAGATCAATAAAATCATTGACCTTGAGCTGAGAGGACTTTATGACAGGGTTAAATCGCTTGGCTACCAGCTTAAAATTGCTACTGCAGCACGCGATTTCATCGCCGAAAGAGGATTCGATGCCAATTACGGGGCACGGCCGCTCAAGAGGGCAATTCAGAAATATCTCGAGGATCCGATGGCTGAAGTTCTGATCAAAGCTAATCTTAATGAGGGAGATACAATAAATGTAGGCTTCAACAGTGCCAAGTCGGAAATTAAAATCAAGATTCAAAAGAAAAAAATAGAGCTGCCTGAGAAAACAGATACTCCGGCTGAATAAAATAATAAAGGCTGTCAGTTTTGGCAGCCTTTTTTTACACTGGTTCACCATAGAGATCAAACTCTGTCGCCCTGGTAATGAGTATATTGTAAAAACTACCCGACTTTAGTTTGTATACAGCATTTATCAGAACCTCCTGGTCTATTTCGGGACTGTCATATTCAGTTCTTCCGATATAAAAATCACCTTCAATCCGGTCAATCAGAACTCTGAATGTCCGGCCCACAGCCAGTTCATTCAATTCCGCAGAGATGCCCTGCTGTATTTCCATGAGATCAGCTACTCTTGCCTCTTTTACCTCGTCAGGTATATTATCTTCATAATTCTTATAGGAATAAGTATCTTCTTCATGGGAATAGGCAAAGACTCCAAGCCTGTCAAATCTGAAACTGCCGATAAAGTCCTTCAGTTCTTCGAAATCCTCCTGTGTTTCACCCGGGTGGCCTGCAATAAGCGTGGTTCTGATAACAGCGTCAGGGACTTCGCTTCTGAGAAGATTTAAAACTTCAAGGGTTTCTTCCCTGTTATGCGATCTTTTCATTAGTTTCAGCATATTGTCAGTAATATGCTGTACCGGAATATCTATGTACCGGCAAATTTTCGGGTTTTCCCTGATAATCGGAATAAGTTCCTTAGGAAAATTAGCAGGATAGAGATAATGCAACCTGATCCACTCTATAGATTCGATCTTTACCAGTTCAGATATGAGTGCAGGAAGAGCCTGTTTTTTATAAATATCAAGACCGTAATAACTTAAATCCTGAGCTATCAGGATCAGTTCTTTTACTCCTTTGCCTGCGAGTTGATTCGCCTCCTTTACCAGGTCTTCAACAGGACGTGAAATATATTTTCCCCGAATAAGCGGTATCGCACAGAAGGCACATACCCTGTCACAACCTTCAGAGATTTTCAGGTATGCATAGTGACCCGGAGAGGTCAGGGTTCTTTCAGTTGAAAGGTCTTTTCTGTAATTAACACCAAGTTCGGAGAGTATATCGCTCATATTGTTTACTCCGAAGTATTTTTTGACTTCGGGGATCTCATGCCTGAGTGCGTCTGCATAACGTTCAGCCAGACAACCCATCACATACAGGTTTTCGATCCTTCCGGATTTTTGAGCTTTTACAAATTTGAGTATTGTGTCGACGCTTTCTTCTTTGGCATCATTTATAAATCCGCAGGTATTGATGATGACAGTTCCGGCATCGTTGCCGTCGGAATTGTGGACTACTTCATAGCCTCCTGAATTAAGTTGTTTCAGAAGCTTCTCAGAATCAACCACATTCTTTGAGCATCCCAGAGTGACAATATTTATTTTTTTGGAATTCATCATATTAATCCCTCATTTGATGTGTCACCCCCTTTCCTGTTTCCCCCAGAGGGGAAATGATAATTACTTATATTCATTCGTAATAGTCTCTTTTTGTAGAAACCAATCAACTCCTTCCCTTTTGGGGGAAGGTTGGGAAGGGGGTATCAAAATACCAAAATCAAACTTAGAATAATTATTTTTCACTGAACAATGAGTCAACGAAATCGAACCTGTTGAAGACAAGCAGATCTTCTATTTTCTCACCAACTCCGATATATTTTACAGGTATTTTGAACTGGTCGGAAATGCCAATAACTACGCCGCCTTTTGCTGTTCCGTCGAGTTTTGTAATTGCCATTGCGGTAACACTTGTTGCGGCTGTGAATTGTTTTGCCTGTTCAAAAGCGTTTTGTCCGGTTGAACCGTCAAGTACCAGAAGAACCTCATGGGGAGCATCAGGAATGACCTTCTCCATGACTCTTTTGATCTTCGACAATTCCGACATCAGGTTTATTTTGTTATGAAGTCTTCCCGCAGTGTCTATTATAACCACATCAGATCCTGCTGATACTGCCGATCTGAGAGTATCAAATGCAACTGATGCAGGGTCGGAACCCATTTGCTGCTTAATAAGTGATACCCCTGCCCTGTCGGCCCAGATCTGAAGCTGATCGATAGCAGCAGCCCTGAAAGTATCAGCTGCTCCTATGAGTACTTTTTTACCGGCAAGTTTAAACTGATATGCCAGCTTTGCAATGGTTGTGGTTTTGCCGGCACCATTGACACCCACTACCATTATTACATAAGGAGCCTTTTTGCCACTCAGTGAAAAATCAGAATCAGTATCCAGCTGGTTCTTTTCAAGAAGTGCAACTATCTCTTCCTTAAGAATTGAATTTAGTTCGTTTGTATTCAGATATTTATCTTTTGCAACCCTGGCTTCAATACGCTCTATAATATTCAGTGTAGTTGTTACACCAACATCGGAAGAAACCAGGACTTCCTCCAGATTATCGAGTACCTCATCATCGACTTTGGATTTACCGGCAACAGCTCTTGAGAGTTTATGGAAAACACTCTCCTTAGTTTTCTCGAGACCTTTATTAAGGCTCTCCTTCTTGTCCTTACCCAGAAATCCCAGTAAAGCCATCGGATAAATTATTGGTGAAATTTGAAGTATAAAAAAAAGCTTCCTCCCGCTAAGAAGAAAGCCATGAATATCTTAATAATAATAATCTGCTACTTCTTTGTAAAGAAGTCTTTGATATGATCATTATGCACGATCTCTTCTTTAAACATATAAGCCCCGGACTTATCTGATTTGGTCATTTTAATGCATTTTGTAAATGACTTTCCGGCTCCTGTCTTAAGTGATGCAACAACTTTCTTTGCCATGGTTTAATCTTTTTACTTAATTTCTCTGTGAAGTGTATGTTTTTTAAGAATAGGATTATATTTCTTCCTTTCAAGACGGTCAGGAGTATTTTTCCTGTTCTTGGTGGTAATATACCTTGATGTTCCAGGTAGTCCGCTTTCTTTATGCTCGGTACATTCCAGAATTACCTGCTGTCTGTTACCTTTAGCCTTCTTTGCCATTTTCTATCCTTTTTTAATAATTCAAAATGTAACCTTTTTCTTTTGCTTCTTTCAGGACGCTGGAGAGTCCATTCTTACTGATAAGACGAATACCTGAAGCAGATACCTTAAGTGAGATCCATCTATCTTCTTCCGGGAGATAATATTTTTTTACAAAAAGATTAGGATAGAATTTTCTCTTAGTCCTTCTCTTTGAGTGCGAAACGTTGTTTCCGACCATCGCCTTTTTCCCTGTAACCTGACAAATTCTTGACATTGATGTTTGTTTTACTTCGTTACTAACGTTT
>JGI20214J51650_10001794_pt1 | contig 13653 bp, 13 predicted proteins | sample WetSurMetagenome_FD_51650 | JGI IMG/M metagenome (IMG submission 51650) | reverse complement strand
TTACGCCACGTCCGTACCGAGATTCTTTCCATCGTTGAAAATGTAGATGGCATTGAGCATAGGGGAAGGAAGGGGATATCCGAAAAATTATAAATTCTTAACAACGGGGTTTTATACGGATCAATATAAACATTGTTCGCCTTGAGGGAGAACATGATAACCATACGAGCAGAACAACCCGATCATATCGATGAGATAAGAGCAATAAACGATGCGGCCTGTCAGCGTCTATGAGTATTCAAGAAAAACACCCTGGGAAGAATATAGAAAAAACTTGCGAGACTTGCAGGGGTAGCGGCCTTCGAGCAGGCGCTGCATCTCTGCCGGGCAGTGAGATGACCGGGGTGAGGATGCACGTCCCTGAAAGATCCCGGCGAAGGTTCGGTGACTTTCTCCTGTTCGGCGTCACGTCGGCGGAGCTGGTTCTGCTCTTTTCCCTGACGTCCACCTTCGCGATCGCAGATTGGATTTACGTCTCAGGGCATCTCCTGGTTCTGGGGATCGCCCTCACGCGGCCCCCGCCAGAGGTGCGGGATCACTCGTTGCCCTCCAGCACCGCCGTCGTTTTAGCATACGCCTACCCGTATGCCCAGGTGGTGTATCTCCGGTGGGTGCCCAGCAACCCTGCGTGGCCCGCGGTTGGTCTGGTGCTTGTGACGCTCGGAGCGTGTCTGAGCTTCGCCAGCCTCCTCAGTCTGGGCAGATGGTTCGGAGTTTGGCCAGCCTTGCGGGGTCTGGCAACGAGAGGCCCATACCGGCTTGTGCGCCATCCGATGTATCTGGCCTATGTGCTTGCGGACATTGGTTACAACCTCTATGAATATAATTTCGGCACAGCGCTGCTGGTGATTACGGGGTGGGCATCCCTGTTCTACCGCATCCGTGCCGAAGAGCGGATACTCTCTCAAGATGCCGGATGGTCGAGCTACGTTGCCTTGGTGCGCTACCGCCTTCTCCCCGGCCTCTGGTAGGCGGCAGGAAAGAGGATAGAGGGACGTTGTCCAATATTATCACTTTTTATTTGGCAAGATAATTTAATCAACGAGAACGTATGGGGTCTTGAAAGGGCAATTTTATTTTAAAAGTCTCTTATATTGCAGAGCTGGCATTTTGGGTTTTTATGCGGATCAATATAAATATTGTTAGGCGCTTGCTAATAACACTGAACGATTTTTGCAAAGGAGAAGCGGACCATGACCAATGAACAATCCAAACCGGTGTACAAATGAATGTGGAGCACACTGCGAGACCAGCCAAGAAGGAGAGGAGGGCGCTCAAGAGGATTCCGTGGAAAGAGGTCTGCAAGTTTCTCGCAGGCGCGTTCTTCGTGAGCTCAGGGGTTCTTCTCTATCTCTACCTGGCCAAAGTCTCGGTTCCGGTATTAGGGTTAGGCTTCATTGTGACGCCTGCAATCAACGGCGTGCGCTCAATTATCCACTTTATCCTTTTCTTGACTTTCTTATACCTCGGTTTCATACGAAGGTAGCTGTCTCCACCCGTTTTCCTTTGGAGGTAATTGATAGTATGAAAACAAAAAAAACACTGAACCTGTTGCGGACGTTCTGGAAATCAGAAATCATTGCCATCAATGTATACAACTTTCTTGCCAAAAGATATCGTGATATTGAAAAGAGAGAATCCATCATTGAGATTAGAAAAATGGAGCGGGAACATGCAACTGTCTGGAATGGTATTGCACACCAATTCCATAATGCTTCTTTCCAGGTTTCTCTTATCCTTAAATTTGAAATTTTATTAATGAAACTTCTCGCGCGTATCCTACCGTTCACAATATTTATTCACTACATGGAGCACAGTGAAAGAAATGCAATTCTTGAGTATGCGAAATTGCTCGAAACCTTTAAGGATAATGAAAACATCAAAAAAATGATTATCGATGTCATAAGGCAAGAAATCGGCCATGAATGGCTTATGGTGGAAGAGCTTGCAGATAAGGGTTCATATATTGCGAAGACCAAGGAAGCGATAAACGGAATGACCGGCGGCATTATCCAAACACTGTCTCTTGTCATTGGTCTGCTCGCGGTGCATGCGACCTCATTGATCATAGGAGTAACGGGGTTAATCGCAACGATCGGAGGAATGATAGCCATCATGTCGATCTCTTATATCTCATCAAAAGCACATCTTGATTTCTATGAGGGAAGAGTCCAAGAATTAAGTATAAAGCAAGAAGTTCATCCAATGAAGCTAAAACAGGAACTTGAAACTGCCCTCATCAAAAAAGGAATTACTGCCGAAATCGCAAGAGATATGATGAATATCATAGGTGACGACCCGTTCATATTATTCAATCTGTTCAAAACGATCAAAATTGCGGAAGAAGCGATCGTTCCTCAAGAAGTTGTCAAAACCACCACCACATTCTTTATCCTCGGAACATTGCCAATCCTGATACCTTTTTTCATCGGCGGAATGGAAAATGCCGATCCCTTGATTCCTGCAACCATTGCCTTTGCCCTTGCCATTATTATCGTCTCAGTAGCCGGACTGTTCACAGCGGTATTATCAGGCAAAAAAATATCAGTAAGAATCATTCACAACGTATCAATAATTTTGGGGGCGAGCGCTACAACATACCTGATAGGGCTCGCAGCCCGAATCTTTTTCGGAATCGAACCCGGCCATTAAATATGATCTTCTCCCGAAAAAGTAAATGCATTCAGGCCGCCTTTGAATCAAATCTACTTGATTTTTAGTCTCCTAGGGTTTTTAATTGTACCGTTTACAATTAAAAAATAATCCCTTAATATATAATCAGCCTCAGGATTAAATTTTAATTTCAAATGAACATGGGCTTAATTTACATATCCAGCCAGAGGACGGTCAAAACACGCAATATATGATGCAATCCAAGCTGGTCATAATGTATAACAAGGTTTTTATGGTAAAGGCGAATAGAGTTCCGTCTTTTTCATAAATGGGCGACATTATATAAAAATTAAATTTCAAGCGGGCAACCATCGTTCAAAACGGAGGAGAAGATGGAAGAAAAAAAATGTATTTGCATGTGGTGTCATAGTCATTGCCGGGTTTCTGTTTATACTGAAAATAATCGCCTGGTTGAGATTAAACCTGATGAAGAATTTAAACATGTCTCTCTCTACCGGCCGGTAACCCAAGCCTGTATGCGGAGAATGGCTGCTCAAGAGTGGTTCTATCATCCCAACCGTCTTAATAACCCCCTTAAAAGAGTTGGTGCTAAAGGCGAAAACAAATGGAAGCAGATTTCCTGGGACGATGCTTTTGCCGAGATTGGTGATAAGCTTGAGAAGATCGTCAAAGACTACGGTCCCGAATCAATCGGAACCACCAGAGGCACTGGCCGGACACATGATGAATACCGAAGCCGCTTCATGAACCTTTTAGGAGGTAATATTATCGGTCCGGTAACTGTTTGCTTTGGCCCAATTTTAGCGGTAAGCAACGCTATCTTGGGATGGTGTCCTTACCCCTATGTCCGGCCAGGCGTTACCAAATCTATTCTTTTCTGGGGAAACCGTTATGGGTATCCTCCCACCTGGCGGGCGATCGATATTGCTCGTAAAGGCGGTTCCAAACTAATCGTCGTGGATCCCCGACGCACCGAGGTAGCAAAAAAAGCCGATATCTGGCTCCAGGTGCGGCCAGGCACCGATTTAGCCCTTCTTCTCGCCATGATTCATGTGGTTATCAGTGAAAAACTATACGATGAAAAGTTTGTTGCCACCTGGTGCCATGGCTTTGAATCTCTGTGTGAACATATTAAAGGGTATACCCCCCGGTGGGCTTCAGAAATAACCTGGATACCTGAGGATAAAATCATTGCGGCTGCACGGATCTATGCTGATGGCCCTTCGGCGTCATGGTCCGGGGTAGGTATTGACCACCTTCCTAACTGCATCAGCACCCTCCAGGCTAAATATATTCTCATTTCCCTTTGTGGCAATCTGGATATTCCTGGAGGCGATCTTTTGCCGGGTCCTTACTACGATGCAGTCTTGGAACAAGAGGAGGAGATGACCTACTATGTTTCTTCGGAAAGCAAGGCCAAGCAACTGGGTTCGGATCGTTTTAAACTTCTTTCTTGGCCAGGTTATGATCTTATCCAGGCTTCGGTAAAACAACATTGGGGGAAACCAGGAGCCTGCGCGGTTGATACCGCTGTTGCTCATGCTCCCAGCCTTTACCGGGCCATTTTGACCGGTAAACCCTATCCCGTAAAAGCATTAATTACCGTGGCGAGTAATCCTCTTATCACCCAGGCAAACACTACTATGGTTTACGAAGCGCTCAAACGACTTGATCTTTACATCGTTCATGATTTTTTCATGACCCCTAGTGGGCAGTTAGCCGACTATGTTTTGCCAGCCGCCTCTTGGTTAGAGAGGCCTTATCTCTATAACGGTTTTGGATTTGGTAAATTTTTGGTGGCTGGTGAAGAAGCTTTGCCGCCGGTAAGCAAAGGGGAACACGATCGGAAAACTGATTATGACTTATGGCGCACCTTAGGCGTTAGGTTGGGTCAGGAAAAATACTGGCCCGCAAAAACCTTAGAGGAAGCTTATGACTACCGGCTTAAGCCCCTCGGGATGAGCTTTAAACAATTTGTCAAAGAGAAAAAAGGATTCGATTTTCCTAAAGCCCAATATAAAAAATATGAAGAAAACGGTTTTGGAACCCCCACGGGTAAAGTAGAACTTTATAGTTCCCTATTTGAAAAATTGGGATATCCTCCTTTGCCTGTTTACCAGGAGCCTTCGGAAAGTCCTTTTTCTCAGCCAACACTAACTGAAACTTATCCTCTCATTTTGATTACCGGCGGTCGTTTTGATCCTTACTATGCATCTGAGCACCGTCAGATTTCAACCTTCCGTAAGCGACGTCCTGACCCACTCGTACAGGTCAACCCGGAAACCGCACAAAGTTTGGGGATACAGGATGGAGACTGGGTTTGGGTTGAGACATTGAGAGGGCGGGTGAAGCAAAAGTGTACTTACTTTGAAGGAATAGCACCCAAGGTTATCCATGCAGAATATGGATGGTGGTATCCAGAAGATAAGGGAGAAGAACCTTTCTTGCACGGCGTATGGAAGTCTAATATTAACGTTATTACGGACGATGATCCAGATCGATGCGATCCTATGAGCGGAGGGTGGCCACTTAGGACCGGTCTATGCCGAATTTATCCGGTTACAACATAATTTTGAGAAAAATATTAATTCTACGCCCACTATCTTATGACTTTTATAGAAGTAAAAATTGATTCTTTGCCCTTCATTTTCAATACAATAAAAAGGGCTTCGAATTGGACCCTTTTTATTTATTGTATAGTTTTTTGTATAGTTGACCGACTGAGACCGGCCAAAATAAACTAAAAATGCACCCCTCCCGGAAACTGATTTTTCCAAACAAACTTAAAAATATAAGGATCGGTAATTTGTAACTACGAATCCGTAGGTTGCAGAAAGGAACGTCCAGGTTTAATATAATCAAGAGAAAAGACACCTCACAAAATTATGAAGTTCTTAACAACGAGTCTAATGCGGATCAGTAAAAACATTGTTAGACCGAGAAATTGAACACAAACTTATAAAGGAGGTTAGCAATGGGAATTTTATCTTGGATCGTCATGGGGTTAATCGTGGGTTTGCTCGCAAAACTCATCATGCCGGGCAAAGACCCCGGAGGACTCATTATTACTATTTTGATAGGAATAGCGGGTGCCTTCGTGGGCGGGTTTCTTGGGTCATGGTTAGGGCTTGGGACAGTTACAGGATTTAATGTAGGGAGTATCTTGCTGGCTGTCGGTGGCGCCATCCTCCTGTTGATCCTGTATCGCGTTATAAAGAGATAGCATCCCTTCGAGGTCTAATATCCACCCCACCGGATGCGCAAAAACCGCGCTCCGGTGATCCGTTGCGTTAAAGTTTATGCTTATGGGTATTTTTCCAAACTACGTGTGAAAAATTTCTCTTAAAAATTGTCGCCGATTTTATTACAGGAAAACAGGGGTAGTGCGTTAACAATGTGGCGACAAAATTTTCGGTATATTTTATCTAAATTTTTTATTATCCCTGCATTTCCCGCCAAATCCCGTATTATCCCATTATTCTCCTGTCCTGTTACTATCATCGTATCAGAAGTAGTCTTAGGTCCATAACATTGGTTTTGGTTGGCCCGGTGATGATGAGATCATTGAGCTGTTCAAAAAAATGAAAAGAATCATTATTATCAAGGTAATGGTAAGGGTCCAGGCCCAATTTTTTCGCACGGCCTGCCATCTTCCAATCAGCATAAGCGCCAGCCGCATCAGTTGGCCCGTCAGTGCCATCCGTTCCCGCGCTTAAGACAGCAGCTCCTTTCAACCCCGCTATTTCAATACCACAGGCCAGAGCAAATTCCTGATTCCTTCCCCCTTTACCCTTGCCACGAATGGTTACGATCGTTTCGCCACCGGAAATAATACACGCGGGGCGTGGAATTGGCCGACCGGAGGTTATCACTTCTTTTAAAATTGCTGCCTGCATTTTGGCAACTTCTCTGGTTTCTCCTTGCACAAAAGCAGAAAGCAGTAAGGTGTTATACCCCAATTCTTTAGCCTTTTTTTCTGCGGCTTCTAAGCATTGAATGTTGCTACCAATGATCAGGTTGATGATTTTTTTAAAGATAGCGCTCCCCTGTTTTGGCGTTTCTTGTACTTTGCCCCTGACCCCCTTAAGAATGTGGTTTCGAACTGCACGAGGAATATTTGAAAGAAGATGATATCGCTCAAGTATCTTTCTGCATTCGAAAAAAGTACTGGTATCAGCAACCGTAGGTCCTGAGGCAATTACCCCAAGCTCGTTTCCAATGACATCAGAAATAATCAAAGAAACAAGGGTAGCCGGATATACGGCCCTTGCCAAACCGCCTCCTTTAATCTGGGAAAGGTGTTTTCTTATACTATTTATTTCATGAATCGGGGCGCCGCAACGTAAGAGCGCTTTAGTGGTGTCCTGTTTTTCTTTTAGACTTATCCCCCCAACCGGCAAAGGAAGGAGCGCGGAACCACCCCCCGAGATAACACAAAAGACAAGATCCTCTTTGGCAAATCCCTGAGCGAGCGCTACTAAGGCGCGAGCGCCGCAAAGCCCGTTTTTATCGGGAATCGGGTGCCCGGCTTCTATAATTTTTACTTTCTTTAAATGAGCTCCGTGACCATACTTAACAATAATAAGGCCTGCCTTTAGCCGTTCTCCCAAAATTTCTTCTAACGCCAACGCCATATAGGCACTGGCTTTCCCAGCCCCAATAATATAGATGTTTTTAAAAGCTGAGAGGTTAAAGGTATAATGAGGGAGATAGAGAAAATCACCTTTACCTTTTAAATAGTGCTTGACTGCTTGATAAGGATTAACTGCCTTAATTCCAGCCTCAAAAATAGTCCGGCCATCTTTTTTTAAAGTTTTTTTCATGGTTCATTTTTTTGTGTTGCTATAATTTTAACTCACCTTTTGACTAAAGGGGTGTTAATAGTATATCATAGTAATTAGAGAAGAGAAAAGGGTCGGTCTTGAAAAATTAGTTTAGAAGAAAAAAAAGCGTCCCTAAAATTATAAAATTTTAGTAAAAAGGTTTGCCCATCTTAAAAGGAGGTTGGTATGGAAAAACAAAAATTTCCTAAACATTATTTAACAAGCAAAAAGAAGTTTAAGAAATTTTTTGATGCCCTGGAGAACCTTGGCAATCTCATCAAAAAACAGGGTCCCTTAGACGAAAAGACTGCCAATCTTATCCAATTGGCAGCCGCAGCCGCCATACGCTCTGAAGGGTCTGTTCACAGCCATACAAGAAGAGCTATCGAAGCAGGAGCAAAACCCGAGGAGATTTATCACACAGTTATTCTCCTCACAGCTACCATTGGCTTTCCAACCGTTGCTGCTGCTTTAAGCTGGGTTGATGATGTGGTAGGGAAGAAACAAGGTAAAAGTTAGTTTTATTGGGGGAGAGCAGTTTAAAAAAGAAATTTTGTACAGCCTAAGCGCCCAGTACCAGCAAGGCCGGCGGTAATCTCTTTCAATTTATTGTGTTTGGTTAAGACCATCTTGGTATATTTTTTCTTCTCCGGCTTTTTTTCTTTTTTCTTTTGCATGGTTTTTCCTCCCCTTGATTATGGATTGTGCTAAAAAATATTTTTGATTTTTTGTAGCATTCTTGAGGGGGGTTGTCAAAGCCTTTTTTTATGTTTGTTAATTTCTTCTGACAGGTCTTTTATTGCTTATTCTTTTCTAAATTTTACCTTTTGCAGATTGTCCCTTTACCTTCTCGGTAAATGAATTTTCAAGCCTTAATATAATGTTGCTATCCGTTTCTGGTCTGGTATTAAATGGGCACACCGTTGGGGCATAGCAAGGGTTTTGTGGCAAAACAGTTCCTTAATGGTAAGGGTCGTTTCCCCTTGCAAGACAATCCAGGAAGGAAATGGTGTCACCCATAACCTCCTGTGTTTTCTTGACGAAAAAATTTCATGGTGATAAGATTCAAGCTTGGGGAGGCAAGAATATATATAAAATAAGGATAAACACATGGCGTATTTACAGATCACGTTGAAGATTGATCCCGCTAACCGGCCGGCGGCTGCCCAGGTGTACTTAAAATATAAACAGCCATTTTTGAATACCATTACCGGCGCGCTTTCGAAGGAGCTGCTCTTGCGGGACGAAGATATACAGGTTCTCCACGGATTCGATTCGAAAGAACACGCGGAAGCCTACCTTAAAAGTCCGCTGTTCAACAATGATGTCGTGACGGCGCTCAAGCCCCACCTCGCGGCTGCTCCCGACATCCGGATTTACACCACTGCATAGAGGCTATCGAAGAGACTTACTTAATGCATTCACTAAGGAAGTAAACAGGGACGTAAATAAGCTTATAAGTTACCTGTGCTGTTTCATTATACAGAACAAGTCAAAAAAACATATTATATCGTTTTGCAGCGTGACCTTTCCTCACGTCCGGGCAATCCTGTTAGAAGCTCAGTCTAAAAATAATTTTTTTAAGAATTAAGAACGATCTATCTCGGTCATTTTACAAATGAGAAACTTCCTCATCTTCTTTTCCTCTTTAATGGCCAGGTTGTGAATACGTGGCTTTTTATTTTGGCTATTAAAAACTGATATAATAAGTTAATCAGGTTTATTTTGAAGATAGTTTTTTAGTGGTATGAAAAAGGAAAATCACTATGAAAAATTATTTAGTACGCTTAATAGGATTTTTACTTTTCTTAACTTTATCCAGCTGTGCGCCCATTGTTAAAACTGATTTAAAAAGCTTACAAGAGAACCCTGAAAAATATAAAGGGAAAAAAGTAATCATCACAGCAGACATAAAAAGTGTCGTTGAAGCCCCGGAGGCTTATCGGGGCAAAAAAATTGAAATTTCGGGATATGTAAAAACAGACGGTTTCCGAAGAACCAAAGACTGGGGCTTCCTTCTTGAAAACAAAGAGGGGCGGTCTATCCTATGTAATGAGCGGGAATATCGGGTAACGAGTTGGTTAATGCCGGTGATGGCTCTCAGGCGGGCGGAAAAAGAAAATAAACAAGTGACCGTGGAAGGAAAGCTTCTGAAAAATCTGGAAATTGAATTGGACTGGATTGAATATGAAGGGCAGCACTATGATACAAATTTCAAACCACCCCAGTTCTGGGTGCCCTTTTTTTAATTTAAAAAGGGCATGAAAAAAATACCATAGTCTTTATAATTCCCAAGCCAAGAAACAAGGCCATTATCCCGTTAAGTTTATTGATCACCTGCGCTGGGAAAATATCGTTAACGTGGTTGGAGAAAATCAACTTTGTATCCTGTAGAATAATAAAAAAGGACCCCGCATGGAGACCCTGAAGATTTCAACCGGTTATCGTGCAATCTCATACTTGCGTTTTTCTTTTTCGCAGCATCTCCAACAATTTTTCCCGGTATAAGTAGCCTACTAATATGAAGACGCCGCTGACAGCAATTATCATCAGTAGTGCCCCGTATTGATTATTTCGAGCATTACTTCCACTTACGGAAAGCAAGACAGTTCCAAATAATCTTCCAATTGTTGAAATGATCAGGAATGTCCATATCCTCATGTGGCTTAACCCCATAAGGTAACAGAGGTAATCTTTGGGAAAACCGGGGATAAGAAAGAGGACAAAAGAAACAAGTACTCCTTGGTGTTCCATAATATAGTCGTATTTCTGGATAATTTCAGGTTTTACGGTCTTTTCCACCAGGGGCAAGCCAAACATCCTGGCAAAAGCAAAAGCCAGCCATGAACCAAGAGTAAGGCCGATGGTCGAATAGATTGTGCCAAGAAGAGAACCATAGAGATAGCCCCCGATGATGCCGGTGAGTTCTCCGGGTATCGGGGCTACTACAACCTGCAGAATTTGAAGGGAGATAAAAACAAGCTCATCATAAGGATGAAAAGATTTAATGAAAGCGATCGCACTTCCCTTATGAACGAAGTCAACATAGAGATCATAATGAATAAAAACAAAAATTCCCGAAGCAATCAAGCCGAGAAGCAACAGGATCTTGATAGGGAAGCGGCGATTTATCCAGGTCATCACACTAGGACAGTTATTCCTTCTTATCTTCGAGTTTTTTTTGCCTCTGCCATATTTTCTAATTTCGTTTCCGGTTCAGCAATAGCCTTTTTTAAGTTCCTTATGGCTTTGCCTAAGGAACCCCCTAATTCAGGTAATTTACCCGGCTCAAAGATAATGAGGGCGATGACCAAAATAAGCAATAGATATGCATTGGCTGAAAAAGACCCTCAAGCATAGTTTTTTTCCTATAAAAATTATTTCTTTTTATAGTTTTTGTATAGTAGACAGTCCAAAACAGGACAAAAGTGAACCGTTCCCGAAAGCTAATTTTTTTTAAACAAGTTTAACTACTTAACAGTAGACTTAAAATATACACACTATCATTAACGTGACTCATAACTCATCTTTTGCTTTCTTCCGTTCCACCCGGCACGCCACCCATCTTGCCCAAGTTTACGAAGGGAACGGCTCCTCCAGAGACTTGAGGTAAAATCCCATTCCATTTTTCGATACCCTTGTACTGCACGAGGATCGGGCTAATCGACTGCGATAAGGCTTCATTGGCTTTGGCCTGTCCCTGAGCCACCACGAGAATGGATTCAGCCTCACCTTTTGCGGTGGCGACCTTTTGCTGAGCTTCAATCTCACGTTGGGCCAAAACCTGTTTCTGCGTTTCCACCTGTTGCTGTGCCACCTGTTTGGCCTCGATGGCCCCTTCATATCCAGGAGAGAAGCGGATGCTGGCAAAGTAGATGTCATCGACGATGATGTGATACCTCGACAGGTTATCTCCCAATTTTGTCATCGCCCGCTTCCGGATCTCTTCCCTTTTGGGAAGAATCTCCCCGATCGGGTAAGTCGGGACAACCTCCTTGACGAAGTCATTGAAGGCCGGATCGATCACTTTCTCAGCAAAGTCGAGCCCCACTTTCTGGTAAAGGTCATTCACAAAAGCCGGATCGATATGAAAGTTCATCATCCCTGTCATTTGCACCATCTGGTATTCTTTTGAGGAGGCATCGATCTCCTTGAATGGATGGGGTTGAACCTTGACATCCACCTTGATGACATTTTCAGCAATGGGAACCTTGAAGTTGAGCCCCTCCCCCATGATTCTGTTCTCTACACCCCCCCACCAGAGGACAACCCCCCGGTGGCCAGCCGGGACGATGACAAAGGTGCTCCAAACAACGATAAAGATGATGATGAGTAAAATGACTAATCCAACATTTCGTGGCTTCGGCAATTTGAAATCACTTACGTCTATTATTCTTTCCGCCATCATTTACCTCCTCTATGTGTCTTAATAATTGTTTTGTGATTACCTCAATCTGCGGCTAACCCTTTTTAGAGAAAAAGAAATTATATATTATGAAATACCTTTCTTCTCACAAAGTCAACGCAATAATCACCCCCCGTAATGTCCATACCTGGACGGGACTCCTATCGGTTCCAGGTTTTTATTGCAACCCCAATCCCAGAAAGAATTCTTTTTTTTGCCACCATTTTGTTCCACGACTACTCCAAAATACCACGGGACAAGATTAAAGACCAAAAGCAAATTCCCATGATTTTATTGTTTTTTTCCCCAATTCTCGGTATCCGCAAAACCACCGCATCTGATTCTGCCACCAAGATATAGGCCTGATTTTTAACAATTTCGTGATACTTTTTATCTTTCCAACTTGACAAATCATCCTCTCTCGCACATAATTCTTGTGTAGGTTACGATAAAAAAGACCTAAATAACTTTTATCTTTTCGTGGAATACAAGGAATGAAAAAAAATATTTTCTTTCGCGTTTATAATATCATATTTTTTCTTTTTATCGTTTTTTTCTGGTTCTCACCAACCTCTGGGCATGGAGCCACGATCCTATCTCCGGGGATGAAGCTTCCCGCATTCCGTCTTTCTTCACCCGCATCAGCAGACGCACTTCACTACCTGGGCTTAACCAAAGCCGAATCTTTTTCCCTATCCCAAGTTTCTTCTAAATTCATTCTGGTAGAAATACTTTCGGTGTTTTGCCAATATTGCCAGAAGCAAACTCCTGCCATGAACAGGATTTACCAGTACACTCAAGAAGATCAGAACCTTGCTAAACACATTAAAATGATTGGCATTGTCGCTATCGGCGATCAAAAAGCAGTAGAGGCTTTTAAGACAGCGTATAGAATCAAGTTTCCCCTTATCCCTGACCCGAAAATGGAAATCTTTGGCAAGCTTCAAAATCCGGCCATCCCGCTCCTCTTGTTAGTAAACCGACAAGGCGACATCCTCTTAACGCATTCGGGATACCTTAACGATGCGGATGATTTTTTTGGGAAGATGAAAAAAATAGTTGAAAATCAAAAGTAGGTGCTTTTTCGTAGTCGGTTCATGACCGCTGCCTCTTGATTTGATTTTGGGGTTTATATATGGCCCAAACCAGAAATATCGAAAGCAAAATTACCGAACGCTCTTTCTTCGACTACCTGCCGAAGGCCAAACTGGCTGAGATCGTGAAAATGATTCCAACCATTGTCTTTCCGCCGGATTCGATTGTTTTTCGGCAGGGTGAGCCAGGGGACAGTTTCTATATTATTCGCTCCGGCAGAATAAGGGCTTTTCGGAGTGATGAACATGGAGTAGAAACTGAATTGGGAGTGCTCGGTCCGGGTGACGGTTTTGGTGAACTTTCCTTGCTCACCGGCAATCCACGAACAGCTTCGGCAAAGACATTGGAGGAGACTGTTGTCAGCGTCCTCCCCAAGAAGCAATTCGACCAGATTCTCAAGGACTATCCGGGCGTAGCTCTTTGTTTTGTGCAGAATATCACCAAAATGCTCCTCCAGGACTGGGGAAAACTTGAGGAAGAAACCAAAGAACACTATCAAGCACCCCGTATTACGTGGCTTGATTTTGTCCTTATTTTCGGTGTAACCATTATCTGCGCTCTTCTATTCAATTTCGCCAATCCACAAGGTCTCCGTCTGACCCAACATTCCTGGTCTGAAGAACCCATTGCCGCGATAACGCCAACCGATGCAAACCAAAAGTATAACAAAGGAGAGGTCCTCTTTGTTGACGCGCG
>JGI20214J51650_10001792_pt1 | contig 13662 bp, 7 predicted proteins | sample WetSurMetagenome_FD_51650 | JGI IMG/M metagenome (IMG submission 51650) | reverse complement strand
GATGGGGCTGGTGAGGGTGTTGGAGTTATCGTGGGAGTAGGAGTGGGGGTTGCTGTCGTAGTCGGGGTTGACGTTGGAGTTGGGGAACTTGTTGGTATTGGAGGCGCTTGAGGGTTCGCGCTTGTGTAGATTGCGTAGATGCTTGTCTGGTAATTGCCAGATTGGGCTCTTATGTATGGGTTAGGGAAAGTTCCATAGCCATAACCGCTGCCCTGGCAGTAATTTGCTCCACCACTGTTATAGTACCAAAGTAAATTACCGCTGTCAGCTTCACAAGCTAACCAATAAGCTGTTCCACCCGATACAGCAACGTTGAATCCGGAAAAATCATGCCAACCGTTCGAAGTTATAGTGTCACTTGAACTCTTAGCCAATAACGCACCTGGAGCATTTCCATTGTTAGCGTAAATTGCAACCTGCGCATGACCTCCACCGCCAGTAACTGTCAAATACAACATTACATCTGTAACTGTCCCCGAACTTCCGGGCGTATATTGAGTAGCCCTAGGTATACCCGTCCAAAATGTAGTGCCTGAACCGCCAACCGTGGTTGTCCCAAAAGTTCCTGTTGCAGCTTGGGCTAATGATAATGAGAAGAAAACCATCAGCGTGCTTATGATTAAAAGTGTACTGATTCCAAGAGCTGATGGTTTTGCAAGTTTTCTTAATTTTACAAAATTTGCCTTTTTTTGTAGATTACGTATTTTCATTTCTTTCTCTCTCTTCCGAATTGTGAACCATGATTTGGAACTATCGGTTATATTGATTTTTGAGAAATGAAATTAACGTTAGTTGCCAACATGGTGGAATTCTTGCGAAGGCTATTCAGCAAAGTTTGCAAAGTTAATTTTGCCTGAATTCATTGGCAAGCCGTTGTTTTCCTAGAATTGCTCGCTGACAAACTAAATTATAGAATAAAATGAGCCCTTTCGGCAAGTATTTTGTCGGCATTAATGGTACAAGATCGAATTTTTAGACGTGATTGATTATGGTGTATGGGTTTTTAAAAAAGGATACTTTTCGTTTAGGTCTGAAAAGAATCTATCTAAGGTATAATATCAATTTTTAAAAATGCAGATCTGGACTTAATATTTAATGCTTGCCAGAGTTGCGAAAATCTACTAGAAGTTCAAAACATGGTTGGGAAATTCCATTTCTAATGTAGCCATTCCAGGGTGGTTTTGTTGTGTATTTGTGTTCTTCTTGTGTGTTGTTTTACCCATGTAACTTAATGTTTATTAATACTTAATACACATGATATTCCATTGGAGAACCAATAAATGCAAATCAAAAAAACCCCCGCACTATCCGTAATCGCCCTAACAATAACTGCACTCGCACTAACCCTAACAACAGCCGCCCTACTAAGTACCAACCAAACCGTACCCCTAAACGGAACAATAAACGCAATTAATTTAGGCGTGTACTCCGACAGCGGCTGCACCCAAACCGTAACATCCCTAAGCGTTGGATCTCTAAACCCAGGTGGCACCGCCACACAAACAGTATACATCAAAAACACAGGCAACATAGCCGAGACTCTAACCATGAACGCAGGCAATTGGAGCCCAACCAACGCCAACACCTCACTTACTCTGACATGGAACCGCCAAAACACAGTCCTAAACGCGGGAGCATCAATCCAAGCAACCCTAACCCTAACCGCAGCCGCAAACACCGGCACCCTCACAACCTTCAGCTGCGACGTAACACTAACAGGCACCCAATAGAAATAAAGACAAAAAAAATTGGGACAAAGTCTTTTTTTCCCCGAAACACACTTTTAAATTTTGATTCTTGAAAAATGTTAGAAGGATATTTACACAACAAGAGAGGAATACTTGCTTTGCCTGAACTACATCCACTTTCATTTTGTAGACCTCCGCTGTATAATTGCAAGGCTATTTCTATGCAAAATCAACTAAGGTAACTATTGAAAAGTTTTTTTTCAAATACTGTATTTTCAATTACTTTCGTCTGGACTTGTTGAGTCTATCTAATGACTATGTTCTTGGGGCTGTACTTGTAGACCTTTAAGATTATAAAACTTGAATGTTATTCTTTATCTAATCAAGAACGCGCGATCCAACGCAATAGAAACATGCGTGATAGATACGCCGGCAATAACAATCAAAATGAGCTTTGAAGGGAGAAATAAATATGCGTAAATGGAAAAACCTATCCGTACTTCATGGATGCTTAACTGTTTTCTCAGTATCAACTATAATAGGCATATCTTTTGGGTTTGCAAGATACTATGGTTTTCTAGTGGTTTTTGACCGAAGCATTTGTGCTTGGGATTCGGCAATTCTAGTCTTTTCCGCAACTTACTTAGGTTTAAAGGCGACTCTGGGCAAAAGATATAATATATAAATAAAATTTTACGAGAAAATATCAAATTAAAAAATTATTATCCCGTTAAGGATTTAAAGAGATAACAGTACATGTAAAAGAATGACCCTGTCCAAATTAAAAACATTAAACCAATATCAGAAACTTCAAACGATAAACTATTTCTTGATTGCTGCCCCAATAAGTATCCCTAAAGCAACTCCAAAGGATGCGATAGCGAAAGTTTCATGATGAAGATCCGCAAATTGAAACCAAACTCCAGTTCTCACGTATTGGTCATATAGTATCAAAAAACCTGTACCGACGAAAAATAACATTGTAAAAAGTATGGCAATCCAGTTTAGCTTCATCTATAGGCACCTACTCCTCTAATATCTGTAAAATAGAAAAATGTTTTCATTCGAACCAAACCTGTTTTGGCAATAACCGTGCTCGAATTTGATAGAACGGTAAGAATCTTCCATTTCTTGAAGTTAGGTGCAAGTTGGTGTGGGGTTATTTGTTGGTGGTGTAAATTGCATAGATACTTGGCGCATAACTTCCAAAATACCCTATCACATAGGGATTAGGAAAAGATCCAAACCCAAAACCAACACCCCCCTGATAATAATTGGCACCACCACTAACGTAATACCATTGTAGATTACTATTGTCAGATTCGCATGCTAGCCAGTATGGTGTTCCGGCTGTTATGGGTGTGTTGAATCCTTTGAAGTCGTGCCAGCCATTTGAGGTTATGATGTCAATTGAGCTTTTCGCGAGTAGCGTACTTGGAGTGTTTCCGTTGTCGCCGTATATTGCTACCTGCGCGTGCCCGCCAGTGCCACTACTTGTAAGATAGAGCATGATGTCGGTGACTGTTCCAGAACTTGTAGGTGTATATTGGGCAGCTCGGGGTATCCCAGTGAAAAGTGTTGTACTTAGACTACCAACTGTTGTTGTTCCAAAAGTAGCTGTAGATGGAGTTGGCGTGGAGGTTGGTGTTGGCGTAGGACTAGGACTTGGCGTGGAGGTTGGTGTTGGCGTAGGACTAGGACTTGGCGTGGGAGTTGGAGTTGGAGTGGAATTAGGAGTTGGAGTAGGAGTTGGAGTAGGAGTTGGCGACGGAGAGGAACTTGGAGTGGGAGTTGGTGGGGAAGTAGGAGTTGGCGACGGAGAGGAACTTGGAGTGGGAGATGGAGTTGGAGTAGGTGTTGGAGAGGAGTTGGTTGTGTATACAGCATAGATACTAGGGGTATAACTTCCAAAATATCCTCTCACATAGGGATTAGGAAAAGATCCAAATCCAGCACCCGCACTTCCTTGGCAGTAGTTTGTACCGCCATTATTGTAGTACCATAACAGATCGGCGCTGTCTGTTTCACAAGCCAACCAATACGAAGTACCACCTACAATAGCAACATTAAAGCCTGAAAAATCATGCCAACCATCTAAAGTAATTGCTTCACTTGAGCTTTTAGCTAAAAGAGCGCCAGGAATATCTCCACTGTCAGCATAAATTGCAGCCTGGGCATGTCCATTAACTCCACTTCCGGTGAGATAGAGCATAATATCTGTGACTGTTCCAGAGTCGGTTGGTGTGTATTGGGCAGCTCGGGGTATCCCAGTGAAAAGTGTTGTACTAAGGCTACCAACTGTTGTTGCACCAAAAGTAGTTGTAGACGGAGTTGGAGACGGCGAGGGACTAGGAGTTGGGGTATTTAATATGGATACATAAACATTCATTTCGCTTTCTAGCATTGTGGTTTGTCGGCCGCTTTTCTTAATTTCGTTCATGGAAGCTGTTAGGTAATGGTGGTATGATTGATCCAGGTTTTGGGTGATGGGTTCAAAGTCAGGGTCCATTGATGAGGTGTATGTGTAGCCTTTTTGAATAGCTGTAGGAATGGCTACGTTTTTTGCAATCCAGTATTCGAGGGCAACTGGGTCTGTGCTTGCTCCAATTATATCGGTATAACTTGCGTCGCCATATGACGTAAATGGACCACAAGGACCTTCAATTAAGTGTGGCTGTTCACCTGGTTGGAATGGGTTGGCATTGATCCAGATGCCGTCTATTATGTTTAAAGTTGGAAAGCGCGTTTCCACCATCAATGTTCCCATTCCGCCGTCAGCTACAGAGAAGTGCATATCCGTCAATGTTTGAGAGCCAACGCCCATGTAGTTTTTAACGCAGGCCGTAGCACCATAATCGTAGTGGGACTTGAATAGAGGCAAGTTGATTATTTTTAGCCTTGAAGAATCGTATGTTCCATCTGATTGATTCCATATGCCGTTTTGAAAGCTGATATAGGTTCCAAAATTTGTTTGGAACTTGGGGTAGGAAACTTTGATTCCTGTTTCGGCATTAGACGTATAGTTCACTACATACCCATCATCATAGTTGCCAACGTTGTATTCAGCTACATTTTTGGTAGCGAAAGTATGCCACGAGTAAGCGGATACTTTATAGTCCGGGAACATCCCTGCAACATCAGTCATCGACTGTGAATGATCATAAGCGTTGTTTTCAGACATATCTACGCCTCCTGTGTCTTGTCCGTTGTCCGCTATCACTATTTCACCTTTGAAGCCGTCAGGATGGCCCACGATGGTTTTGACTAGGCTTTTGGCTAGGTCGGTGTTTGTGCAGCCACGTTGTTCACTTTGTCCATTCACTTTTATAATCACTACATCATCTGTTCCAATGAGTCCCGACAGATTTGTAGAAGTATTGAAAAAGCTCAGCCCATTAGTTTGCATAGAGGACAAAAGCGTAGACATGGCTGTATCCATGTTTCCTTGGGGACCAGAAGCATACTGGACGATGAAGAGATTAGATGAGTTTGCTGCATCTGTTGTTTGCGACTGCAGATTAAGACCAATTGGATTGAGATTGGTAGCAGAAACAGAATCAATTATAAATACGGCAAAATTGGGAGCAGCCATAGTAACCAACAAACCGGTCACCATCACCACCGACGCAAGTCGAGATTTAAAAAGCCGTTTATTCAAATATTTACCCGTCAACCCTGCAAAAAGCAAGCTTAACGCAATAAGGAAAATGTTGATGTTTGCCACAGCAGCTTTTTGACACGGATAAGAAATTCGTGAAGGCTTTGTGCCCGTTCTTGAAATCAACCACACAACACTTACGACAGCCAACAGGGCCAAGAACCAGAGCGATTTCTTGGAACGATTATGCAGCAACCTGTGTATATTCATGTGAACCAATTCTAACAAAACCCAATCAACTCATAAAGTTTTGCCAAGTTATCACTTAAACGCTGAATTTAGAATATTGCGAAGTAATGTACGAGTGCTGGCTTTGGAGCTTTTTGGTTGGGTCTGCAAACGTCACGGTTCGTCTGCCGAAGGCAGATGGACTGGTTTCCACTGGACAATTTTTTCGAGGTGTTTATGTCAGGGCAACGTCTTCTTGAATCGTCCTTTTGTATTTTCTTAAACTTTATCTCAGATTTGGAGCCGATTATTTCTTTAATATTTTTTTGTCACAGGATAAATAATTGTATGTTAGTAATAGTTTGAGTATTTCATTTTGGAAGGTGCAAAAATAGTTTTCTTTTATTCCAATTTTTCCTGTCTTAATGTAGACATCATAGCCACATGCTCCTCCGCAAATTCCAATTGCTGGGCAATTCATGCATTTCCTATTTTTTAAGGTGCCAAGCATTAACCAGGTATAAAACAACGGTTCTTGGTGAATGTTTAAACTTTCCGTTATTGGAATTTGGTATTTTCCTGATGGATAAAACGCCTGGCAAGGTCCCACTGTTCCTGTAGGCGAGAAAAATATTTGTTCTCCAAACGCTGGGCAATCGTAGACATGAAAAATTTCCTTAAAGAAATAGTTTGCGCGTCGTTTGCCGATGCGGTCTTCAAACATGTGCAACTTTTCTGCTTTTAGGTATGCCATAAAAAGATAATATGCCAATTGTTTGGGATCAGGGACCTCAAATTCCGTAGTATCCTTTATTCTAGTTAGCAAATTAAAGCCTACACTGTTCACACCTAATTTATGAAAAAAATCAACAATTTCTTCGGTATATTGGTAGTTTTGTTTTGTTATGGTGCAGGATATTCCTAAATCAACGCCTGCTTGCTTTAAGATGCTTAATGCTTTTAATGTTGAGTAAAATGTTTCTTTCCCATTGGTTAATCGGCGGTGTTGGTCGATATTTGCCCATCCGTCAAGCGACAACCCAACAGAAACGTTGTATTGTTTGAGTTTTTGGGCTAAATCTTCTGTTACAAGACTTCCGTTTGTTAGGCAGGAAAACGAAAATTTGTTTGGTGCGCCCTGTTCGAGTTTTTCAATTATGTAAAATAGGATTTCACTGTTGCTAAGGGGTTCTCCGCCATAGAAGGTGACCCTGTATTTTTTGATTGCTTTTGCAGCGTTAACTAATACATTTATGACTTTGTCAGCCACTTCTTTAGTCATTATAACGCTTGGTCGTTGGTTTAAAGAATTTTCTATAAAGCAGTAGCCGCATCTAAAATTGCAGAAATCCGTAACCAAAACATAAGAAATGCTTGGACAAGGCTCTTTTTTAAGAAGACTACCTGCTAGGCTGTCGAATACTTGTTTTGGATCAAAACCTTTAGGCACAAGAAACTTTAGGTCAATTAGACTCTTTTCTTGGGCGTTTGGTTGAGTTGTGCTTGCGTTAGCTATGAGGTGTGCGTATTCTTTGTTGTCAAGGTATATTTTTTTGAGGGTTATAGAGTTGAATAGGCATTTGGTGGATTCGTTTATGTTAAAAGTATGAACGAATGGGGAGAGTATCCACTGATTTGATACTTCGTGGACTAATTGCGGTTGCCTAGTTGTTTTAGCCACCGAAGAGTAAGCCTCATTGAACACCTTTCTTTAGCGCTTTCTTTAATCGTTTCTTTGTATTGGTCCTCATTTTGCCTTCGGAGACTCTGCCTCTTTTTGTTTTTTCTTCTAAAGCAGATCTGAATGCTGCATTCATTGCCTCATCAACTGCTTCTTTGGCAACTTTACCAATAATTCTGCCCTCATTATCGCAACTACCGCAGATTTCAACTGGACAATCGTTACCGCAAGAACTACAAATCTCAACCGGACAATCATTACCACATGAGCTGCATATCTCAACGGGGCAATCGTTACCGCAAGAACTACAAATCTCAACCGGACAATCTTCAGCTACAACTTTGCGGCCAAACTCAGAGTTTAGCCATTTTTTGTATTCAGGCAGAGTTTTTTCGACTGCTTCATTAATTGCTGACTGCAGTTTTTGGTAAATTTTAGGGTCCAATTTCTCGATAGGTGGTGTCTTGGCTATGATTTTGATTAATCGTTCGTTGTCTGTTTGTGTGAGCTTTTTGGTTGGAGCTTTATCAGCGGTTTTTTTGGTTGGTTTTTTTGAAGAACGTTTTTTTGAACTTGATTTAGATGACAAAAAATCACTACCTTGTCTATTCAGAATCGTTTATTTATGCCTTTTTGAGGCTTCATCAAGTTGATTGGTATTTAGTACATACTGGTTAAAAAGTTGTTAAGATTTGTATATCGATTTCCAATTGCCAAATTAATCCTAATTGACATATACAAATTGAAAAACCTGCTGTTCAGGTTTAGGTGCTCGCCAACCCATGCCAATGGAGAATATTGACGGTACAACTATTTCTATTCTGAATTGGTTTTTAGTGTATGGTGAGTTTTGAAGGATGGTTGGCTTCCATAGATCAACTACCGACCGCCCTCGGTTGCCATGTGGGGTTAAACAGTTGGGCAATAGTAATAGGGATGTTCTTAAGAAAAGACAATGCCAACTCAAGTCCAAAAGTTATTTTTTTTAGAGTTGCAAAACAATAACGCAACTTGAAAATTCCTCTTCTTCTGTTAATGGAGGTAAAATTGGACTTTTAGAATAGTCTAGAATAGTTCTATCAGTTTTCCATTAATCATAAATACAAATAGAAACCATAAGAATTTGCGGGGAGAAGGATCAATGAAAAAAGCACTTTGCATAATGGTAATTTTATTACTTCTAGTTCCAGGGTTTGTAACCTGAACCTTCTCTCTAAGGCATGATTACATTGTCTGCAGATTTTTCTTTCTAGAATAAGCAAAGATGGAAGAATAGTTGCTAAGTTGCTTATTAGCAAAACTTAAACAACAACTGCCAATATAATGATCTGAGCATTACTAAAAACCAGAGCTCAAAGCGCTCTAAATAATATAAAAAACACCGTCGATTTGGAAGTGTCATCATGAAATCAGGGATTGTTATTCTAATAATTACTTTATTAGTAATTTCCTCTATATGCAACGTTTCTTTAGCAACAAACTTACCTGCTTCCAACTCAGATGACGTTTCCCTTCAGCTTATTCCAGGCTATGTTCTTCAAGGAAAGGCGCCCTCAGATCTTACTGTTCTTGTAAATATCGCCATTCCCTTGAAAAACACAGACCTCCTAGGATCCACATTAAAGCAGGTTTCTGATCCTTATTCGTCTTCGTTTAGGCACTTTTTGACCCCTGCACAAATACAACAAAAGTTCTTGCCTACAACCGAATACGACTCAATGCTTGCTTACCTTCAGGACGCGGGGCTACAAGTTGTGATGAATACCCTAGACTCGATGATAGTTGTTCAAGCTACTGTCGCACAAGTCAATAAGTTTCTCAATGCAGATGTAAACATATACACAAACGGCACCAACTCCTATTACATGACAAGCGGGCACTCTCTGCTCAACGGAGCTCATTTTGTGGCATCCAACGCCACAGCCCTCCTTATAAAGCCCCACTTCACAAATCTTTCTGAAGCTCAACCAAAGGCAAACATAACTTACACACAAGGAGGATTTTCAGCCAAAGACCTACAGGCTGTCTACAATGCTACTTCACTTTATGCGCAAGGTTTCCAAGGTGAAGGTCAAACCATCGGCATACTTGGCTTCTACGGGTCCCCAACAATCACACAAGACCTAGCTCTGTTCGACAAAAAATATGGTTTTCCCGATCCAACTCTAAACTTGATTCCAATCGTTCCTTACAATCCAAACCTTGGAGCAGCTATCGGTTGGAGCACAGAAATAGCAATGGATGTTGAGTTATCACATGCAATGGCTCCGAAAGCAGCCATAGACCTTTACATAACAACAGGAGCAGTCTCTTTCGCCGCTGATCTTGCCCCAATTATTGACTATAATAGAGTGACAACACTCTCAATGAGCTTCTCATTCGCGCCAGAATGGATATATCCTCTCGTCGGAGGAGAACTCTTCTACTTCAACATGCTTCTTCCTGACCAATACTTTATGATAGGTTCTCTCTTAGGCATAACCTTCATGGGTTCCTCAGGTGATGCGGGCGGAAGTGGCTACAGTTCAGGACCTGCAGGAAACTCAGCATACCCATCCGACTCCCCGTACGTCACCAGTACAGGCGGCACTCAAACATATCTCTACACACAACCAAACGGATCCAAAACGTTTGTTCAAACAGGCTGGTCTAATCCAGGATACGTACCAAATGACGTAAATGCCGGTGGAAGCGGAGGCGGAGTAAGTTTCCTAGAACCAAAACCATGGTATCAACAAAACCAACAAACGCCCCCATCATACCCTAATGGTAGAATGGAGCCAGATCTGTCTTTGCAGGCAGGTATAGATCCTGGCATTTTGATAGTAAATGCAGGTTCAACTCTAATTTCGGGAGGCACTTCAGCGTCAGTTCAGCTACTCTCGGGATTACTTACTCTAATCGCACAGTCCTCCGGAGGTCCCTTAGGCTTAGTTAATCCCTTCCTCTATACCTTAGGCAACAACGCTAGCCTACGCACCAAAGCTTACGCGCCAGTAACATTCGGCTACAACATACCGTGGGTCTCATCCTCCGGCTATAACCTTGTCACAGGTTGGGGTGCACCAAACATTGGCGAAATCGCCAACCTATACAATAATCAACTCAGCCAACCAGACCTTTCTGTTTACGTCGAACTAACTGACAACAATGGTCAATCACCTATCGAATTTACACAAAACCAAACCATTAACGTCAACGCATACATCTACAACGGCTTGAGCCCAACAACAACAGGTGCCTTCACAGCTGATCTAACCACCTTAACAGGCACTTACCTTAAAACCCCTCTGACCTTTAACAACACAAACAAAGTTTGGACTTGCACATTAACTATTGGAAACCAATCAGGCGTTGCCTACGTCAATGTTAACGGCACCTCAGCTAACCTTTCAGGCAAAGGATTTACACAAATATTCGCTGGTTATCTTGCAACCTTCTATAGCCCATCGCCCACGAACCCATGGATAACAACATCCAGCGGATTACAAGTAATAGTAGCTTCAACAGACCTCAGCGGCAATTTGGTGCAAACAAGCTCTCTTAAAATGCAGGTGAATTCATATTCCATTCTAACCAATCAATTCAGCACCGAAGACACCATAAATCTAGAACCTGCAAACATTCAAGACATAGGAAACGTAACCGCGGCAAACCTAACAAAACCTTACACCGCAGGACCATTAACGCTAATGCTCCAGGGAAGCACCTACGGCTTCTTACCATTTATGAATGGAATCTACCTGCAAAACAGCCTAATATTCCCTGAGGTAGCTGCAGCACCCGGCGTGATAGGACCGGGACAATACCTCACAATCATCACATCACCAATAGCCCCAATTAACATAGAAAAAATTTTCTCTCAGGATAGTGGAGCAACAGTAGGTTCAGACATTGCCTCAGGATCCAGCGTAACTGCTTACCTAGTCAATTCATCTGGTAGTGCAATTGCAGGATCAAATCTATATTACCAATCTTCAATAATCGGTGGCTTACTTCAAGTCCCAACAAACGCATCATCAGGACTATACACTATCTTGTTGAGAGCAAGCTATGGATCTTTAACACTTGGATACACACTCTACGGTTCCTTCTATAGCAAAATATGGGTATCAAACGGAACAATAACTCCTACAATAACAATTTTACCCTCAAATCTATTCATGGGGCAAACTGCACAAATTTTAGCTGACATACGTTACCCAAACGGTCAAGAAGTAACCCAAGGCGAATACACAACTCTCATCTACCCGCAAGAACAGCAAAATCAGCTTCCAGAAATAATGCATACCAAATACATGAATTCTCAACTTACACCTTTAACTTACAATTCCACCCAGAACAGGTGGGTAGCTACCATTACACTGCCTTCTCCATATAATGCGGCTTCACTTTCACAGGCAAGCAGCAACGGAGTCAACTATGCGGGTCCCTACGAAGCCTATGTTACCGGAATTTCCTATGACGGTGTTCCAACAACAACTGCACTATCAGCCCAACAAAGGTTCTTAATTCAACCATACATATTCGTGGCAAACCAAACAATTGCCTCTTTCCAGCAAAACTATGGATTAGCTCTAAATCAGGTCAACATAACCGGGTCAATCAATCTAACAAGCGATTTATTCTTAGAATCCAACTACCTTCAATTAGGAAATACAACCATATCAGATTCTGTCATCAACGGAACCCTATTCGTTACAGCGTCCAACCTAACTTTGATAGGAGTTCACGGGGGGAATATAGTTGCAGCAAACAGTACGATTAACTTGGTTAACTCCGACTTTTCGTCCATAACTCTGCTAAACTCACGCATTTCCCTAACTTCATCAAGTTGCCAAACAATCATTCCGCCTGCACCAACAATTCAGATTTTGTCACCCGTAAATGGAGGCAGCTACAAAGGGGACATAAACACAACTATAGCAGTTTTAGGAAATAACATCGACTCAGTCATACTATACCTCAATGGGAGGTCCATTCAGACATTCAGCAATAACGGCACACTCGTCTTCACTCTGCCCAGTGCCAACTACACAGACGGAACCTACATGATGCAAGCACTAGCTACGCAAACAACAGGCATAACCTCGAATGCAAACCTTACAATGTACTTCATAAACCAAGCAAGTTCAACTCAATCGAGCTTAGACGCATTGAATTCTTCACAATCATCCCTTCAAAACCAATTGAATGATCTTGGAAGCAGCATAAATAACTTGAATTCAGGGCAATCATCCCTTCAAAACCAAATAAGCGGTTTGGGAACTAATTTAGGATCCAAACTAAACAATATAGACTCATCTAAAGACAATCTGCAAAACCAACTGGGAACTCTCGGAAGTAACCTGAGCAGTTTAGCTTTAAACCAATCTGCTCTGCAAAACCAACTGGGAGGTCTCGCTGACAACCTGACTGCTTCTTTGAATGAGCTTCAAAACCAAATTGGCAGTCTAAATGAAAGCCTGAATATAACACAATACCTCGCTTACGCAGGGATAGGAATAGGCATTATTGGATTTGTAGTTGCAATTACGGTTGTGTTAAGAAGACGCCCCAAAATGACTTCCCCGTCAGCCACCTAAAGTAGTTAGCCTATAGGGCATACGCGTTTGTTCCAATATTGGTTAATGTGAGAATGATGGTGGAACAACTACTTTGTGATTTAATGAACGTTTAAGATTCCTTCTTGAAAAGACGATATCAGATCATTGTCAAAGAATATTCCGCAACTAAATAAGACATACATAATCAGGTTTAGGTGCTCGCCAACCCCAGATTGATGGAGAATGCTTAGGTACAAATAGCTCGTGATATTATTTTACCTTGAGAATCCTTATTAGAAAAAGCGATGTTATATCATGTCAAATAATATTCCGTTGCTAAAAAGTTAATGAAAAATGGCGACATATCAAGAAAAGTAATAATCATACACCTGAAAATGCGTTGTTTTTAGTCTTGATTTATAAGTTTCAAGTATTTGAGCATGAAAGTACTCTAATGAAAGTTTTAGAGGCAAATTTACCGATTATTTAGGTCAAGGATAGAGTTCTAACGAAGGTGTGCTTTAGGCCTTCAAAATTTTTGTATTAAGGTGTATCTAAAAAATAAAAAGGGAGATTGATTGTAAGTTGTTGCGTTAGGGTCGTTTTCTAAGAAATTGCAATCCCAATATTATAATCACGATTGCGAGCAGAACGATAATAGCGGCAATTGCGGGTACAAAATACAGGTCAGCGGTGGATTGTATTGGTAGCATTGTTGGGGTTTGAGTTGGTGCTGCTTCTGAGACAGTGAATGCTGTTTCAGCATGTGAGGGCCAATATGATTCCGTGCCCATAAAGTTAGCGATTACGGTATATTTGCCTGATATGTCAGGTTGCCATTCGAGGCTAAAGAATCCATTTGCATCGCTGACTGTTTCTCCGATGTTGCGGTAGTTGTTATTTGAGTCTATTACGTCGATT